>Ga0075107_1000673_pt1 | contig 10550 bp, 11 predicted proteins | sample AntDeeMetag022AM_FD_69795 | JGI IMG/M metagenome (GOLD analysis project Ga0075107, IMG submission 69795) | Saline lake microbial communities from Deep Lake, Antarctica - Antarctic Deep Lake Metagenome 022AM | ecosystem: Environmental > Aquatic > Non-marine Saline and Alkaline > Saline | place... | reverse complement strand
TTATCTGAGGTAGCTACTATCCTGTCGTTAGCGACAAAATCTTCACCACCCACTGTGCCACCGACTGAAACGATATATGAATATCCAGCTTGTGCCGAGCTAGGGAATGTTCCGGCAGAAGCGTCCCATGTTCCTTTCAATATAATAGCTTGGTCAGGAGAACCAGCTTCCCAATCAAGAACATCAACATTTACAGTAAGAACTTCTCCATCGACACCAATTGGTAGTCTAACCAGAGAGTTGCCATCGTGATAAACAATATCTCCTTTTTGATAAGACTGATTTACAAGGGAAACTAAAAACGCTTCCTCAATATCAGTAAGTTCGTCTAATCCACCTATTCCTGGGTTTTGTGAGTCAAAAAATGACATTATATCTTTATATCTATATTAGGGAAAACATCTTTTCCAGATTTTCTAATTCTATGTTCCCAAATCTGAATATTATTTTTCTTACGAGCAATTTCTTCTTGTTCTTCTTCAATATTCTCCATTGCTTTTCCATGCGACTGTCGCTCCTCTTCTGTAGTAGAAGACAAGTATTCCAATTCTTCCCTCTTTGTATTGATGCTTTTATCTAATTCCTTTATCTTTTGCTCTTTTTGCTCTTTTTCCTGTTTGTACTCTGTTTGTATAGTATTTAGCTCTTCTGTAATATTACTAACCTTAGCCTTAATACTATCCTTGTTACTTTCTAGTTTACTGAGATTCGTCTTTAGAGAGGTTTTTTCCTTAGAAAGGTACTCTACATCCTCTTTTAGCTCCTTTTTCTCTAAGACTAGCTCACGTTTGGCTTTTTCTATCTCATTAGCCGCTATTTTCTTGTTTTTCTGTAGATTTACAGCCTCATGTATCAGACGTCTCTGTTCACCCTGAAGTTCAGAATATTTATTAACAAGAAAATCTTCTCTCTCATTAAGCTCTTCTTCTTTTGAAAGCAGTTCACCTTTCTTTTCTATGTAATCCTTCTTGAAACCATTAATCTCATCCTTTCCCCTGTCCTTCAAATCATTAATATCTTCAAGCTCTTTCTTTGAATCAGCAATCTTATTGCGTATTGTCTTGTACTGTGATTGCTTTTTCGAAAGAGATTTCTCCATACAGATATTTGTTTTTACTACTACTATTCAGAAACAGTAACGTGTGCGAACACTGTTCCATTTGTACTTGCCACTCCAGTCTCAGCAATGGAGATGCGGAGGTTCTTGTACCAAACATCAATTCCCACTGATAGTGCAGTTGATGTTCCATCATCTCCTACAAACTCGAATACTCGAGGTGCTAGTGTTGAAGTACCATCAACAACTGATTCGTTAGGAATTCGATACCAGTTATCACCATCTGGTGATTGTTCAATAATAAGTGAGATACCATTTCCCGTCTCAGCTCCACTCATAATGTAAAGCATTGCAATGTCTACCTTGGAGTAACCTCCAGAAGGAAAACTGTAACGAGTGTCTGCGCTTGTTGCTGTTAGAGTTTCTCCTGTACGTGTTCCATCTTCTGCAAGACTTCCGATGGCAACAAACTCTTTTTGATTGTTATAACCTAGTGAACTCATAATTATTTTGTTATTGCTTCTTCAAGCTCTTCTAATGAATCATAATCACTTACATCAATACCTTTTATTTCTGCAAGTTTCTCAAGTCGCTCTCGCTTGTCTGCATCTTTGTCCTTTTCCCCTTCTTCCTCTTCCTTTTTCTCTACTTCCTCTACTTCCTCCACTTCTTCTACTTCTTCTACTTCCTCTACTTCCTCTTCTTCTTCTTCCTTGACTACTGGCTCTTCAATACTCTCTCCAGACTCAAGCTCTAGAAAAGAGTGAAGGTATCGCTTCCAATGACGTGCGTGGTCTTTTGGAATATCAATAGTTTCTCCTGCTCCTACAGAATAAACTTCTCCTTTAATCTTAATATTCTCAATATCTGATTTAGTTGGGTTGGTTAATTTCATATATATATTATTAATCGTTTAATTCCCCATCTTAACCACCCTAAAGTGGCTAAGTAGAGAATGAAACTATCCTGAATAAGTTTCTCCGTCTCCTTTTGTACCCCAATTACGGCGCCAGTCGCGCACGTAGTTAGACCATCGAGCGTCAACTGTGTAAGTAACAGTCTTAGACAAGATGTCTACCTCCTGGTTTAGTTCAGGCTGCTGTCGTACCTCATGGTACAGTTTGTTCTTACTAGGAATAGTAAGGAACCAAGCAGTATCAGAACCGTTTCCAGTATACGCACCCAGGAAGTTACTTTCGACCATGTCGATAGCACCACTGAATACGTTAATAGCGTTCTGTTGTTTTCCTCCTGAGTCAATATCTGGGTTTAGTTCAGACATTGTTTCCTCTCGTCCTTCTCGACGAAGGGCAGGTGGAACGATAAGAGTTATCTTCCCTAGAAGAGAGATAGGCTTACCGTCATCTGTCATCTGTTCAATCATTGCAACTTGTCCTGTTTCTAGATTATCGTGTCCGAATACAATTCCGCTTGAAGAAGCATTTGACTGAGTAGATGCTCCAGGAACTGTTGTTGGGTGAACTGTTGAGTACAAAGGTACGTCATCTCCGTACCAGTTGATGGTGTAACCACCAACATCTTCAGCAGTGGAAAAACCACCGTTGAAAATCTGCATTCCAGCTTCATCCTGTGAGAAGTTAGCTGCCATAGAGAGGTCACTCATAGCACCTAGCTCTTCTTGATAATCGTGGTCTACAATAGTGTTTGCAGTAATCTGCAGGTATTCGCCATAGCCGTTATATACCGTAGTGGTATTGTAAGTCTTATGTCGAGAACCTTCTCCCATGTTGTCCCCATCGTCAAATTTTGATAGGCGACCTGCTCCTGTTTTACCAGTAAAGTTACGTTGTGCGCCTGCACCCTGTGTAACCGAAAGCACATTGGAGATTCCAGGGCGGTATTCCTCCTGTCCCTGGTCGAAAACGTCTGCAATCTCAAGCCCTACGCCTGAAATTAAGTCTGTCCATTTTCCTCGTGTTTCCATTTTGGATAATTAATTAGTTAATAATCTATGCTCCGAATACTGAACTCTCGAAGATGTTCACAATAACTTGTGAACTTTCCTGAGGGTCTCGTTTACTTACCTGATACTGGGCTGCAGTAGCGCTGTAAGTAGATTCGTCTAGTGTATCTTCATCTGCAAGGTCAAAGTACGCACCATCTTCATCAGAACCAGGAGTGGTTCCTAGAGTTGCGTTAACTTCGGCAGAATAAAGAGTGTGCTTTGAGATGTCAATCTCTGCTTTTACCTGTGCTGCTGTCTCATTGTCAGAAGCAGTAGTGAAGGTACCTGCAAAAGTACCGAATTCAGCACCTGTGCTACCATCGGTTGAAAGCCCAACTCCACTCTCTGTGGAAATTCCTGATACGTGACCAAGAACGTTAGTTGTAGCTTCACCTAGTGCAGCGAATCCTCCGTCCATCTTTACAGAATCGCCTACAGAAACCTCTGTAGAGTTTGCGATTGTTCGACGAACAAGAACTGGTGCCCCGTGAGGGTCAAGTGAACCGTGTTGTGTGAAAGCCATTTCTTAATTCTTTTAAGCTTATAATGTAAGGTTTAGTATGGAGAGTTGATAAGGCCATTAACATAACTAGGACGTCGTTTTTTCTGTTCTAAAAACTTCTCTTCACTCCAGCCAATACGTTCAATAACTTCTTTCTCGCGTTCGCTTAGTGAGACAGATTCTTCATTAGAGCCAGAAGTATCTCTGACTGCATTAGAATCAGAAGAATAAGGATTACTTGGTTTGCTGCCTGAATCATTAGATGATTCCTTGCGTGCTAACCGATAAGCATCCTGATATAGCTCTTGAAAGTCTTTTTCAGACCGAGCTTTAGACATATCAAATCGACCCAATTGTTTCTCAACAGCTGACCATTTAATATCTCCTGCATCAGCATCCTCTTTCAACTCCTTGTTCTTATCTTTGAAAAGTTCTTTAGCAGACTCTTGATTTCGCTTTACTTCCTCCTGTTCTTTATTGGAGAGAGCTTCTTCAATCTTCTTATCAACCTCGTCTTTGTTCTCATCTTCTTTATCGCTTTTTAGTAGGTCGCGGTCTGCTTCTGCTTCCTGCTTCTTTTTGCGAGTTTCTTTTATCTCTTCGACAAGACCAGATTTAATCTCTTCAAATTCATCCCGTGTTATGTAGTTGGAACTTTCTTCCTCCTGTTCTTCCTCCTGTTCCTCCTCATTGTTCTCTTCAACATCACCTTTTTCAATTTCTGTCATAATCTATTTCCCTTTTAACTTATAATCCCTTGGTCACCCAGTTGAGTCTGGAGGTGGTTGAGTCCACCGATAGATGACTACCTTTTGTAGTCTTAAGTAAAACCGACAGGCCACTTAAGACCGCAAAAGACTCATTGTTATTATAACACACACTTTACAAACGTGCAAATGTGTTGCATTACTCTTTTACCCAAAGTATGACGCTAGACCAGAGTTGTCAGAAGTGTCTTTCCAACCCTTGCGTGCTTTTATAATATTAGATTTCATGTATGACGTCCTCAGATAAGCTCCCTTTACTTTATCCTGTTCCTCTTTCTCTGCAGCAAAATAACGATTCAAGTCCTTATATAACATATCATCATAGTACATATCAATATTATCTATCTCAGACAAATGTTCAAAAATCTCTCTCTGTAGCTTCTGTTCAATATCTTGATTACGTGGTCGGAACCTATCAGCAAAAAAACGAATGAGTTCATCATCACTTACCATTCCTAGTAAACCTTTAATAAACTTTCTTTTAATGTATGAAATCATATTATCCTGTTAGTGAATTTTGTAATTGTCGTAGTTCATTTGAATTACTTTCTCCCCCCGTCATTCCACGTACCATATTATTAGATACATCACCTTGTGGGTTCTGTGACATCTGTTGATTTACGTCTGAACCTCCACCCTGTTGAGCCAGCATGCTTCTTAGGTCTTGTTGACCGCCAAGATTAAGCATCTTTTCAGGGTCTCCGTCATATGCCTCAACTAAGTTAGTAGCTAAATTCTCGCTATTAACAATCTCTGGGAACATAGACATTAGAACTCGTGTCTCTTCAAGGGCTAGAGCCTTGTTAATTTCCTTGCTAGATTCACGGCTCTGGTCAATTCCAATCTTAACATCAAACTTTGTATCACGAATATAGTCTGGTGTCAGAGTAATAAGCTCAATATTCTTTCCACTTTCCTTTTCAAGGATTTCTCTCTTAGACTTCTGCTTCTCCTTACTAGGCATATCATCCTTGTCAGAAATCATGTTTATCATAGTAGTACCTGTTCGCCCGTCAGAGAGGCGAGAGTTGTCAAGCTCAATTATATTAAAGGCATCTTTAGTATCTTGAACCTCACCACCAACAATCTTTTGCATAATTGGTGTATTCTCGTCTGTCCAGAACTGTTGTATGTTCTTAACACGGAATCGAACCTTACGCTTAACTCCATAGTTAATCATCTTTCCAAACAAGCCTAACAGAGCCTCTACAGCCTCAGAAGCCTTCTGGATTTCTTTTGCAGTAGTACGTCCTCCAACACCAGCCACACCTTGTGAGACTTGGTCAACAGAAGACTCCTCCATAATACTACGCATATACTCTAGAATGTACTGATGCCAACCACTAGGAGCGCCTAAGTCTAGCTTCATAAAGCTCTCATTGAGCTTCATTCCCTGTGTGTCAACATTGATACGGCGTCCAGGCTTTAGATAATCCTCTTCAACGTTCGTTTGTCCAGTAGTTAGGATAGGTGCAAAGATAGTCAGGAATGACTGGTCAAGCATCATATTAGTCAAAGCATCAAGCACATCCTGCAGATTCTTTAGTTTGTCTGGTAGTGACTTTCCATAGAAGAAGTCTGAACCAAAGAAATCAAACTTAATATTAAAGAACGGTAACTCTTTATGGTTCCAAGGAAGTGGAGATACTACTTCATTATTAAGTGGGTTAAGCCAAATAGTATTAGCAATAATGATGTATTCATCAGTCTGCTTATTATAGTACTTAATTACTCGAACCTCTCCCTCGTGTACAGTAGCTTCAAGATTTCGTTTGTGGTCTGGTACCTCTTCACCTTCTACATCACCAGAAAATGGTTCTACATACTCAGCATTTGAGTACTCTCCGTAATCAGACTGAAATTTAGTGAAAGGCATTGTTTCAGACCAGAAACAATAGTTCATGTCCTTAACATTTCTAATAGATGTTGATTCAGGATAAAACTCTTCAATAGGAACAATACTACTAAATAGCTTGTTCTCCTCTATCTCATTCTCCTCTATCTGCATTTCTCCATCCTCATCATAACCTGTAATGTCTCTAACAGAGCGTTTGTTCTTAGAGTATCCTTCGTAACAAATAACTGTACCCTTCTCAATAGCTTCAAAGAGAGCAAAAATCATAAACTCCTCATAGTCATCTGCATCTTCTGAGTAGTCATATAGTTTAGAGAGTATCTCTCCCTTGCGTTTATCGTCTGTTCCACGAGACAATACGGTACCTTTGGGTAGTACCTTTACAACCTTAGACAGAAAAGCAAGTACTTTATTGTGAGTGAAGGGGTCGTGAATAGTAGCCTGCCAATCATCGATACCATCACGTTTATTTACATTAGTATAGAAACGCCGAGCTGAATCCTCAATGTATTCAATTAGATTGCGACCATCAAAGTATTGTAAGTTTTTATTCCTCTCATCATAGGTTTCACGAAAAGAGCCGATAACTTTTCTAACTACCTCATGTTCCTTATCGGAAGGTTGGTAGTAATTATCTTCTTCATCCTCTCTCATTATTCGAGGTTCTGATTTTGATTGAGCCATAATTTAATATTATTATAACATACAAAACTTATAATGTAAACTAGGTAACATACATCTGTTTATATGCACCCTTTGCCTTTTCATTGAATTCTTTGTTATTCCTCATCATATAGAGACGAGTACGCAATTTATCCATTGAATCGTAATAACCCTCAACATAATTCTTGATGTTTCTTGTTAATTCAGCCTTGTCTTCTAAATCCTCGTAATAGTCCTTATCATGCAAGCGAGGGTCTAGGTCATCTATATCGTAACCATACTCGGGCATCTCCTTATATACTTCATGTATATAAGCATCTTGCCAGTATATACGGTAGAAACCAAGCTGAATACGAACAAAGCGAAAATGAGGACTCATAGCCTTAGCTTCTCTTTTTAATTTTTGAAACCATCGGGAACCTTCTTCTGGCATATTAGTATCCTATATTACTATGTGACTTGCGTTGGCGAATATTCTCATCACTAATCCTATCACTAGGCTTCTTGTTTCTATCCTTCTCCCCCTCAATACCCAAGCATAGGTACTCAAAGGCTGAACGGTAGTGAGACGTCCAATCGTGGTTAGGCTTATCTGATTTGCTATGCTCTCTACCACCTGACTTACGCTGAGGATAGGCAGCGTTAAGCATACAGATATTAAAGTAGTCATTGGTCTCATTCTTATTGAGATTAATACCAGCTCTAATCGTTCTTCGAGCAGAAGAGCGACGAACCTCAAAGTTATTCCAGCTTTTGCTGTAATGTATCTTTATATTATGCTCGTTCAGAATAGAGAATACAGTACTATCAACAACACTATTCCTGAATCTACCAGCGGGGTCTCCAAAGTGGGCAGCACGTTTCCAATCAGAATGACGTTTTATCATAGCCATATCATCTGGAGTGTACGAATAGCCATCATTAGGTATCAATCCAGTAATAAATGGAATGTAGAAGTCAATATTCTTATTGTTATTGCGATAGGTATCTACTATGCGTAACCTTCCCTTGTCATCTGGTTGTGCCCATATTATAGCGGTATCATCTTCCTTACCAAAATCCCAACCAACATATAGATTACTGCGTCTTTCATACTCAAATATTCCCTTATGTACAAACTCTTCGTTCCAGGAAGGGTATACACGCCCAGACAGAGAGTTAGAGTAAGAAATGTCTAACTCACGAGCTACTGCCTCGGGCGTTTTTCGCTCCTTCTCTGCTTCATACCAGCGCTGGTCCTTTAATGGATGCATTTTCCAATGATATGTCTGCACATCAACATTACCAATATCACCTTCACGAAGCATTGCAAAGAAGTTATACCCATAAGGAGTAGAGTTAGCAATACGAGTAGCGGTAGAATCACCTGAGCTTTCCCAAGCATCTTTAGAATAATCCCAGTAAGCTAACTCATCAAAAAGAATAGCTGTTTTACGTGAACCACGACCAAAGTCAGGGTTCATAGTATCACCAGTAATAACATTATTAGTGGCTGGATTCATTAATCTCATGTGATTACGGTGCTTATTCTTGTTAAAGTCCTTTGGCATTATCCATCTAGGAAGAGAACCAAACGCATAATCTAACTTTCCAAAGAGAGAGTCAGGTGTTTTGTCGTCTACAAGCGCTTCTTTGTACGAACCAAGCAAGAAGTTAGTACCATCTCTAAACAACCAGTACCATAAAGGAATGTATACAAACAATAACCAACTCATACCCATATCACGTGACTTCTCTACTAGAGCATCCTCTCCATTCTCAATAGCTTGGATGGTATCTCTAATAGCATCCTTCTGAAAGTCAAACAATATAAAAGGCATATGCTTCTTAATAGCATGAGGACGTGGGTCGTAGGTATAACCAAAGTTCTCAATAAAGAATATACACCCTTCTGCAGGATTCTTCTCTCTTTCACATAAATTCCATATATGAGCTCTAGACTGTTCCTTCTTGTCACCACTCTCACAAGCAGAGTTAAGCTGTAATCGTAGAATTAACGTCTCTTGGTAGTCCTCACTAAGCATATACTGCTTAAAGAGTACTTTACGTCTTAATTGTTCTTCATTCTTTGCCATTCTAATTATTGTTAGACTCTACGTGTTTATCCCTCATCTTAACAACAGTGTCAATAGCATCTTCTGGTTCCATATCCTTATCAATATTTCCTTGAATAGCAATATTCTCTGTAGCCTTACCAAGCATAATCTGTGACTTATCAAACATTACAGAGAAAGCACCACTAATCTGTGATAATGAAGTATCTTTAAGCTCTGAATTGTTCTTTAACAGAGAACGAAGCTTCTTATGCATCACAGCAGAAAGCATATCCCTATTACCTTCAACAATCTCTTGCAGGGGTTTCTCCATATGCTGCTGTACTTTCTTCTTACTGTAGTTTTTTACACTGTCAGTACGACCAGACTTCTTCCTACCTTCAATTAACTCCTTAACCATCTTAGCTTTATCTTCCGAGATATCATAAGAGGAGGGGTGGTCACTAACTTCACGAACAATCCTACCAACAGTAGTCCTTATAGAGGCATCTGATGAATAGTATTCATCCAAATCATTATTGTAGCCAACTTCCAAGTAGGAATTCTTAGCAGCTTCATTAAAAATCCTTACTTTTTCTCTATCTGATAGTTCCATAGCTTTATCAATTGTACTACATAATGAACGTAGTGTCAATTTATTGAACTGTTCGAAAAATTCAAACAGTTGGATAACCTATGAAGGTAGTTGCGGTAGCAACCAACTGGATTAACAACGTGCATTTTTTGCACATTGTTAAAATAGTATAAATTTTCAGAGGGGTACATATTAAGGATATGTAATACATGTAAGTTTCAAAAATAGTATAAATTTTCAGAGGGGTAGGTAATACATGTAAGTTTCAAAAATAGTATAAATTTTCAGAGGGGTAGGTATCTAATGGGAACCCCTAATCTGCCCATAGTCCCCCCCCGTATATTCATAACGACAGCACACAACTAGAGAATGTCAAGCCATCTAACCACCTCTAAACTTGACAACTATTAAAAAGTATCGTATGGTCTTTCTATTTTAATGGGTGGTGTTAATGTATAGCACCACAGTATCATTGTACTGTCAAGCTCGCTATCCTTACTATTCTTTACTACTCTAGGGTTTCATTGTACTATCAACGCTCTTATTTATCTTCTAAGCGGTTTAATTCTTCGATAGGTAGGAATATAAGGGTGGCAGTTATAAAGGTAGCTGTGGAGGAAAGTGGATAGCTGGAGGGTGGAATAGCTACTTATTACTCTAAAGGATCCCTGTTATAAAGGTAGCTGTGGAGGAAAGTGGATAGCTGGAGGAGGGAATAGCCACTTATTACCTACTTATTACCTACTTATTACCTACTACGTGGATAGCTGGAAGTGAAGTGCTTACTTTCTTATGGTGCTATACAGGGTTCAGTAAGGCGGGTTTTTTTTAATAAATAAAACCTCGCTGTATTATATCCTTTATACTAGCGTTAAAATAACGTTATTATTACTATGGCCTTATAATAATTATATAGCTACTTGACATATTAAAATAAAGTGTTGTAATTGTAATACTTGACACCTTTGTTAATATATTACCTAACTACTGAAAGGGTTGACACTGTAACTGCAACTGATAACATAGTAACAGGTTATAGGAAGGAACCCCGATCACTTCACCACATTATAAATAATACTAAAAATAGTATGAAGAACATAACAGCAGAAGAA
>Ga0075107_1000666_pt1 | contig 10660 bp, 13 predicted proteins | sample AntDeeMetag022AM_FD_69795 | JGI IMG/M metagenome (GOLD analysis project Ga0075107, IMG submission 69795) | Saline lake microbial communities from Deep Lake, Antarctica - Antarctic Deep Lake Metagenome 022AM | ecosystem: Environmental > Aquatic > Non-marine Saline and Alkaline > Saline | place... | reverse complement strand
CTCAACGCATTTTTTATCAATTGCAGTTTTAAAGTCATCTAGTCTAAAACCCTCGTTCCAGCGTGCTTTAATTAGTTTTTGAGTTTTATTAGTAGTAGATTTATACTGACTGCCTGTCCTACTATTAAGATATTTAACAATTTCTTTATATGGGATGTTCTGCTTTTTTTCTGCAGAACAATGATCTTTTTCTGTTTCTAGTTCTGTATCTGTTTCTAGTTCTAGTTCTGTATCTGTTTCTAGTTCTAGTTCTGTATTACCCGACCGTTTACCAAACTCTTTATTAAACCCTTTGGGTAACCCTTTATATAACTCTTTCTGATAGCTGTCAGCATAGGTGTTTATAACTTGTTTATAATCTTCAACTAACATATTTTTTGGCAATTCCCCTGTTCTATTGGCTGCCCCTTTTGCTTGATTTACGTTCTGGATAGAGTTGTATTTATAATAGTTTGGTATAAGGATTACACAACTCTTGTTGCAATACTTAATCAAACCCTTTTCTAACAGTTTGGCAAACCCTTTGTTTAACTGTTTATCTAACAGTTGCAAGTCCGCTTTTATATATGCTTTTGGTAATCGATAATATCCAGCCATGTTTGAATGTGGTGAAGTAAGAATATAAAGATATAATAATTTTACTTCGGGTTCTAAATCTATTGTTTTTTCATCAGTCCAAAACTTTGTTGCTACTCTCACATACCTACCATTAATCGACATTTAATCACCTGCTCTCTATATTTATTTTTCATCTTTCCCCGTTATATTTTGTTACCCTTTTAATTCAACAGATCATTTCTACTTTCATCATTCAATAAATTTTGTTCTTGTGTCTTCATAAATTGATCAAGATATTTAACAAGTAACCTGGTGAAGTTTTCAACTAACATTTTTTCTATATCATCTGTAGATTCAGGAGAATTAAGCTTTTTGATTGACGATGCAGTTCCTTCGTGAACCAACTTTCTTATTTCCTTTTGGAAATGGTTTGTCATTGCGTTTCTATAAGCGGTTGAACTCAAAAAACCATTTTTAGGGTTATTTAATGCTTGATCAACTTTATAATCATAAATTTTGTGTAACAGAATCCTTTTGCAATCTTTAATATAATCTTCGTTGCTAAATAATGCTTCAAATTCATTTCTTTTATTCTCTTTATTTTTATATTTTTCTAAAACATAAGTTTTAAATTCTCTGATAGCTGCTTCTAATTCTACAAAAAACAATTTATTTTTCTTTTGACTCTCAGATAAACTTTTAATCCAATTATTAAGTTGAATGGCAATGCTTCTGGAATAATCTTTCCCAATTTCAGTTAAACAAGTCTCTTTATAAGTCATTTCTAGGACTGGCAAATATCTTTCCTCAGCTTCTTTCTCTCTCTGCAATAGGTTTCTTTCTTTTCGCTGCCTTTGAATAATTTCATAAGTGTTAGACATCTACAATTTCACCTTCCTCATTTTTATTTTGAGAATTAACATATTCATAAATCAGTTGAGATATTTCAGTTAAAGAATCTGCCATTTCATTAATGTTATATAAATCAACATTTCTGAGCTCTACATCTTTTTTAAATAATTGTTCAAGACTTCCTTTTTCATTAATAATCTTATTCACCTTGCCCCTTACTCCCTGAACAATTTCAGCCCTTTGAGCAGCTATATCGCTTTCTTCTTTAAGACTTCTTTTATACTCCAGGAGTTCATTCAACTCTTTATCAACTTCATTCTTCTTTTGCTTATAATTTTTGATGTCATTTTTATATTTTTTTAAATCTCCAATTCTTTCTTCAAGTTCTTTAATTCTCTGCTGTACTGTCTCTGGTATAACCTCAACTTCTTCAACTTTTTCAATAACCTCAGGCTCTTTTTGTTCCAGTTCTTCTTTTTCTCTGCGAATCTTTTCGTACATATTACCTGCCGATTCTGCTCTCTGTTCAGCTTGCTTTTTCTTTTCTTCCAACTCTTCTTTCTCTTTTTTGAGTTTTTGGTAAGCGCCATGGATGCTGATCTGTTCTTCATCAAGCTGTTTTATTAATTCTTCATCTGCATTTTCAGTGATAAATTTTTCTTTATAATACTGACGCCTACTTCCTATACCTATTTCTTTAGCAGTTTCTTTTTCGGCTTGGTGCAAATTTGCACCAGTTGACTTTTTGATTTCAATTAACTTCTGCATATATTCCTGTCTTTCGGATAGACTAAAATCTTTTCTATTCTCATTTTCGGCTATTTCAATTCTTAAAGCTTGTTCTGCATCTTCAATAGATATTTTATTAACCCTCACTTCTTCTTTGCCTAAACTCTTGCAAGCTCTTAATCTTCTTTCACCTGCAATTAATCTATATTTATTATTTAACTTAACAACCGTAATTGGATTAATTAATCCGTTTTTGTTAATATCAGCTGCCAATTCATCAATATCCCCAAAATCTTTTCGAATGCGATCTTTAACAACAATTTCATTAACATCAATAAGCAATTATTTCACCCCTTTTAAAATTACAAATTATTTTTTCTAAAGTTATTGGATTTGTTTCATGAATCTTTTGAAGCCTCTCTTTTAATATTTTTTCAACTTCTTTATTAGAAAGTCTTATTGTTTTTATATTTAAATCATAAAAAAAGAAATAGTCTCTTGTTTTATCTTTTAATATTTGTAATTCATTGCTGTGATTTTCCCCATCTATTTCATAAATCAAATCATTGTCATTATCATAGAAGTCGGCGATATATCTTTTAACACCGTATTTTTTTTGACACTCCTCGGGGCAAGCCCACGAGGATTCTTTATTCATAGAGAATTGCCTACTTAAAGCTAATTATCTAATTAGATTAATTAGGTCTTATGCTCTCTCCAAAAGCGTAAATTCGGGTAAGCCCTACCCTATATAGTCTATCTTATACCTAAGTCTAATTTGCCTTGTTTTAAAAGATTTAGACTAGCGTTTTCATCTCTATCGTGAGTTGCACCACACTCACAAGTCCATTCTCTGACAGACAAGTCTTTGATTTTGGGGTTTTTAATTCCACATTCTGAACAAGTTTGACTACTAGCAAAAAAGCGATTTACTTTGTGTACGATACAATCATACCATTCACCTTTGTATATAAGCATAGTAGTAAACTTATTCCACGAGCAATCAGATATATGTTTAGCTAATTTTGAGTTTTTTAGCATACCCTTCACATTTAAGTCCTCTATTACTAGCAGTTGGTTCTCCTGCGTTAGTTTAGTGGATAGCTTATGCAAAAAGTCTTTACGAACATTCTTAATTTTAGTGTGAACTTTAGCGATTTTCTTTTTGAGTTTATACCAGTTGTTGCTACCTTCTTCTTTACGAGCTAATCTTTTTTGGAGTTTGGCTAGTTTATCTTCATATTTGGATAAGTGTCTAGGATTTTCTATGTGTTCTCCATCAGATGTAGTTAGAAAATCTTTGATTCCTAAATCTAAACCTAGTTCACCTTGATTATCATTAATTGTAGTTATTAAGACTTGACTAACATTAATTGAGATATAATATTTACCTACTTTAGACTTAGAAACTGTAACATTGTTTATTTTACCTGTAACTTCTTTAGATTTAGCAAATTTAACCCAAGATAGTTTTGGTAATTTGATATAATTACCTTTTATCTCAATATTAGTGCTACCACTAGGTCTAATAAATTTTTGTGTACGATAAGATAATCTAGCTTTTCTTTTAGATTTAAACTTAGGAAATTTATACTTACCACTAAAGAAGTTTTTAAAAGCTCTATCTAAATCTTTAAGAGATTGCTGTAAAGAAATAGAATCTACTTCTTTTAACCACTCATATTCTTTCTTCAATTTAGGTAGTTGACTAGAATTTTTAGAATATGATTTATAGTTATCTTTTTTGGCTTTAGCTAAAAACTCATTGTAGATAAATCTGCTACAACCAATAGTCTTATCAATTAACTTCTGTTGTTCTTGATTAGGATAAATTCTGAATTTATAGGCTTTATTAATTGGTTTGAATTTCTTAATCATTAGACTTACCTCTTTTCTATGTTGTTAACTACATTATATCATTATGTTGATATGTTGTCAACTATATGATATAATGATTTTAGGAGGTGTTCATTATGTCAAGAAAAGCAGTTAATACTACTTTGAATGAAGAATTATATCAAAAAATTAGAATATTGGCTTTAAAAAAAGGTTGCAATGCTAATGATTTAATGGAAGAAGGTATGGAAATGGTACTTAATAAGTATGAGAACCAAGAAAAAGAATAATTTTAAAGTAATATTTAATTACTTCAAAATTAGGCACTATTCATCCGTGAGGGCAAGCCCGTCAGGTTTTCTAGTGCCTAACTTCTATAACTACTCCTCCTTGTCCCATTGTTCAGTAATTTTTAACTTGTCAATTTTAAAATAAACCCTTGATATATTTCTCCAGCTTTTTTTATGTACTACAGTAAGTTTCTTTTTGTTCCTAGCTCCTATATCCTGAACAGTAGATATTAAGCTATCAACTGTAAAGTCGTCTAAGTCATCTATGCCATAGTATCTTCTGACAAAATCTAACCTCTTAAACCTTTTGTGACCCATCTCTCCAAAAGTTATTATTAATCCATCTCTTGCCATCTTAATAGCCAAATCAAAGCAATCAAAAGCACTACCAAAGGGGTCTAGGTCTACTAGGTCATATTTATTATTCTTATAATATAAATAACACAATAAATTATGAGCATCCATATTATAATCAGTGTCAAATTTGTCATTTATATCATTGGTAGTTAAATCAACATCATTATATCTATTGTAGTAGGGATTTGATGATGCATAGGCATCTAAGACACTGTTAGGATTCAAATACTCCATGAAGTCCCCATTTACTTTATACTTTTTGTCTCTATAGGGTGCATTATAGTTACCATTCTTCTTTAACTCCCTCTTTAGCTTAATCCTAACTGAAACCTTAGTCCTGTCAACGCTTTGAGCTATTTTTTTATTATTAAACCCTTCTTCCCTTAAGGATTTACACCATTCTAGTTCTTTATCAGTCCACCTTCTAGGGTTACTCTTTTTTTCCTGACTTCTTTTCATAATTTTACCTTTAAATTCATCAGGCATCTTTGGTACTGGTTTATCCAAACTATCCCTCCTTTACTTTAACAAATAATCCACAGTGACATTCGCCAGTCTCAATGAACTCACCACAAGGGCAGATGGTGTCCCTGCTTTGCTCAAGCTTACAGGGACAATGACCATCCTTCTTATCTAACCCCTCTCTTAGAGTCTCTAAGAGGTCTTTGTCGTCAGTTAATTTAAACATCATTATATTGACTGGTATACATTCTCAACTACTTCTTGAATAGCTTCTTGTAGTTCAGCACGCTGTACACCTTTCTCCTTCTTTGAAACTTTCTTATCGTTTGTCTTGTTCTTAATAGCTAATTTAATTTCATATACCTGTGGTTCTTCCATTATTTATCTTCCTCCCCTATAATATCCTGCATTTTACCCTTCATATTCTTATATTTACTAGTTCTTTCTGAAAGAGTTTGAGCAGTTTGTTCTAACTCTTTTTTGCGCTCATTGATTTCCTCAACAGTTTCCTCATTCTCTTCAATTTGATTATCCAGCTTACCAATAACTCCCTTGATTTCCTGAAAAACACTATCCTGTCTAACAACTTTCTTGAACTTCTTAAGAGGGTCAAATAATCTCACTAACTATCATCTCCTTGTAATTTTTTAATTACGTAATCATAGCCTTCTCTTTGGTGTGGGAGGTTGCAGTCACTACAGTCCTTAGTGCCATCTTCTAAAATGGTGTAGTTGCCACCACAGTCATCTAATTCATATAAGGGGCAGAAGCAGAAAAGGCAACTAAACCCCTCTTCTGCTACCCCTTCATGGCAAGGTAAAAATTCACAGTTTTTATTCTGACAGAATTTGTAGTTATCCATACTTAAAGCATCCTTTTATATACTATATTGAACAAACACTAAATCCACATGATTTACATTCTTGACAGCCACCAGTATTGACTAGCTCACCTTTACAATCAGGGCAAATACCCTGTTCAATTAAATCAGCATCATTTAGCTCTACTTTATTCTCACTATTATCATCACCACTACTTAGTATTCCTGACCTTGCACAACCATCTCTATAGACTGTAATACCTTTTAAGTCTTTTTGCCAAGCATATTTGTAAACATCCTTAATCTCATCAACAGTTGTGCTATTATCTAAGTTAATGGTACTACTAATACTTGCATCTATGTACTTTTGCCACACTGACTGCATGTTAATTCTTTGCTTATAGTCTAAGTCGTGAGCAGTTACAAAAATTTCAGGTAGGTCATCTTTATTATAAACACTCATTTCTTCCATATACTCTTCAACAATAGGAGGAAACACTTCATACTCTACATCTTCATCATAGAGCGTTTGAGTAGTCCTTGTGTAGCTTAAGTCAAATATAGGCTCTATACCACCACTAATTCCTAGCATGCTTGAAATACTTCCTGTAGGAGCTATAGTAAGCAATTGAGAGTTCCTTAGCCCATATTTTTTAATCTTATCTATAGTTTCAGGTGTACCAACTGAATTTAAGTAATCACTTTTTAAAACATCCTCACTATATTCAGGGTATGTAGCCTGTTCTTTTGCTAATTCTGCTGATGTTTTTAGTGCAGTATTTGCCATTTTGCTAGCAATAGAATCGTTGATATCTAGTGATTCTTCACTACCATATTTAACATTTAACTTAATCAGCATATCTGCAATACCCATAACACCTAGTCCTATCTGCCTCCACTTATCTACACTATCTCTTTGTTCTTGCAGTGGATGGAGTGGCAGACCTTCATCTAAGACCTCATTAAGGAATTTAACACCATCCTCAACAACCTCTTCAAACTTATCAAAGTTAAAGTAAGCCTCATCTGTAAATGGCTTCTCAACAAACTCTGAGAGGTTTAAGCTACTCAATAGACAACTACCACCAGCTGGTAATGGCTCTTCAGCGCAGTTATGTACAGTAGCACCCTCAACAACCCCCCAATGGGTTTTTGGCTCACTGAAATCAAATACCTCTTCTTTTTCTAACTTTTTAACACTTGTGACATATGGGGCTGTCTTTTGTATAAACCTTATTAACTTATCTTCTTTATACTTCTGAACAAAACCAATTTCTTCTAAAAACCTAACTTTGTCATCATATTGCCCAAGATTTAAGTCATAGCTCTGCTTGAAGGTATATTCACCATTGTCAAACTCAGCATTAGTTGGCTTGACAGTGGTTGTTATATAAGGACTAAACCCTTGCTTTTCTAAAAATTCATAAACTTCTTTAACAAGCCCTTCTGATGTTGATTTTAAGGTGACTCTTCCATTGTCAATAGACCCAATTACAGAACCATTAGCACTATATAAACCTCTTATGAAACCTAACTTACTAGTTTTATCCCAAACATTAAAGGTAGTTGGTAAGGTTCTTTTTGGTAAAGGTTTAGTTGAAAACCCAAGTGTGTCAATAATATCGTTAAACTCATTAATATAATAAGTATAATTATCACTATAAACATCATCTTCACTAACTCCAAACAGCTCTAATAAATCATTATCATTCTCCCCAATATGAACATCAATACCTTTATGCTCATCACTATTGACTCTTCCTAAGCTGGCATCACCTTGCATAAAGCCTAACTTTGTGAACTGGCTATTGTACATAGTGTTTTTGCCAACATATGGCATAGTTCTTTTACCTTTCATATATTGTGCCTCTACTTGTTTACCTTCATTTGTCATAAAGACATGGTCAGGAGTGCATTTTATAGACTTCTTGTTATAGAAATTAACTTCTACAATATCTTTAAACCCATTAGACCAAACATTTCCACTAGTCACTTTGCCATCTTTATTTACCACATTAACTCTAGTGTTCAGTTTGGCTAACTCATCAAACCTTTTGTAGCCATCTTGAGTTAATAGCTCCATATCACCTGTAAAACAGGGGTTAACTCCAGAATACTCAAACCCATCTTCCTCTGAAAGCAAATTATAGTTTTCAATATTATCCCAAAACAAAAATCCAGGTTCTGCCATATTCCAATTAGAATAAGCAATCTTATTGAATACCCTTCTTGCATTTACTTCTCTCTTTATCTCTTCACCAGTATCATCTACATAGAAATAAAGCTCATGCTCCTCATCATTTGCAACAGCTTCCATAAAATCATCAGTGATTTTTAGTGATATATTAGCCTTAGTTACTGCCTCAAGGTCATTCTTGATATCAATAAACTCTTCAATATCAGGATGGTTAATATCAAGGCTAATCATTAAGGCTCCACGCCTTCCACGCTGGCCTATGATGTTAGTAGTTAAGGAGTATAGTGGCATAAATGAAACTGCTCCACTAGTCTTTCTAGCACCATTATTAACTATAGAATCTTTAGGTCTTAAATTGCTGATGTCAACACCAGCTCCACCACCATATGAGAATGTTCTTGCTAATTTTTTAGATACATCAAAAATAGATTCAATGCTATCTTTAGGTGGAGTAATAACATAACAATTAGAATATGTAACCTTCTTACCACGCTTCTGTAGACCTCTATTGGCAAGGATTCTACCAGCTGGCATGAAGTATTGGTCTTTAATATGTTTTTTAACCTTATTATTTCCTTCAGTTATTCTATTTAAAAATTCATCTAGGCTTTCACCATCTATTCTATACTTTCTTTCAAAGATTGACGTTGGTAACTCACCAGTAAGCCAACTCTCACTGCGCTTTTTAGCTCTTTCTTGACGATAAATTATGTATCTCTTAGCTGTTTTTATGTAGCTGAACAACATTAATTGCTCCTCTACAATATCTTGAATTTGCTCTACATTTGGTAGGTTAGTCTCAGTAAAGTTATCAACTAATACTTCTTCAATAGAGTTTATTAATTCATTCATATCATCAATGCTCTCTTCAGTTTCCTGCTCTGCTGACCTAATTGCCTGTACTACCTTTTCCTTATCATACCTTACAATATCTCCATCTCTCTTTATTACATTCTCTAACATATTATTGTCTATCATCTCCTTTTAAAATTTGTCGTAGTTCTAATAGCTTATCTTCCTCTTCATTGACAATTAAAGGGAAGCTAGTATTTTCTATGTCCTCAATTAAGTTAAAATACTTTGTCTGCTGTTCTGTACTCAACTCATGTTGCTGGTAATATCTAAATGTAACATCAGCTTTATCTAAGAGCTTAATAACCTTAGTACATTCACTATCACCAACAAAGCCAACTACAGTAATCATTATTAGCCTCCTAGTCTAAAATAATATAACTTTGAGGGTCTATTTCAAGACCTCTATAGCTTCTACTATCTTTGCTATTATTGATAATTAAACTATACTTACCTCTCTTGGCATGGTAAATATCATTATCAACATGTATTAGCTGTAACTCTGCATCTTTTGAATCTTTCCTTACTTTGATTAACCTATCAATTTTATCTTTTAGGTCATACCTAAAGTAATCATTCCAAAACACAACTACTGGATTATCTTGAAAAAATATGTAAGCATATGCTAGCTCTTTATTGCTCATTATTGCATCTTCATTAATACCTCTACTTCCTCTTTCAATGTCATGGTTAGCAACAAAATTGACCTTTTTGCATGGACTAAAAGAATTACAGTTAGTTAAATTGACTATAGGATAGTCAGGATTCATACACATCTCTTTTAGCTTATAAAACAATGGGAAATTAAAAGTTGGTATATTTACTTGACTTTGAATACTCTGAAGCTTAACAGTGTCTCCACTCCAGTACTCCCCAACTATAAACTCATCTTCAAATTCATTGGTAAACTCATTAACAAAATCTAAATCCATATCTTTAAGGTTGTCAAGGCGAAAACTATCAAACCCTATATCCTCTTTAAGCCAGCTAGCCCATTGTATTAGGCCATCTTTCATATGTTCATCATCGCTGTAGTAATCAATGGTTTCCCCAAAATCACTCACATCTTCATCACCAGACTTAAAGTGCTTATAGTTTTTAGGGAACTTAGGTTCATCAAACTTAGTATATGTACGACAATCAGTATCAGGGTTATATTCTAGGTCTCCACCTAGCATATGCCCCATCACTAAATCTGCCATTACTCCAACATCTTCTTCATGGAAGCTGTTGATTAAGTTAGTTAAGGACTCCTTGTCCCCAAAGCGAGAGTTAAGGTTATAATGCTCCATTACATCATAACCCATTGACCCTTCTCCATTCATACCCTTTGAGGGTGGTGGGAGCCAAACTGTGTCAAACCCCTTATCAGCTATACCTTTTGATATGGAGTCTAAATGCCCCCACCAATCTTTCAGGCAGTCCCAGTGGAACGCCTGTAATATTATCATTTTTATTTACTCCTTATATGGTAAGTCAGTAATGTTTTCAGTCTCTTCATAGAAGTACTTGCAACCTTCAAGCTGTGCAACTCTATCACTCTTATAAGAGAGTACATAAAAGCTTTTATCATTAATGTTGTCATAAAGTAAATCTGACTCAACTACTGCTTTTCTATTATGTACTCCACTTGTAATAGTGTCACCTTTATCAAGTTCTTCAACATCTTTTTTCTCAAGTTTAGTTACTTCTTCTTCTGCATATGTA
>Ga0075107_1000633_pt1 | contig 10908 bp, 8 predicted proteins | sample AntDeeMetag022AM_FD_69795 | JGI IMG/M metagenome (GOLD analysis project Ga0075107, IMG submission 69795) | Saline lake microbial communities from Deep Lake, Antarctica - Antarctic Deep Lake Metagenome 022AM | ecosystem: Environmental > Aquatic > Non-marine Saline and Alkaline > Saline | place... | reverse complement strand
AACAATAAGGGATACGAAGAAGTTATGTCTGCATACGACATGTTTCGAAAAGAATTTGACAAGATGAGCGAGAAAGAGAAACTAGATCTTGGTCTCTCTGGCTTGGTTGCCATGCATCAAAAAGATGGCGGCGCATCTGCTGCACCAATGAGAAGAAGCAAATCAACTGGTCTTCTTGGAGACGACTGGGATAAACAAGGTCGGAACCAAGATATATCCAATGACAAAAGCTCGGAAACAACAATCATTGGGTTTGATAACACCGCTATAACGTCTCTTGTTGATCGTATGAAGCGAGAAACATACAAGGTTACGGTGACAAACATGTTGTCCGACCTTGTTGAACCGTTTGGATATAAGTTAGACGAACTACTTATTCGGTCTCAGATCTTTGACGCTCGTATGCACAGTGAACACTTCTTGTATTACAGAAGTATAATAAGTTCAATAAAAGGACTTGGCACGGGGCTTACAGATACATTTATTGAATCAATGGTGCTTCAATATAGAAACTTCATGCGTCATCCAGTATGGAACACACTGAAAGTTCTCACTAACAAAGTGATCATCCCTCTGTATACTATGACGGATGGGATTCTGTTTGGTTTCAAGAAGAAAGAATCAGACACAGATCGTATTGTCAATGCAATTGAGAGACAAACTGAGTTCCAAAGAACCGGAAAGATCGAGGATGACTCTAATTCATTTTCTCGACTGTTCCGTACAGGGATCGTCAAATCGATGGGTAGAAGCCTTCTCGATACTGGCTCTGGTGGTACGATTGGCATTGGTGCAGCACAAGCAGCACAAGAGAAGAAAGGTCGTGGCGAAGAGTTGACAGGTAAAGACAAGATGTCACTCAAGCTGTTCGGTAAGTATACCGATGTCTTTGACGAGCGTCAAGAAGACACGACACAAAATGACTTTCTTCTTGATGAGCTTGTTAAGATCAGAGAATGGGCTCAGCTAATCCACAATGCTTCCTATACTGGGTTTGATCGTCTTTTGTCGTTTCATGAGAATGCGTTCAAACTTTCCCATGAGAATGCTCTTGCTTTTATTCAGTGTTGCCAAGCAGAAGAAGAAAAAAGGCTACTCATAGATCATGACACTCAGCTTCCAACAGACCCTACGCTTAATAGCATTTTGGATCTTATGAATAACCCTTCTGTTCGTGAACAGGAGGAACAAGCCGAACGCGATGATCGTATGGAAGATATTGCGGCCTCTGTTAGAGGAGTTAAAGGGAACACAGAACAGACAACAGAAGAACTCGATGAACACAATAAACGTGAGACGCGCAGATCGATCTTTGGTTTTATTGGAGGTGGTCTGAGTGCTCTAGGATCGTTGGGGTCACTAGGGGGTCTTCTTGCGGCTGGTGGTCTGGTTATTGGATGGAACAAACTTCCTGATTCAGTGAAAGAGGATATAACCAATGCTGTGAGTAAGGGATTTGTTGAGGGTATGGGCTTACTAGGCAATATGATGGATGGGTACGACTGGGTACAATTGGTTAGTCTTGGGCTAATGTTCTCTCCTATTGGTGTAGCACTCAAGGGTATCGCTGCTGCTATTTTTGTTCTTACTACCTTAGTCGAAGGTGCGGCTGAGATCAGTGATGCTCCAAGAGTTCGAGAGCAACGCTTAATACTAGCCAACATACAAGAGAAGCGTTCCAATCTTAAACATGAAATAGGGAGGAGAGCTCGTTCGGGTGATTCCACTCCCGAAGAGATGAAGGCAATGAGAGCAAACCTTGCTGAATTAGACCAAGCTGCATTGGTTCAAACTCGTTTGCTGGTAAAAACTCGACAGAACGTTGAAAAAGAAATGGACTCTGGCAACTACACGGTGAGTGATGCTGCTGTCGGTGCTATCGCAACCTTGATCGCTCGCAAAGATGGAATGGATCTTTTTGTACGCCCAGGATCAGTTGATGTTAAAGAAGACCCAACATACATAGCAGCAGCCAACGAATTGGCAACAATGAGAGATGAATATGAAAAACTTGGCGATAAAGTGCATGAGCAGTCTATCACTAATCCTGGAATCTATGATCAATACAACCCCATCCTAGACAAAATGTTAGAAAGTATCGAAAGAGAAGAACAAGCCATGAAAGATATGGAGCGATCTCTTGAACGTAACCTTGAAGGGTCTTTGCTTTCGCGTGGGGCACTTGATAGTGCATTACAAGTTGGAATGCCTTCGGCTATGTCTTCCGATGGTGTTTCTGGTATGAGTGGGAAAAAGTCGTCCTTTTACAAGAAGTACAAAGAAGAGATCGAGGCAATTGCTTCTCAAGTTGGCGTTAGCCCACGCATCATAGCTGCTAAACTTGCCTTAGAAACTGGGTGGGGAGAAAGTGTTATTCCCGGCACCAACAACTTAGGAAACATCAAGGCAGGCAAAAATTGGGATGGGAAGACAAAAATAGCACTTGATCAAGCAGAAGGATCTATTGACGCATATAGAGTGTATGATGATCCAGAAGCGTTTGCTAAAGATTACGTTTCTGTTATAAAAAGAAACTTCCCTGATGCAGTAGGAACAGGAAACGATGTCGATGCATTCTCGGCTGGACTTAATAATGGAAAATTCGGTAGTTATGCAACTGATCCCCACTATTGGGATAAACTAAGAAAGACTGTTGATTCAGTTGTTATACCAAAAGAAACCCCACCAACGACGATTCTGATTACTAAACCATATAACAGAGATACCACATCTTCTCTCAATACAGGTAACAGCAGAACAGACAAAATCCTGTACGATGGGTTTAGTTCTATGACTACGGCGTTCATGGCATTAGCAGAAAGCGTCTCGGATGTTGTTGGGCAATCACAACAAGATCAGAACACTGCCTCTCTGATTACTTAAAAGGACACACAATAGCATGACACAAGCAAAGATGAATGAGCTTGATGATAAGTTCAAAGTGAGAGTTAGCTTTGATATGGGAGGACAATTGTTTGAGGTGTTTGCTCCCCTTCCTGATGAGTTTGGTATGACGGTGGGGTCTGAGTTCTCGGCTCCATTTGATGCAAACTTTCTGAGTGGTACTATGGCTAAGGGGATTGCTGGGATTGCTGTAGCAAAAGGAACAAACAAAGATTCTTCTGGTCTTGGTAGTAAATTGGGGGTAGTGACAAAGAAGTATTACTCTAACCCCGAGCCCTCTGAGATCTCTTTTGATCTTCAGTTTGAAGCCTATTACGATGCCAAGCAAGAAGTGATAAACCCCGTCATTCTATTGATGGCAGCAGGGCTTGGTCGTAGTATCACCACAGAGAAAGCCAAAGAAGTCATTTCCAATCTAATTGGTGATTTGGGACTAGACTCATTTGCAGAAATGGTGATGCCAGCCTCTAACGTTGTGCCAAGTGATCCAAACATAGCATCGAGAGTGTTTGAATTCCTTGAGTTTGTTGCTGGTCCAGCTATCTCTAAAATTGAGTTTGGAAAAGTGTTGGTTCTCAACAACGCATACATCTCTAGTGTTGCTCCACAGTTTTCTAACATATTAGACGAACGTGGGTATCCTATGTCGGCCTCATGTTCTGTCACAGCAGTGCTTGAGAAAGACCCCATCATCACAGATGACCCATTGTCTGGCCTTCGTTCGTTCTTCACACAAGATGCTGCCGCTGGCATCGATTGGGGGTATTGATAATGCCATCTATTACAAAAAGAAAATATATGTATGACCTAGTGACAGTTGATGGTGTTTTTGAGTTGGACTATCTTAGTTCTCCTCTGACAATAATCAAGCTTAACACTACCAAGGTGATAATGATAACAAGGGCGACAGAGTATCGTCCTGATCTTGTGTCTCTAAAGGAGTTTGGCACCTATGATATGGGGTGGTTAATTAGTTTACATAACGATTTCCTTGATCCCATCTATGACTATGAGATTGGCAAAGAAGTGAAGATCCCCAACTTGGATCAGTATTATCGCTACTACAATCGACATTCTCGGCGGAGACGTTGATGATTATATTTGAAAGACACATCGAAAAAGATGGAGCAGGAGAGGATGTTATGGTGCGACTAGAGACTGATGCAGAGGTTGGCGCACAATACATCATCCCCCAACAAATCCAAGTCATGGAGGGGTTGTCTGTTGGTTCTCCGTATGTGAAGATTGATTTTGTCGATGGAGATGGTGATCTTTCTAATATAAAGAAACTGAATACAAACGTTGTGTATACGTTGTCCTATGGAAACGAGGTTCATGGTCTTCGGGTTATGAGAATGTATCCAGTGAAAACAACCTATGCAACAGGGAACTTGGGAAAATCTGAGAACGTTAAATTCACCGTTCATTTCATTCATGAGTCATATCGTAAGATGATCCATCAAACGAGAGATCGTGCATGGAGCAATAGTCGATACCATGATGTTGTTAAACAACTAGCCACTGAATGTGATTTGTCTATATTGGGGATAACACCCACTAAACATCAGATCGATTTCATCGTTCAACCTTATTGGTCAAACCTTCGGCTTCTAAAAGAGATTGCTGATAAAGCAACCCCCCAAGATACAGCAAAGAGTGGTCACTTTGAGTTTGGTCTGTCTCTTGAAGGAGAGTTCTTCTTTCTCTGTATGTCAGATCTAATGGACAAGGTGCATGAGAGAACAGCAAATAGACCAGCAAGTGAAAACCGAGATGGTATTCCAATACTCAAACTACAAGGTAGTCCATTCCTAGACGAAGAACGTCGTCGTATGCTTGAAGAAAATGGGTTTGTTCCACAAGTGTTCTATTCATATGCGATTGATGAGGCATATCTTGATTCAATCACACAAGGAGCAGCCGGAACAACAGATATGTTCTATGATTTCAAAACAGCAAAATACCAAAAGGTGAAAACCACATTATCTGAGTCTGATATTGCGATGTTGTCTGAATGGTCAAACATACACAAAGATGACGAGCTTTCTCCTGTCAGAAACTATCGAGGAAGAAATATATATGCATCAGAAGAAGGACGTAACCGTGTGTCAAGCCTTGTCAATACAACACAGAGAATGAACATCTCATTCGATAGCACTCCCTTCATCAAAGCAGGAGACATCGTTGAAGTGGTGATTCCTACTCCGAGTGAAGGATCTGATGCGCCTTTTAACGAGATACACTCTGGCTTCTATGTTGTTGCTGAAGTGAAAACAGATATCAAGATGTATCGTAAAACTGGGTCATTAACTACTATCAGCCTCGCAAGACAAGGAAATGACGACAAAGAAATGGAAGGGTATGCTACAAGTGTTAAGGGGAAAGTGAGTGTATAATCCAAAAAAAGACAAAAAAGAACAAGAGGCAAAGTTCTATGGTAACTATCGCGGAGAAGTGGTGGATGTTCAAGATCCAATGAAAGCTGGGCGAGTGAAGATTCGGGTTTTCTCTATCTATGATGATCTATCAGAAGAATCTCTTCCATGGGCAATCATGGCAGATCCGTTCATGGGAGGACAGGCTGGGCTTGGTGGTTTCTTTGTTCCAGACGTAGGCTCGCATGTGTGGGTGTTCTTTGAAACAGGAGACTCAGAGCAACCTGTCTACTTTGCTGGGGCTCCAGCTAAGCCACACTTCCCTCCAGAGAGGAACACCAACTATCCATTCAATCATGTGTACAAGACGAAAAGCGGGCATCTCATAGAGATCAATGATGGGGCCAGTATCATTCATGTTCTTCATAATTCTGGAACAGAGGTGTGGGTTGATGCTGATGGGAATGTTCTTGAGAACATCGTTGGGAACGTAACACGAAACATCTCTGGCAATGTCACAGAGTCAGTAGGTGGGAATTACACCAGTAATGTATCAGGAGATGTTGTTATTACTGGTGATACAATCAACCTGAACTAACCTTCCATAGAAAAAAAGAAGCTCTAAATATGCCTATGAGAGATTACATCTATTCCGACACACAACATCCCCTCACCATTCAACCGAGTGGAAACGTTGGCGTTGTTTACAACGAAGAGGCAATCAAACAAAGCCTCACAAACATTCTTGCAACGGTTGCTGGTGAACGGGTGAGGTCTCCCATTGGATCTAGTTTGTTGCGTTATCTGTTTAGACCGATGGCAAAGAATTCAGAGAACGATATTCGAGATGTCATCATCAGAGACATCATGAAACATGAACCTCGCCTGAGTGGCTTAGAGGTGTATGTTCGAGCCAACTTCGATAAGAACTTATATGATGTCGTCATTATAGCCCAAATAGCCCAGATTAGACGCCCCATTGAAGTGAGAACACGTCTTAGATCAATGACAACAACATAAAGGAATAGGAATAAGAAAATATGAAAGATTTGACAAATTACGAGTATACCGCCCTTGTCGAAACTATGACAGATCTGCTTAAAGATCAACCCGGTTGGGGAGATGGGTACGAGTCTTCTGTCGGGCAGACACTGATTCAGCTTATGGCTGATGTCACCGACAACTTACACTTCATGTTGGAGCGTCGGGCACAAGAAGCTTTCATTTCTACAGCTAGAATCCCTTCATCCATCATCGCCCATGCGTCTGAACTTGGGTATCGCTCAAGACGTAAAGTGAGTAGTACAGGAACGATTCGGTTAACACTTCTTGATGAAGATGATAACCCCATTGCAGCACAAGGACGTATTGATATCTCGGCTGGAACTGCTCTTACTGCGGTTGATGAAAACTTTGTCACTGCCGACGATGTGTTCATCAATGCTGGTGAGTCTTATGTAGACATCCCAATCAAAGAAGGGCTAAAAATCACCAAGACATATGATTTCACCAGCGATCCATATCTAACTGATCCAACAATCGTTATAAAGGACTATATTGACATTGAAGAATACTCTCTTCAGGTTGGAGATAGAACTGGGACATTTTCCGACATAGCAGCAAGAGAGTTAAAAGACAAAAACATTGTTGCCTTGAGCTATGCACTTCCTTCAGACAAAGTGTATGATATCAAATATGCAATGGAAGGGATGCGTATTGTGTTTGGAGACAACGAGTTTGGTCGTAGTCCTACGGGGATTGTCACTATTGAATGGGTGCAATCAAAGGGAGACGACGTTGGTGTTATCGTTACTGGACGAGAGTTCTCTATGGAAAGTGAGTTCTTGTTTGATAATGAACCAGTGAGTCCGCGTAATGCATATCTGTTTACAATGGAGAATATCACTCCTATTCGGGGTGGAGCAGATGAAGAGACAAGTGAAGATATTGCTGCCAACGCGGCTGTGTTTGCTAGAACATCAAATAGGGCTGTCACTAACCAAGACTATGAATTTATCACGTTGCGAAGTGGTATTGGTAGTATTGTTGATGTTCATTCATACGGAGAACATGAGATTGATTCTCTTATCTATAAGATGAACAATGTCTTTCTGTCATACATTACATCAGACAATCTTCCTCTGAACATTGAACAGCGCAAACAACTTCGAGAGTATGTAGATAGATTCAAAATCATCACCACCCATCTCGTTATCAGTGAATCTGACAAGATTGAAGCTGTGTTGGATGTTGAGTTCAAACGACACCCATCGCTTCCTATTGCAGATGCGCATTTGTATGATGTGTTGGTGGAAGATATAAATGCTTTCTTTGAATTGACTCGTGGGTCAATCTCAAAAGAGATCCAACATTCAGAGTTGATTAGGCATCTACAAAATAGAACGTATACGTTCAATGGGGTGGTGTATCCTATCACTGACTTCGTTCGAGTGGACATGACAGCACAATACGAGATAACACCATTAGAAACAGTTTATGATGTGTTGATTGATATCGATCCTTTCTATACACCAGTCGCTGGCCACAACTGGACAATCTCTCTTGATGGAATAGCACATACAATCACAGTAGAAACTAATGACACTATCCCGATAATTATCGCAAAGATGCGAGACGAAATATTTGAACAAACAAACTTCCTTCTGGCGATTAACGACGAAGTGACCTTACGAATCAAATCAGCATTCATTGATGCGCGATTCACGTTGGATCTCACTACAGGAGATTTTGCATCAGCGGTGAGTAGTGATGTTGTTTATGCAATTCCTGACCCTCGTTCCTCTGAATTTTCTGAGGTAGATGGTATACTGGCAGGTAGTGTTTCTCTTGTTGATGAAAATGAAAACATCTTATTCACTGATGATGGAGAAGGACTGATGGTTCCTGAGCCTGGCGTCGTCTTGCCGGAGTTTGGTATCAATTACCGAAACTCTACTTTGCTCTCTCCTCCATTCGATTCTACTATCAAATACTATGTTAGGTATCAACAGAACAGATGGCAAAATATTGCGACAAACGACAATACAGTGGTGGTCTTGTCTAAGTTTGCGGAGTCTTTTGCAGATACGCCATTGTACTCGAAGATAGAGATCCTTTGATATGAGATATACAGACCATCTTCCTAACCGAGTTCCTGAGTTCTTACAAGACGAAGAATCAGATCTACATACATATCTTGTGGCATGTGGTGAGTTGTTTGATGCTTTAAGTGACACAATCAAAGAACAAGATGTTTATAAAGACTATCGATATGTTCCCGAAGCCAGGTTGTCTCTTCTGGCTCGTCGATTTGCGTTCAACCCACCAACCAACCTTCCCTCTTCTCTTCTAAGAGGGATCGTTCGAGACTTGTCTCAAATCTACACGACTAAGGGAGTGGAGCAATCGTTGACATGGGTGTTTCGTCTTATTGGGTGGGACTCCACCATCGAGCATGCATGGTTGTTGAATCCAGAACGATATGACCCATATGCAAAAGTTGTGTATTCTGATTTCTATGAAAGAGACGGACTAGATAACGAAGGAGGGACCGCACTAAACTCTTTCTTTCCCCTTATTGGAGAAGGGTATGACATCACCACGGTTTATCAAGATTATATAACCAACCCATCTTTCATTCTTGATGGAAATTTGGTGATTGGTCGTAACTTCCTTATCTCCCTAGCAGTAGAAGGGGGGAACCCATACATCACTTCTGTTGATAGAGTGAATGTTGATTTTGATAAGTTGGACTATCGTAACTTTGTGTATGGTGATGCTGTTGATTTGAGCAATGGGACGTTCTTTACTGGTAGAAGCTATTTCTCACATGTAGACGAAGTTAAGAACGCTACGATCTTGGGAGAACACTATCGAAAAGAAGATATCGTTAAGTACACCTCGTCTGTTATCTCCACTCCGTACATTGTAGTGAAAGTTGATTCAGAGGACTACGAGAGGTTTACACGACCATATGTAGACGAAAATGGTGTGTTCTATAATTATACGGATAGAGAGAAATTCAGGGTCGCACAGACAATCATCGAATACATGTTATATGAGTTCATACGTCCAGCCAATGTTCGAATCATCATGGTGACATCTGCATATACGTTCTACGATGAGTTCTCTCTATCTGATGATTTTTCGATAGAATCTACTGCCACTTCCATAACACAATTAGAACAGCTTAATCTATCAGCAGAAAATTCATCGTTTGTAGATGTTCCGAATCCTGTCATTGGATCACCCAATGTTTTCGTTGGGGTGACATCTCACATATACGGATCAGGGCTCATGCCGCTTGAGGTATATACGATTGGAAAGATGGGCAAATATGAGATTCAAAATATCTCACCTGAGTTTCATTATGACTATATCGATGTTGACATGGTGGATATTGGCGGAGGGAAATTTGAGTCTTTCGAGAATATGTTGATTAGAACCCCATCAATCATCTCTGTCTACGCACCAAAGAACGCAGCATTGTATGGACAGGAAACAGAAGATTCTGATTGGGTATGGCTCGTTAACATCACACCCGGAACAAGTGATTTTCGTGTATTTGACTATACTCGAATCAAAGTCACCAACTATGACGATAGTGCGATTCTATCTGATGGGTTGTTTGATGTTATTCTAACGGTAGCGTGGGAAGACAGACAAGCCCTTGGCCCCATACAGTGGAATTTCCAAGAGGCAGCAATCTTCTCCCTGGCCGCCTAAATATATGATACAAACACATATAGGAATATTTTATGATTGACCAAAAAGATACATTACACTTCAATGGTCATCTTCGGATGAGAGAACGAGACAAGGCAAGTGGAGTGATACTGTCAGACGAAGGAGAAGGCAATGTCATCACCACGCAAGGTGCGTCAATTATTCTGAATCGGATGACGCAAGACACTGGTGGTTCTTTCATCAACACCATCTATCTTGGTGATGACGTGGGAGATGGGAATCTTCTTGATCCTGCGGTAGAACAAGATTCATTCACTGGTGCAACACAGGCGATTGTATATTCAGTACCATACAATGATATCAACATCATCTACCCAGATCCTTACACATTTGAAGTGACAACAGTTCTTGATGGAACATCTATCTTAGACAATAACTTTCCTCAAGAGATTGATTTGCGCTTCACATCTGCTACTCTTCGGTTTGATAACCTGGCTGCGTTTGCTTATAAACGATTCCCAGTTAGATCTCTGTCTCGGCTTGTTGACATCGAGATGATATGGACAGTTTCTCTTATCGACATTGCACAATAAATACATTTACATTATATCAGGAGTTTATATAAATGCCCCTTAACCCAGAAATTGGATATTACAACAATGGAGAACAAATTGACCAACAGGTTCTTAATAGACCTATTGAAGATATTGTTGCAAATCTAAATGCCATCCTTCTAATCGTAGATGGTATACCAACTTATACGGTGGCCGACGCAGAGAAGTATGTTCGGGTGAATATCAGCGGAACCGCGCTTGAATATGTTGATTTGGACATTGTTCTTATCAAGAAGCCCATTCCCACTAATCCAGCAGATGGATCTTCCACTGTTACAGTGTCTCCTGAGCTAACTGCTACGACGTACACTCCCATCTATTCAGCAGAT
>Ga0075107_1000625_pt1 | contig 11017 bp, 16 predicted proteins | sample AntDeeMetag022AM_FD_69795 | JGI IMG/M metagenome (GOLD analysis project Ga0075107, IMG submission 69795) | Saline lake microbial communities from Deep Lake, Antarctica - Antarctic Deep Lake Metagenome 022AM | ecosystem: Environmental > Aquatic > Non-marine Saline and Alkaline > Saline | place... | reverse complement strand
TAGACGAGAGGCGAGGTATAGTTTACCAAGCACACAGATCTTCAGCATCGGATAACCGGTTTTGTTTTTGTGGACGTTTCCCGCCACTCTACCTGCGTGGCGGCTGTTCCATGTCTTCCAATCCCGATCCCGTGTAAACCACTCCCGCCCCCGCGTCTTCCATGTGAAGACCCCAGTGTACTGATTATAGTTCAGCAGTTCACGGATGATATCGGTTGATAATTCCATACTTTCTTTCTTTCCTTTTTGTTTTAATCACAATCGATACAAATGTTCTCACATAGGCTATCTTCATCTTCCGAGAACAACACCTCACCAAAAGCAACGTAATCATTTTTTGCAAGAACACTGAATGATCGTGTAACCCCAGTAGGATAAACTACACAAATTTCCAGATTACCATTTTTTTCAATAGCTTTCTCAAGCTCTTTTATCAAATAGCTGGCGTTCATCAATTTTCTACCCCCAGCAAAAAGACATTTGAAATCACTTTGAAAGATACACCAGGATGTGAGATACATTTCCAAACTACGCCTTCACGAACCGGAGAATTTAGACTAGGTCCGTCTGCGTGTCTAATGATGCCGTTTATTGTATCAAACTCAGTGAACACAGCAACTGGCTCATCCAATGTGAGAACCGTTGTGATCAACTCTTTTGAACAAAAAGTTTGAATATCTTCCCAAGAAAGGTGCTCTTGGCTCCTATAGTTGAACATTCCAAAGACAAATAATTCGAATGTGGCCAGTTTTTCTTTATTTCCTTGAATGCCCGGTCCACAAACCTCGCTCTGAACAGCAAGGGGAAGCCGGTGACATCTTAACATCTCGATAACACCAGAAGCAATAGCACTTCTCCAGAAGTGAGAATCTTCATTATATTTCAATTGAAGATTTCGAGAACAAACGATGATCTCTCCAATTTTCTCATCAAAAAGAAAGACATCTAGTCCATCGCCCTTCCAGTAATCACTCATCTGCTTGTCCAGATAGGCAACGGTACAAGAACTTCCATCCATCTTTAATGTTGGAACGAACAGTTCGTCCACATAGAGAGTCTTCCACATATCCCAAAGATTCTGAATGCGTTCTTCATCAGTTTTTGGTAGAAAAGATGGGAAGCTGCCAGACGCCGCGCCGCAATTAGGTTCAGGTCTTTCGTATTTGATGACATCCAAATTCGCAGAGAAATCAACACCTTCCACGTTCCCGTATTCATGTAGTTCAAAGAAATCACTCCATGGAAGAGCCAGCCCCTGTGATAGTTCACCACGCAACTTGACAGTGCGAAGCCGGAAACGTTCTCTACCAGAGGGATCTTTCTTTGTTCCACGTTTCGCAAGAAATTCAAAGCGGAGATCATCAGCAGGAAGCCATGAGTCAATCTCAAAGAAGCAACAAGAGTCTCCTGCTTGGAACTGGTCCTTCCCAACCACCACTTGCCAGCCATCAATATGAGCCAGTTCAAGGGCATCTGCGTTGGGATGCTCTAGGATCTCATTGATGATCCTGTGTGTCGATAGTTTGCGTTGCATTTTGATTCCTCATTTTGTTCGTAATTTGTTTGACGATGATACTACAATCCTCGTCGCGTGGCAAGTACAAATAGACCAAATATCTTCATTTTGTGGTCCTTCCCACCTTTTTTCCTTTGTCAGTCTTTCCAACGAACAGACTCATTTTCTTTTGATAGTTCGCTGAACGGGATATCCATCATCATCGGATCAATGTCATGAAGCTCTATCAGATAGAGGACAACGCTGGCGCAGCATGACCCCCTGCCCACTCCCCACACAACTCCGTCTTGTTTGAATTTATCAACAACCTTCATACATTCATAAACAAATCGTAAGTTGTTGGTGCTACTAAAGAATTTCATTTCTTTTTCTATACGATCATCATATGAAGAGGTGTACCGAGATGATGCAGTTATTCGTGTTAACAAATCAGAATACTGGTCTTGTGAAAGAGATGGATCGGGGGGTGTAGGAAGAACATCTTCAATATCACTAGATAGATCAATCCCCCATTTGTTCTGGTATAGTTCTGTATCTTCTGAGGGAAGACAGAACGTGTTGGGGGGGATGTCATCAACCAATATGTACTTGGTCATCTGATCAAGAGAGACAATCGATCTTCCATCTCGCAATAACACCCGATTATGTTTCTTATCATAATACATACATAATTCAAACCGATGTGAACACTTCTACTTGTAAGTTCTTGAATTTGGTATATAAATCTCGGTCAGTGACCAAGATCAGTCGTCCATTGTCTTGAATCGGAATAATGTTCTTTGTCATTGGCCAATACAGCTCAACATCCTTTTCATACCCGATTAGCTTGGGATAGTGGACCACCCAGTTCATCATAGCATAGTCCAACTGAATCAACTCAATTGGACGGTTGAACACTTCATCAATGAGGATGAAATCAATATCGCCATATTCATCACCAATAACAACATGATGGCCAGAAGGAACAGCATATACACTTCCGCCTAGCTCGAATCGATATACATCTCCCGTTAGTATGTCCCACACTCCCTTATAGCCAAGGAAGAAGTCTTTCCTTATGGTACTAAATTCAAAAATTCGCTGGTCTATGCACACTGGGTCAGTGCTATCCACCACTGCGTCTTTCTCTCCTACATATTTCATAATTCGTTATCCTCGACTGTGATCTCTGTGCTATGAGTGTATGGAAACTTTTGTTTCTTATACTCTCCCAATCGCTTCTTTGTATGTCTAGCAGAATACTTGGTTCTGCTCGATATGTCAATCACTTCAAGCTGGTTATCTTTCCCATCGAGACGAAGCCCCCTACCAATCGATTGTCTGATTCGGGCCTGATCTTTTCCAGCGTCAATGAGAACTAGACGCAGTATTCGATTCTGTGAGATCCCTTGTCCTGATGTATTGAATGAGGCAAACAACAACACATCTTCTGCTCCTTCTTTGTCGAACTCAGCAAACCATTCTCGTCTTGTATCAACGGGAGTGATGTCCACCACCATTCGATTATTAAAGTACTTGCATAATGCTTTTCCCATCTGAGGATGACACAACACCAATGTATTCGTTGGCTCTAATGTCTTGAGATAGGCCACAATCGCCTCAATTCGCCCTCTGTGCGTTGCTAAGTAGTTGGCCTCCATGTCCCAGTCCCATCTTTCAAGCGTCTCAGACAAGGCTTCCATGTGTGGATGTACTGTCTCTACCCGATGAATAAGAAGATTGGATGCCCATTCGTTCTTGATCAAGAAGTCGGTTGATACATCATCAAGAACCCCATGTCCCATGTGACAGGCGATCTTCTCTTTCTTGTATTTGTCTCTTGGGTATGTACCAGTGAGTCCGATTCGGACAGGACAGTTCCCTAGTTCAACACGCAGAGCATTCGCAAAGACATCACCAAAATAAGAATGAATCTCATCCACTATCAGTACATATTGTCCATCATCGATATACTCAAGACAATTAAGCAAGAGCTTATATGTCAAGATGACATGACGATGTTCTTCAAAGGCGGCTGCTCTTTTTTTGGAAGAGATCTTTGCGGTCATGGCAATAGTAGACAGATCAGACTTAGCATACTCATCATACGTCTGTCTCACGAGAGACTCAGATGGAACCACCACTATTGATTTGAGATGGGGATCGAATGCTTTAGATATGCCTAATGCTATAGAGGTGTTGTGTGTTAATATATATCCACCAGTCACGTAAAGACCATCAGTTGCGTCAACAGAGATGCAACGACATTCTTTTTGGTCAACTTTTGTAATATCGGAGATTGTGTTTGAGATGCGCCTTCCGGGAATATATTTGGCCAGATGCTTCTCAGAGCTAACCGGAATAACCCCATTAGCAGCAAATCGTATATACACTCTGTATGCGGTTCCACAATACGTTCTTTCTCCATTCTTTGTATAATACGCCTCTTTCTGTGCGATTGATGCGTGTCCACCCAACGACCTAACGAGTTCCTGTACTTGGGTGGCGAGAACAACAGACATTGAGCTAAACTCAATATAATGTTTGTAAACATATCCATCCGTGTCAAGCAACCCACGAAGTACGTCAAGACGAGTTTGTGTGTCATTGTACATGTACACATTGGGAATAAACTTGTGATGGGCTGTTAGTAGAGAAATCCCATACCACACGGTATCGTCTGGATGCATTCCTTTTATAAACCGATCTTGTATATCTTTCTCGTTGTTGGACAAACACACATTGCCGTGTGACGAACCACCACCGAGATACAACCCCAATACATATGGATCAATTGATACAAAAGAAGACTCAAATTCAACTGGCGACACGATTGGAATCTGCCATCGATTACTTCCATCTGGTTGTTTGACGGTGCCAATTAGATCACGAACGGTGATTGGTTTGAATTGTGCTCCCCGACATGTAGCGTGTTTGTCTCTGACTGCCCATAAGTGATCGAGACCACATTCAACTATCTGCCCATTGATGAATGATACTTGATATACATCTTTGGTTCCTTGTGGAAACACCCCAGATACCCGAACAGGTGTTCCATTGGACCCAATGACAAGAGCCCCCACTTCGATATCTCCCATTGTCTTCCATCCGGTCGGAGTAAGAATGGAAGAATCAAGTGGCTGCTCTTTCCCCGCATTTGTCGCATATTCAAGTGTTCCTTTCTTTCTTGTAATTGCAGTGTTGATCCCATTCACCTGATGCTGATGCAGCGTGTTACCTGTTTCTTCCAACAAAAATGTGTCGTCCACTAGAGAGAAGCTGTTGGTGAAAAGAGTGTCTCTTTCATCAACGATCTCGATAGTGTCGAGGTTATACCCAAGAACTTCTTCCAGTATAGTTAACACTTGTGGGATCATATATTGAAAGAACACACCATCGGCACCAAAGAAAGACGTTTTACCATCCCAATTCTTTGTCAAGAAGGCAGCCGATTGAAAAGCACCGGGAACAGAGATCCCCGTCTTTCTTATGATTGTCTGTTTGTGTTGGTGTGGAAGCCCTAGAATACAACAGTTCACTTCGTCCAGTAGTGTTAATGTTAGTGTCATACGATAGAATAGCCTTTTCCATTGTCTTCAAGATCGTTAATTCGTTTGAGTTCTTGGAATGCTTCTGCTGTTCTAATTGTGTTAGCATAAAACTCTTGTCTTGTTTTATTAGAAGAATGAACAGTAGATAATTCTCGGTACAGTTGGAGGATATAATCACTTAGTTCTTCTATGTTTTTATTTGAAATTGATTCAACCAGAAACGGATTTGATGCGTCGATAATTAGATGGCAATCTTTGCGTGTAATCATAAATAAGCGTGCTCAACTCCAGCAATGATACTATTTGTCATATTGTTCAATGTAAACCGACGAGTGTTCACCACTTCCAAGCATCCTCTTGCTTCGTCTCTAACCTTCCTTGCATCCAGCAGAAGTCGTTTTGATACTCTATATTCGGGATCTGCCTTAGAATAGTCTTTCGCCTGTGTAGCCGTTAATTCTCGTTGTGATTTTTTTATAACATTTGCAATGGCCACAGCATAGGCTTCTTCAACATCCATCTCAATGAGATCATGCAGGTAATTGATACGCTTTACAAACATCTCAAGTTCCAATTGCATTGGAAGTTGAGAAACAAGCGTGTCTTTCAAAGTTTTCCCGTCAAGCCTTACTATGTCAATAGTGCGATCATAAATCTCATCGAACTCATTGATCAGATGATGTAATTGTGCCTCATGTTTCATTTGTGTTTTTCCTGTTGATATTCCTTTGTTATATCCAGAATCTCATCATCAGTACAATCGCCTAAGTCTACTCTATAAGAAGGGATTTGTAAAGCCTCATATGGGCCTAATGACGAGCCATGGTCATCTTCCACTTTGATTATTTTTCGATTAAGAGAGTAGAACCAGTTTCTGAAGTTCTTGTGTGATGAAGAGAGGAGAGCGATTGCTGAAAACCCACAGTTATGAAGACGACAAGCATCAAATATTCCTTCTGTGATGAAGAGAATATCTGATCGATAATGAAAGGTTTCTAGTCCCCACACGGCTATAGGTTTTTCGTTTTTGTCTCCATGTAAAGACATATAGTATCTTCCTTCTCGTGGATCGTTTCGTTTCTCTTTGTTGGCATCAGGACGATACTGTTGATATCCACACAATTGCCCACTAAGGTTCCATAACAGAAAGATGACAACATCATCAAACACAAGGACACCATTATATCTTTCTATCTGAAGATGTCGGGTACGAAGATGGCAAATAAGGGAGGTCATGGCTAGTTCCGATACTATCATATCTATTTTGCTTTGCATGGGCATATATGGATACTATCATATCTATTTTGCTTTGCATGGGCATATATGGATACTATCATATCTATTTTGCTTTGCATGGGCATAAACCTGAAACCGTTCTTCCAAATATGGTTTCCAATTCTTCTTTAACAATCACAGAGGCGATCCTTCCATCCAGCAATGTACCATATTCTGTCTTGAGCGTCTTCATTATAGCACCGATGGTGGGAACGTCTGATGCATTTATAACACGTTGCACTGTTGCTCTCACGTCAGACTCAGAGGCCATTTGGGGCATATACTTGTTCAGAAACACAGCCTCGTCTTTGAATTCATCTTGTCGTGTGAGACGATAATTCTCATCGAGACATTGGATCTCTTTTTTGAGACGAGAGATGATATGGGCATCATCTGGTTCAATTCCATTCTTAGTTGCAGTCTCTATTTCGCCAACGAAGGTAGTGAGACGGTCTCGTGTGAGCTTATCTCCACTTCGTCTTGCTGAGTTACGGTCTTCTTTCATTTGATCATATATCATAATATATTGTTCCTTTTTAGGTTGACTAGCTTTTTTGGTGGAAGCGATGGTGGCTCACGATCAAAGACTTTGCAGGCTCACTCTGGCACATCGCATTTATTAGCAGACCAAACCCTGCCGCACTTCAATAATGTTCCGGCGTAGTTTATCCGCTTCCTCTTGCAGCCATTCGCGTTGCATTGAGCCTGGCGGGCGCTGCATTGACACAGACTCTAGCGCCTCAGCCTGCCACTCGGCCTTCAGCTCGGCCGGTGTCTCGTCCTCGGCCGGTGACTCTTCATTTGGACCTGTCAGCCTGGAAAGAACTCCTTCAATCCGATAGCGAAGTTCCGTGATGTTTGCTGCGTGGCGTTCTGTTTTGTCGACTAAGAACACCAGCGTCGTATCCTGACCCGGTTTGGGTGTGCCGACGTTAATTTCGATTTTGTTGCTCATTTCATATCTCTCGTTAGTTGGTTCATATTTCCCGTTGATTGCTGTTAAGGTATTCATTTCATGTCTCCTGTTGTCATCAATCACGGTCCGCCTCCACGTCTACATATTCTCGGGTGGGGGTATATGGGAATGTCACGTCAACACGGCTGTCCTGATTTGTGAAGCAAGCCCCGTCAGGCTCTCGGAATATCATCCCTTCGATGTCGTATGGCTGGTCTCCATCCTTGAAAACACGCGAGCAGCGTAAATTCTGGTAGACAATCCTACCATCGTCGAGCGTATATACTTCTTGCCACTCTCCCGGTTCTCCGGTTAGCGGTCCTAATGGCTCTAACCTCAACAGCTTCTCTAAACAACTGATGGCATAGGCAGCCGAGAAACCACTATGTCCCTCAGCGGCAAAGAGTTGCGACATCCTTATCAGGTGGTCGTTCATCGCTTTCTGCATACTGTCGTCGTCACCTGCTGGTAACTCGCGTTTGGCGTGTGCGACGATATTGCTATCATTCTCTACAAGATCAAGCAGGCGATATAGACGCCGGAGTCTCCATTGCCTAATCCCCTCTTTTGCTTGGTTGCGGAGATCGCGGAGCATGTCTGGAACATTGTGTTTCTGGTAAGCGGAAGTGGGTGTGCAGGTGTTTTCGATTTCGTTGCTCATAATTATTGCTCCTGTTGGTAGTACGTAGTGGTATCCATTTCATATCTCTTATCGGTTGTTGTTGTTGCGGTATTCATCGTCTTTCTCCTCTACTTCTCTCTGCTTCCCGTTCAAGCTCTTTCGTGGATTGCTGTTGTTGTGATACCCATTCCCATGTTGTTTCTTCGTCCACGTCATTAGACTTTGTTATTTTCATCCATCGGCTCGGTAACCTTTTTGCGCAGAGAACATGTATCAGCATGGAGCGACAGGCAGGCAATCCATCTGAACTGCTTTCTGCCACTTCTTGCGCACCGTCACCAGCGATGTGGTCCGAGGCATTCATGTCCCATATCATATCTGGTTCATCTGTCAGGGATTCGAGCTCTTGGTTGCGCATTTCTTGTTCGAGTCCCTCAAGACGCTCGATTATCGGATGACAAGGGTCGAACTCGGATTCAAGCACACATATTGCTTGATGCAGCGACTCGGCCTGGCTGCACCAATCACTATCATCACTCACCTCCAAGTCAAAAATGTCAGGCTTCATTATGTAATAGGTTCCCGGCGCTTCGTCCTTTACTATCCAATCACCGATGCGAGCGATCGCTTCGTCACCGTGGATTGTCATAAACTTGAGTACGGGAACTCCGTCCTCGAATCGGGCATAATGATTGCCGCTCATCCAGTTAAACACTCGGTCTTTGTTTTCATACGTGAACTGCTCGGCCTCTATTTTTCTAAATTTCATCGTCTTTCCTCCTGCTTTGCTAATTGCAGAACGTGCTCTGCAATTGCGCTTTTGGGTACCATCGGGTGCATGTCTTGTATGTGGCTCGCAAGACCCATGAGGGCTACCTGTAGGTCGGAGCTGGCAGGGTGGGTGTAGAGTGGTGTATATATCCGTAAATCTTTTTGGCTTGCGTGAATCGGATCGTCTACCAGTTCTTTGGCTTTCCCATTTACGTCAGTGAAGCACCTTAGCATCCGAACTAGCCGCAGCCTGGGCATATAGTGGCCACACAGGCCAGCCCTTCTTCTTCCAACGATTTGCAACATCTTTTCTGTACGTAGTTGCCGACTTATCGGCACGGTAATCTTCGGTTCGCCAAGCCACAGGCTCGCAGCTATTCAGATCAGCTTTTGTAGCTTTTTCTTTCAGATGTGCTTCGTATGCCTTGTCGAGCAAAATGTTAATTTGCTCTGCATGATACAGGGCGTCAAGTAGTTTCTGTTTCATAGATCCATCATACTCTCGTAAGGCATCCTTTTCTGCCGTCACTTTGAGAAGCTCATCCACATACTCCCGTAAGGCATCCTTTTCTGCTACCAAGGGCATCGCCGCCAGGGCCTGGCGCTCGTCTGTCACGTCGGTAATCTGATGCGGCTCCATGGCTGCCCTAGCCCACCACATGGGATCAATTCTATCCAGATTAGCTTTATAAACGTTCACCTCTTCTGTCAGAGCATCACGTTCTACCTTTACATCGTCTGGCGATCGCCCGCGATCAATCATCTTGTCAAGTGTTGCCTTTCGATTCTCTGCGGCCTCAATCGCGCAGTGGTAACTGTAAATAAGTTCTTCTAAGGTCATAGCCATAGCTTTAGTCATGCGATCTTCGTATTTCATAATCCATCCTCTATTTCGTGTGGTGTAAAAGCGGCGTAATTTACGTTATAATGGTACTGAGTAATGCCTCAGCCTGCTGCCTGACTTCAAGTTCAATACGCTTATCCTCTTCTTCCTCATCTTCCTCATCTGGGGCTCGGATATATGGCCCAATCATTTTCAAATCTTCTTCTTCATCGATGTATCGAGATTGCTCATCAAACCACCAGCCACCTTTATGATCAAACTCCATACATATCCATGGACCCGGAATACACCTATTATTATGTCCAGAGTAATATGGCAATCGCACCCAATACCAGCCTTCTTTTCTATATTCCATATCTACTTCTTCCCATCTCTTAAATACTTAGGATTTTTTATACAGCATATGATATCAGAAATTTTCATGACAAAGTTCATATGTTTGGGTGGGTGGGTGAGACAAAATGATGATTCATATCAACACCAATAAATTTGTTACCTTTCATATGATTACAAGTTGAACACATTGGAACAAGATTGTCAAGGTGGTCGCTACCACCAAAAGACCTTGGTATATAATGATCAACATTCATCAGTTCAAAGTCATCTGTGTATATATCAACATGAACAGATCCAAGTTTTGATGTACCTTTTATCAATCGCGTCCCCACTTTGGTACAACCTTCCATCGAACATGTTAACCCTTTGTAATAGAACACTTTCAGTCGTCTATGCCCTCTATACTTTGTAAGTTTGTCAATCCCTAGTTCAGACATAGTTTCAAATTTTCTATCAGAAATGTTCATAACAAAGTTTCCTATGTTTGGTGGGCCGGAACGGATTCGAACCGATACCTAATGCCTTATCCATGTACCCGATACACCCTCAGTAGGGTGTCCGAGGAAATCTGGTCTCGCTTACTTTTTGGATAATTTTTTGTTAAAAACTCACATCTACACTCATTGGAACAGCACGTAACCCTACCGGCATAACAATCGACCGCTTGTGTGTGACCTTTACGTCGCACAAACACAGTAGCGCACACAGGGCATTCGATCTCAGCAACCAATCGTCCTCTATGTGCAGCTTCCTTTGTACAATTTTCTGTACAAGTTAAAATCTGCAAGTTTTCCGGCATGTCATTTGTTTTGTCGTGATCAATGTGATCAACATGTTCCCATGATTCTAAGAACCTACCCAATGAGGTTGAAACCACATATCGAGCATAAGATGTTGTTGATCGTTCTGCACATTGACCCCCAACCAAACAAACGTGCTTACGATTTTCACCGTTCGTTACAATATATCCGTAACGCCATTTGGTGTTGTAGGGGTACTCTAAGTCAAATCGTGTTGACATATTTCCTCTTTCCTTTTTGTGAGGACACTGCTCTTTCCCATTGAGCTACCGGCCCGTTTCATCTTTCTATTTCAATACATATTGTGACACAACTTGCCCAAAATGTCAATCAGTAGGGAGGATACTGCAAATTGTAAACAAAAGCAA
>Ga0075107_1000561_pt1 | contig 11702 bp, 9 predicted proteins | sample AntDeeMetag022AM_FD_69795 | JGI IMG/M metagenome (GOLD analysis project Ga0075107, IMG submission 69795) | Saline lake microbial communities from Deep Lake, Antarctica - Antarctic Deep Lake Metagenome 022AM | ecosystem: Environmental > Aquatic > Non-marine Saline and Alkaline > Saline | place... | reverse complement strand
GCCACCCACTTCATGCTTGCTGTTCTCCTGTGGCAGTCGAGCCAGCAGGTCAGCAACTGGGTTGACCGGCTTGTTGGGTACCGCGATGCCCGGAGTGGTGCGATAGTGCGGACGGCCTTTTATCTCTCTTATATACACCCAACCTTCGGGCACCACCTGCTGCTCTTCGCGTTGGACGGTCTGCTTCATGGCGTTGATCTTCGCGCGGGATGCAGCCAGACGTTCTTGCATATTCATGTGATTCTCCTTGATAGGGGGTAGGGGGGCTTCGCCCCCCTGTTGGTGGTTGTTATGCGCTAAAGCCTTGGGCGTTCAGCATCTGCTTGAGGATGCTGCCAATACCATCAAGCGTCTTGGCCTGCTGCTCCTCGCGGCGAGCGTCACGCTCCTGGCGATAGGCTAGCTCAGCCTCCTCGTCGGTCAGGTAGAACCCGTTCTGGTTCCAGTAGACAGGTGGCTGCTCAGGCATACCGCTTTCGGGGTCGTGCATTTCTTTCCACACAGGCGCCAGGGCCACATCGACCGCCCGCGACTTGTCGTACATGCGACCCATCAGGTTCAGCAGCTCCTCCGCATGGGCCTTGATGTTCCCGAACATGACGATGTCGTACTCACCCTGAGACAACCGCTTCGTGCCGCGGCCGTCGTGGTACTCGACGTCGGGTGCGTAGTCCTGCTCGTCCACGACTTCCCAGACGAGGTAGTGCTGGCGGGGTGTTCCATCTTCGTTGCAGTGCGTGGGCGTCTCGCCGATGGTGCGGGTGGCGATTGCCTTGAGGTTGTACTTCTCCTCACGGGCCATCTGCTCGGACGAGCGCGTGATACGTTCTTCGTACCCGACAATGCGATCCTTGAGTCCTTGCATGTCACGCCAGATACGGCGCGTGACGTGGTTGACCGCCCAGCGAGCCTTGAGCGAACTGGCGAGGATTCCTTGCTCAGCGACTACCGAGCGATAGGCGACCTTCTTGTTCTCCTTGGCTCGCAGCTTGTCGTCGTCGATGTACTCCAGACGCGTTGCCCAGCTATCCGCGAGACGTGACAACACCCACTCCTGCCATTCCGGGTCGTCGATGGGCAGGTCGATTTTGTCGAAGGTGTGGACCGCCTCGACCAGCGACGCCTCGGAGAACAGGATGTCCTGAGCCGAGTAGTTCCAGAGATCAGACACGGCGTGGACAGCCGTTGTGACGCGGCCTTCATCCTCGGCAGGGCGACCACTGTCCGAGCTGGTGATCGCGTTACCCTGCATCTCGCGGGCGAAGCGATCATCCTCCTCGATGGCGAGTAGCGCCGAGACATTGGCCTCGAACGTCTCATCGCTGATCAGACCGGCCAGCAGACGCTCGCGCATATCCTCGACGGCTTCGTCGATTTCCTCGGCCATGTTGCGTGTCGTGCCCGCGTCCTGCTGCTGGGTACGAATGCTGACCGAAGCGGCTGGCGTCTCAGGCACTGCCCGGTTGAGCTTGGCACCGAAGCCGTGGGTGATGGACTCAACCATTGCCCGGAACGCTTCCCCTTGATGCACTGCCTGGGTGTACGAGATCTTGCCGACCTTGTTGGCTGCCCAGATGTTGCGTGTCACCTCACTGACAGCGAAGGGGCCAGCACCGATGATGCTGTAGATGGCAGGGTAGGTGGTGCCGTCCTTGCGTACTGCCTCTTGTTCACCGATCCAGGCGAGCCATGAGTCAGTGTCCATACGACCAGTGGCCAGTGGCTCGAACCACCGGACAGCTGAGCCACGCTTAACACCAGGGGCGGTGACAGTTGCAAGCAGCTTGTTATTCATGTTGAATTGAGTGCGCATGTTTATGTCTCCTAGTTTGAATATGCACGGCCAGCAGCTGCTACGGCAGCCACTGGCCATTAGACCCCCCGGGTGGGGGTCTAACTAAGGTTCCAGGGATCTGAAATCCGAATCGTGCGGAACCAGAACACGAATCCGGGGTGGGTGCCCCCTACCAGCAGGGACTCCACCCCCCAACACGCGATTCTCGACGTAGATCCCGCGCTTCTTGACCTGCATCGCTTTTCCCAAATCCAATCTCAAATTTTTTCTGTGGTTTTTGCCCGCAGGTATTGCCCATTGTCTGAATGCCTACTTTTGGCTTACTATATACGCATAGCTTATATAGGATGCGCATAGCCCCATGACCTTTGACCCCGAAGTGATGACCGAGCAGCAGCTCGCCAACATGGAGAACGACCTCGATCTGGGGGTTGTTGACCTCCCGCCGCTGTCTTCCCAGGTGAGGTATTACGTGGCTGCTCGGGTCGGGGGCATGGTGCCGTCGGCAGCCAGCGTGGCAGCGGGGGCGGCGGCCAGCACCGGGGCACGGTGGGAAAGGAGCCCCGATGTCCAGATGCACATCCAGCACTACGAAAAGGAATTTTCTGAGAAGGTTATGCCCCGCATCGAGTTCACGATGGAAAAGGCGCACCGGATGTACATGGAGTCGTACCATTCGGCCGGCACCAGTGCCGAAATGACGCGTGCCACGGACTCGCTGGTGAAACTCCACGGCTTGCTTGACCAGCCGGAGGAACAGAAGGCGCTGCCCACTTCCGCCCGCCAGCTCGAAGGGCTGAGTTCCCAGCAGCTCCTGCGCTACGCGTCCATCGGCATGGACACGCTCCGCCCCGGCGAGGTGTACGACGCTGAGACGGGGGATGCTGACGATGGCGAGTGATACCCCCAAGCGGAAGGTCGCCAGCGGCAAAGACCGCAAGGTGCATTGCCACGTCTGCAAAGAGTGTGGCCACGAGACACCCACCACGCTGATGAAGGACAAGGTCTGCGTGTATTGCCGGGCTGCGCCGGCCGCGGAGAAGGCCAAGGAGCATGGGGCGAAGGTAGACGCACAGCAGGACACGGACCGCCGGCTAAGCGAGGAGCGGCGCAAGCGACAGGAAATGCACCGCCAGAAGCAGGAGGCGGAGAGCGAGCGGGTACGCAAGGCCAAGGCGAAGAAGGCCGAGGAGCAGGTGGCGTTTGACCAGCAGGAAGAGGCCCGCCGAGAATTGGCCCGTCGGCAGCTGGCCCACGACCGTTTGCTCCCGCTGGTGATGCGCGTGAACCCGGACTACGAGCCGGGCTGGGTCCACAAGGATATTTGCGAGCACCTTGAGTGGTTCAGTAACGCCGTGGCCGCGGGGCAAAGCCCGCGATTGATGATCAATATGCCACCACGTTCGGGTAAGCAGCTCGCGGATTCTACCCCGGTGCTCACCACCACAGGCTGGAAGTCCCACGGTGAGTTGCGCGTAGGCGATGAAGTGTTCCACCCCTCTGGCAAACCAGTGCGGGTGCTCAGCGTGTCCGACAAAACGCCCTCTGATTGGGTCGTCGAGATGTCCAATGGCGAGCGTGTGCGCTGTCACGCTAAACACGAGTGGACGGTTTATAGCCGGTCCGCTGCAAAATCCATGACGGTCGAGACTGAGTGGTTTCGCCGCGCAGCCAAGCGGGGCCCTCGGGCCGGTTTGCCTACACAGGTCGTGAGCGCCGGCCGCTCTGTATATCAGCTGCCCCCGGTCTCGCCGCTAGTTTTTGGTGAAGAGGGGTTGTTGACACACCCGTATGTGCTGGGCGCGTGGCTCGGAGATGGGTCGCGCGGCAAGGGCTGCATTACTCATGCCAGCAGCGACGCGCCTGTGATTGAGCGGATTAAGTCAGCTGGGTATGAGCAGAGTGCGGCCTGTGTCCACAAAGACACCGGCGTGGTAACTACCCATTTCAGCGGGAGTCGCCCGGGTGTCTTGGGCCGCCTCCGCGGCGAGCTTCGGTCACTTGGCGTGGAGCATGACAAGTTCATCCCCGAGCAATACCTCCGTGGCTCTGTTGACCAGCGCCTGGAGCTGCTGGCGGGGCTAATTGACACTGATGGCTGTTGCGACGAAGTCGGCAGGGTCTCGTTCAGTTCGACTGACTACTCCCTGGCCACCGGCGTGATGGACCTATGTGGCACGTTGGGCTTCCGCCCTTATATGTACACGAACCAGCCAAAGCTTTCCAGCTCCGGCATCCAGGGCAGAAAGGAGTGTTACGTTGTTGGTTTCCAGCCGACGCGCCCCATCCCCTGTGCGCTGGAACGCAAACGCCCGAAACGCTTTGCCCCACAGCGGGCGCTGAGCATCGTCGACGTGTACTGTGAGCCTAACGGGGAGCAAGGGCATTGCATCCAGGTCGACGCAGCGGACGGCCTTTATCTTGTCGGCGAGAAGCTCATCCCTACCCACAACTCGGAGCTGGCGTCCCGTGTCTTTCCCGCGTGGCATCTGGGGCGGAACCCGAAACACGAAATCATCTCCTGTTCGTATGCCGGTTCCCTGGCCAATGACTTTAGCCGGAAGGTGCGCGGTCTGTTGCGCGAGCCCAGCTTCCAGACGGTGTTCCCCGACGTGTCGCTGTCCAAAGATAGCCAGTCTGTCGAGGTGTGGAGCACGAACCACGATGGTGGTTATGTAGCGGCCGGCGTAGGGGGCCCGATTACAGGGCGCGGCGCGCACTGTTTAATAGTGGATGACCCACTCAAAAACCGGGCTGACGCGGAGAGCGAGACAACCCGCGGGGCGATCTGGGACTGGTACACCTCGACGGCCTATACCCGTTTGGCACCCGGCGGCGGCGTTATTCTTATGATGACTCGCTGGCATGATAGCGATCTGGGTGGCCGGCTCCTGGAACAAATGGAGGCGGGTGAGGGCGACCAGTGGCGGGTGGTGAAGTACCCGGCGATTGCGGAGCACGACGAGCTGTTTCGTAAGCAGGGCGAGGCATTGCACCCCGAACGGTTCCCAATATCGGCCCTCGAACGGATCAAGCGCACCATCGGCCCGCGTGACTGGTCGGCGCTTTATCAGCAGAACCCGGTGGCTGACGACGGGGACTATTTCAAGCAGGAAGATTTTCAGTGGTACCGGCAGCAGGACATCCCGCCGCTGGAGGAGATGAACTTCTACACGGCCTGGGACTTGGCCATCGGGCAGAAGGAGCGGAACGACTTTACCGTGGGGATTACGGTGGGCGTCGACCGCAAGGACAACATCTGGGTGGTGGACATCCAGCGCGGCCGGTGGCGAACGCTTGAGATCATCGAGAAGATGCTTGAGGTTCAGCGCGTGTGGCAGGCCCGGCTGATAGGGATCGAGCGCGGGCATATCCTGATGACGATGGGGCCGATACTCGAAAAGCGCATCCGCGAAACTCGCACGATGATGCCGATTGAGGAGTTGAAGCCTGGCCGGCAGGACAAGATTGCCCGGGCCCGGCCGATCCAGGCGCGGATGCAGCAGAAGCGGGTGTTTTTCCGCAAGCACTGCGACGCCACAATGGCGCTTTATGCGGAGATGATGCGCTTCCCCAACGGGGCACACGACGACCAGGTAGATAGCGCTGCTTGGATAGGGCAGCTCTTAACCTATTTCACTGTCACACGCGAGAAAAAACAGCCGCCAAAACGCTCGTGGCGTGATAAACTGTCCAAAACTATACGCAGTGCGGATAAACCAACCGCAATGACCTCTTAGGAGCCTGAATGCTACCCGACAAAGTGACGCCGGAAATGATGAGCGCGCGGATTATCAAAGCGGACTACATCTATCCGTTCGGGACGACGCTGACCATTTGTATTTTGCACCTCGACAACGGCTTTACCGTTACCGGCGAAGCGGCCTGTGTTGACCCGGCCAACTTCGACGCGGAACTGGGCCAGAAGTATTCCCACAAGGATGCGTTCGAGAAGCTCTGGCCGCTGTTTGGCTTCCTGTTAGCCGAGGATCATTTCCTGCTGACTAAGGATCAAAAAAATGGCCACTAAGCCCACGTTCGAGGCGTTCAAGTCGCGCCTTCGAGAAACGCTGTCTACTATTCGGCTTCCTGCTGGCCGAGGATCGCTTCCGGGAGCATCGCAATGTTGACCAACCCAGCGTTCAAGCCGTTCCGGTCCAAGCCGGTGACCCGCTACGCCTACCAGATCGCCGAGGACGACACGATAACGCAGATCAGCGAGTCGTCGTTTTACATCTCGCTCCATGACGAAGTGGTGGGCTTCAAGGCGTATGAGCAGCCGGTGGCCGGCGACTACATCGTGTGGCTCAAGGCGGACGACATCTACCACTGCTCGCGGGACGTATTCCACGAGCGAAATCTGGTCGAGGACTAACACGGTATGGCAGAGGCGACCCCCCAGACTGGCGAAGACACGCTCGTTGCTCAGCGGCAATGGGCGCATTACGTCCGGGCGCGTGACAACGGGCACGATGAATACGTCAGCATCGCCAAGAAGTGTGACGCCTTCTACCGCGGCGATCAGTGGTCGGACGCCGACCGCAAGAAGCTGGAGGACGAGGGTCGCCCGGCCATGACGTTCAACCTGGTGCTGTCGACGATCAATACGGCGCTGGGCGAGCAGGCCAGTCGGGAAATGCAGGTGGGCTTTTTGCCCAAGCGCGAGGCCACCCGCCAGGGGTCGCTGGTACTGGGCAAGGTGGCGCAGTCCATCATGCAGGCCAATGACTACCACTTCACCGAGAACTTCGTCTTTGCCGACGGCATGATCCAGGACCGCGGGTTCTTCGACGTGCGCATCAGCTTCGAGGAAAACCTGATGGGGGATGTGAACATCCGCCATCTTGACCCGCTGACGGTGATCCCCGATCCCGAGGCCAAAGAGTTTGACCCGAGCACCTGGAATGAGGTGATGGTCACCAGCTGGATGGCGCTCGACGAGATCGGCACGAAATACGGCAAAGACAAGATGGACTCGATCCAGTCGCTGGTGGACAGCCACCAGCACAACGCGTTCGACTCTGTTCGCTTTGGCACGGGGCGCTTTGGCGGCAGCAACTTGTCGGAGGGCGCTGGCCATTCCTACGACGGCGTGGATGATCGCGTGATCAAAAGCGTGCGCGTTATCGAACGTCAGCACTACCAGTGGGTTGACGAGTTTGTGCTGGTCGACCCGGACACCGGTGATATGCGCGAAGCCCCCTCGCAGATGGAGGAGGAAGAAGTTGCCCGGCTGGCCCGGGAATACGGCATCGAGGTGATGAAGCGTCCCGGCCGCAAGGTGCGCTGGACGGTCACCGCTGACGACGTGGTGCTTTACGACGATTGGTCGCTGTACCGCACGTTCACGGTCATCCCGTACTTCCCGTATTTCCGCCGCGGCGAGCCCTTCGGCATGGTGCGCAACCTGCTCAACCCGCAGGAGTTCTACAACAAGGCGCGCAGCCAGGAGCTGCACATCGTCAACACCACGGCCAACTCTGGCTGGATCACCGAGGATGGCTCGCTGGTCAACATGACCGAGGACGAGCTTTCCGAGAAGGGTGCCGAGACTGGCCTCCACTTGGTGTATGCCCGTGGCTCCACGCCGCCGGCTAAAATCTCGCCCAACCATGTGCCCACCGGCCTTGACCGTATTTCGGACAAGACGGGTGCCGCTATCCAGCAGATCAGCGGCGTCAACGACGGGATGCTTGGCCAGGCCAGCGCCGAAGTCTCCGGCGTCGCGCTTGAGCGTAAGACGCAGCGCGGGCAAATCCAGATGGGTCAGCCGTTCAAGCACCTGTCGTATAGCCGCAAATTGGTAGGGCGTAAGATGCTTGAGCTGATTCAGGACTTCTATACCGAGGAACGCTCGATCAGCATCCTACACCCGGATGACCCGGACGAGCGCGAAGAAGAACTCATTATCAACCAGATCGAGGAAACCGGCGAGGTGCTGAACAACGTCACCGCCGGCCGATACGACATTTCGATCACTTCGCTCCCGACCCGCGACAACGCCGACGAGGAAGAGTTTGCCCAGCTGATGCAGCTGCGCCACGAGGGTGGGGTTGCCATCCCGGACGACGCCATCATCCGCCGCTCGAACCTGACTGACCGCGACGAGCTGGCCGACCGCATCCAGAAACTGACGGGGCAGGCCGAGCCGACCGAGGAAGAAGCGACGATGCAGCAGCGGCTCCAGGAGCTGGAGATCAACAAGCTCGAAGGCGAGCTGGCCAAGCTGCAAGCACAGGCCAAGCAGGCCATGGCGAGTGCTGCGAAAGATCAGGCCAGTGCCGAGAAAACCGCCGGTGGCCGTGGGTCGCCGGAAATGACCTTCGAGCAGGACAAGCTCGAATCGGAGATCGCCATGAAGCGTGAGGAACTCGATACGCGCCTACGCCTCTCCGGCATGACCCTTAACGCCCGTAGCCAGGGCGAGCAGATGCGTGTCGCTTCTGACATGGCACGCACCCGTTTCCAAGGCGAAATCCAGCTGGCCTCTGCCAAGGCCAGCCTCGCCAACCCTGCCGACAAGGAGCCGAACAATGGCTAAAGACAACGCTGATAACGCGACCGCCGACTTTGATTACACCGGCATCTACAACGATGAAAACTCGGTCGAGGGACTGGGTGACCTCGACCTTGGCGACGAGGTAGAGCCGGCCGAGCCGGAGCCCGACGAAGAAGACGCGCCGGCGGATAACGCTGGGGAAGAGGACGAAACCGGCGAGGTTGAAGGGGACGAAGATGAATCGGAAGAGGAAACTGGCGAACCGGGTGAAGAGGACGCTGCGGAGGGTGATGGATCTGCTGCGGAGGGGGAAGCTGCGGATGACGAAGGCACTGCGAAAACTGATCCAGAAGCTCAAGCGCCTGACCCCGATAAGCGTGGCAAGCAGCCGTTCATTCCTAAGTCGCGTTTCGACCAGCGTACTGCACAGCTTCGAGCGGCGGAACGTGAGCTAGGCCAGGCGCAGGATCGCCTCAAGGAGATGGAGTCGGAGAAGGCTCGCGTTGAGCGCGAAGCCAACACGATGTCCGACGAGCAGATTCAGGAGAAGATGAACGCGGCCAACGCGGCGTTGATCGAGGGCAACACGGAAGACGCAGCCAAGCTCCAGAGCGAAGTATTCACCGCGCTGCGCGAAGGGTCGAAGGCCGTGGAGCAGACCGGCGGTGGCGAGCCCGTCGATGTCAACAAGGTTGCGGCGGACGTGCGTGACCAGATGGCGTTTGAGCAGTCGCTGGAAAAGATCCACGCTGATTATCCGGTGCTCGACGAAGGCTCCGACTCGTTTGACGAGACGATCAGCCAGGAAGCGGTGGAGCTACAGGCGTACTACTTCCAGCAGGGGTACACGCGCAGTCAGGCAACAGAACGCGCTGCTTCGATCATCGGCAAGATGCACGGCATGGACCCGACGCCCGAGCAGCCCGCGGCGAAGGCACCGGCCGGCAACCAGAAAGCCGATATGGCCAAGAAGTCCCAGCAGGCTAGCCGCAAGCAGAAAGTGGCCAAGGCACGTAAGGCGCCGCCGGAAACGTCAGGCACCACAACCCAGGGTGCAGACAGCGCGGACTCCGTGAACCTTGACACGCTGTCGGTCGAGGACTGGTCTGCTTTGCCAGACTCAGTTCGCTCACGCTTGATGGGTGACGCGCTCTAACAAAAAGGTTGCACGGAATAATAAGCCGTGCGACTATTGCTTTGTGCGTTTTGCACTACATCTATCTCGCGTGTGATGTAGGGTGTGGTACCCGAGAAGAAGCCCCCGGTCCAAGGATCGGGGGCTTCTTTGTTGCGAGGGGACTAAGACTCCCTAAATGACCGTGCTAGTTCCGCCAAATGCCGAATTTTCTGGGCCTCCCTAGCCTTGCTGTGTGCGTCGGGATAAAAAGCAGCAAGCAGGCAAAACCTATTTTCGTCGTATATGTGCTCGGTATAGACCAACGCGGCGTCGCGCTCTGGCTGACCCCTTTTGCACGCCCGAGCATCCAAAAAACGTGATGTAAACCCATTCTTTGGGGGGACGCAGAGGTGGACGTGCACCAAGCCGGCCGAGTATGCGGACGCAGGGTGTTGGTATGGACCACTTCTACCAAAACGGGCTGGTATCTCGTCAGATACACTCAACAGGAAGCGGATGTAATCGCTGAAATCGCTTTCGTGTATTTTGTTTTTATTGCGCTAAACAATAAGCTGTGCGAATATAGTACCTACGACTAGCCCTCGAAACGGGTCAGGGTCGCCCCCTCTAAACGCGCACTTGCTTCGGCAGTCCCCGATACGGACGAGCGATGATTATGACTACCCAATTTCAGCCTGGCGAGTGGCTATGACCTCGCGGGCAAAATAGCGAGGCCGGCATGGCTAAGACAAACTTCGCGGCATTGACCGACGAGCAGAAAACCGCCTGGGGCATGGACTTCTGGGCACACGCCCGTGACCGCTCCTTCATCAACAAGTTCTTGGGCAAATCCGAGAACTCGATGATCCACCACATCACCGAGCTGCGCAAAGACAAGAAAGGCGCGCGAGCCGTTATGACGCTGGTTGCTGATATGCAGGGCGACGGCGTGGTTGGCGACAGCCAGCTGGAAGGCAACGAGGAAGCGCTCAAGTCGTTCGATTCCGTGATCGGTATCGACCAGCTGCGTAACGCGAACCGCCTCGAAGGCCGCATGGCTGACCAGAAGTCCATCGTGAACTTCCGCCGCCAGTCCCGCGACAAGCTGGCCTATTGGCTCGGCGACCGCCTTGATCAGATGGCGTTCCTGTCGCTATCAAGCCTGCCGTACACCATGCACACCAACGGTGGTACGCGTGCCGGCTCCAAGCTCCCAGACCTCGAGTTTGCCGAAGCGGCTCCGGCCCCGACGGCGAACCGCCAGTTCTACCTGGGCGCAGATGGCCAGCTTACGGCCGGCACCGGCTTCGATGCACCGGACGGCACGCTGACCCCGCTGACCTACAAGTCGCTGGTTCGCATGAAAGCCAACGCCAAGGACAGCTTCCTCAAGCCGTTGCGTAGCAAGGGTGGCGAAGACCTGTACATGGTGTTCGTGACGCCGCAGGGCATGGCCGATCTGCGCCTTGACCCGGACTTCATTGCCAACGTTCGCCACGCCGGTTCTCGCGGCAAGGCCAACGACCTGTTCTCTGGTGCATCCAGCGTCATGGTCGACGGCATGGTTATCAACGAGTATCGCCACGTCTTCTCCAACGAGCAGGCCGCTACCGGCGATCGTTTCGGTGCAACCACCGGCGACGACATCGGTCAGCGTGCGCTTTTCTGCGGTGCGCAGGCACTGGGCATGGCCGACATTGGCGCTGCCGAGTGGGTCGAGGACGAGTTTGACTACGAGAACGAGGTAGGCATCTCGATCTCCAAGATCTTCGGCTTCCTGAACCCGCAGTTCAAGGGCAACCTGTCCAGCTACGACACCAAGGAAAACTTCGGCGTCATGGTGCTGGATACCGCGCTCTCGATCTACGGCTAATACCCCGGCAGGGTGGCTTTTGGGCCGCTTGGCGGCGGCCCCTTTTTGGAGAAGGTAATGGCTCAGTACATTTCCGACAAGAACGTGCAGGTGGTGCGCAATGGCGTCACCGCCCGCTTCATCGCCGGGGTACCACGGCCGCTGCGACCGTCTCTGGTCGAACAGGCGATTGGCCAGGGTGTACGTCCGGCGAACGGATCGGCGCCTGAGCTTCCGGAGAGGGACATCAAGCCCTCGGCGGAAGCCGTTGCCGAAGCGATCAAGACTATCAAGGCGCGGGGCAAGCAGGGTGACGTAACGGCAACCGGCGAAGTTCGCATGAACGTGCTTGAGGCCGAGGTTGGTTTCGACGTGTCGACCGAGGACCGCGAGGCGGCCAAAGCGCTAATCGAGGAGTAACCCTATGGCGGTAAAGGCA
>Ga0075107_1000511_pt1 | contig 12467 bp, 10 predicted proteins | sample AntDeeMetag022AM_FD_69795 | JGI IMG/M metagenome (GOLD analysis project Ga0075107, IMG submission 69795) | Saline lake microbial communities from Deep Lake, Antarctica - Antarctic Deep Lake Metagenome 022AM | ecosystem: Environmental > Aquatic > Non-marine Saline and Alkaline > Saline | place... | reverse complement strand
CCTGATTCTGCTGAAAATGTTACTTGTCCTGTACCACCTTGCTTGCCTTGAAACTCTAAGTTAGCAGCTAGTCCGTTAGGCACTACAACCGTGCATGCATTAGAGAATATTAAAAACTTATCTACATCGGTAGCTAATAGAATATAACTAGATGCTGTAACTGTTTTGTTGGTTCTTGCTGTAGCATCTTCGCCTGCAGCTCCGGTCTCACCTTGTGGTCCAGTCGCTCCCGTGGCTCCATCATTCCCGTCAGTACCATTAGTGCCATCTGCACCTACTAGAGAATCTAAATAATCTTGTACAGTACCTGTATTGCCATTTGCAAGCCATACTTGGTAAGAGGTTAGACCGTCATCTCCTTGATCTCCTTTTGGTCCAACTTCACCTTGAATTCCTTGTTCTCCTTGTGGCCCAATTGCTCCGTCTTCACCTGGAGGACCAGGAAAACCTTGAATTCCCGGAGCTCCGTTTTCTCCTTTTGGACCTCTTACTCCTTGAGGCCCTGTAAGGTCACTTGTGGTAAAGGTTGTTTCGTCAGTATAGGTTATTGTAAAAGTACCGTCATTATTGTTTACTGTAGATTGTATTCCTACACCATCTAAAGAGGACGGTTTGTTTTTGATAAAGTCTAAAGCAGTTTGATTGTTTTGACTCCAATCAGGCTGAGTATTTAATTTGTTTCTAACAGCAATAGCTAATTTTGTTTCAGTAACATTATTTGCTGCAATTTTATTAGATGTAACAGCGTTATCTTTTATATTTTCTGTGTCAGCTAATATTATTTTTCTCCAATAAGTAAAAGTGCCTACACCAGTGCTGTCTTTTTCAAAAGTGTTTGGAACTAGGTAATAAATAAAATCATTTTCTTCAGTACCTAAATTTAAATCAGAAACTTGTCCTGTTTCTGATAATTTTATTCTGCAACCGTTTAAGTTTAAGTTTAAAGAACTTTTGTGGGCAAAATACAGATTATTGTTGTTTGTAGTTTTTAATAGACAAAAGTTTTGTTGATTGATTAAAAAGCTAGATAAAGAGCTTGATGTCAATTTAACGTAAGAGTCAAATGAATAATCTTTTTGAGAAATAATATCTTCATCACGATTTAATAACTGAAGATCATTTTCTGCTAATGTTTCAAAAGCAGATCCATAAATATTACCTGATCCTTTGTATAAATACTCTACAGTTTTATCATCAACAATACCTTTTACAATGTTTAAGTTTACGTTTGGATTTTCTAATTCGTAACTTTCTGTTGAAGCATTTATAAAATCCCAGACTGTTGCTGAAGGAGTAATATTTCCCAAATCTATAGTTTGAGCTATGTTGCTTATATCACTGGAAGTAGTTTGTTTTTCATAGATCAATTGAAAATTACTTTCTACTAATGTTTGACCATTAGTTCCAAACGTTCCTGAAATTAATCTATTAGTGTTGTAATCACCAGTTTGAGAATTAGGAGCAGTGATCAGTTTAAATCTTTTGGTGTCTATTATGTTAGCTTGAGTTAAGTCATTTCCATCATAATAAGTAAAAACCATTAAAGCATTTTCTGGATTTTTTATAGAAAAATCACTGGCGTTATTTACAGTATTTAAATTAGTAGTGTTTGGAGTAACAATAAAATAAAAGACTTCTGAAGATGAAAATTCTTCTTGAGTAAGTTTTACAAAATTTTTGCTTGTATTATACCAGACAATAGTTTTCAAAACCTTGTTATAAAGCAAGGTTTTGTTTAAGATTTCTTGATCTGTTTTTCTTAATGGATCAATCACCCAATCTTCATTAGAATCTAAAGTCCATACATTTCTTTTTTCTAAATCATAAATTTCATTATTTCCAGAACCTTTAATTGAAATGTTTTTAAAAGAAGCTCCATTTTGATCATGTGTTGAAAATCCATATCTACAAGCGCCTATAAATCTTTTTAAATCATTATCAGATTCAAGATCGATAGTTATTTTAGTGTCTTCAAAATTTACATTTTGAGCTAAATCACTAAAATTTAAAGTATAAACATTGATTGTGTTTTTTGTTCTTTCTACTTGTACATCAACATAAGATGTGCCCCAGTTGTCTGTAGTGTTAGAAACTAGGTTAGAACCGTTTTCTATTATTTTAGAATCTGATTTTTCATAATTGTAAACTACAAAATAAGACTCTGTTGGGCCTTTTCTGCTTCTAAATAATGTAAGAGTATGCTGATTAGGAATAAACTCATCAGACGTGTTTAAATCAGGGTAAATTTCGGGATTTAAACCGAATGCTTCGTTTGCAATTAAATCATTTGGATCTTCTACAAAAGCTATGACAATTCCTATTTTATCATTGTCTGCTAACACAGTACTAAAAAGTCTTGCGTTTAACTTGTAATTTAAAAGAGGAACATCGCTTATATATCCAATATGTGATGTTGAGTTTATAGTTGCACTTAGTTCTTTGTTTATAGAATCATAATTCCATTGTGTAGTTTCTCCTAAGTTAGCCGGAAGCTCATTTAAATTATTGTGAGAAAATTTAGTCCACGTAGACAAAACTGTTTCAAAAGATATTTTTGAATCTGGATTTGCAAGCATTAAATTTAACTCTTCTTGGTTTCTAACGTAGTTTCCAATTTTTAAAGAATCAGCAGCTATAACATCATTTGAGTTGTTATTTGTTATTCGATAAGATTGGCCTTGAAGTCCATATTTTTTTTGGTTTCCAATACTTTCCCAATTGCTTAATTTGGTTCTGTCAAAACCATTCCATTTGTAATGTTTTTTGCTTTCTTTAGAATAAACAATAATGCCTTGATAAACATCTGGTAATTCTGTAGCATTAATTAAATCGTTATCATTATTGACAACCATTCTATCATCCACTGGATATGGATTTTGAATTTTAAATCCTCCTGGTACTCTAAAAGCTCCCTGTGTTGATTTGGCCATTGTTATTGATAAATAAAATCAATTTTTTAAAATTGATTTGTTAAAAGGTAAAAGTATAATTATCTACTGTATAAGCAGCTACTAGATCATCTCGATTTAAAAACTCTTCTTGGCTTGGTTGACATGCATCTAATATCTCACCGTAATCGTTTGTTCCTGTAAATCCTTGTGCAATTACGTCTATACTACTTGGAAAACTTTCGTAAGCATTTGAATTTCCAATATCATAATAATATTTAAAGACATTTGGATCTGTAGTGTTTGTAGTAATTATAATTGGATACTTGTATCTATCATAAATATCACCATCACCTGGTCCATCAATTTCTCTAAACATATATTCTCTTTTTTCCATAGAGGTAACAATTCCTGGAAGAGGACAAGCGTTAGTATCTAAAACAGGAATTGCATGATCAGGTTGTCCGGAAGGAGGGTTTGGCTTTACTCTTCCTGTGGGTTGATCATTGCTTACATAATATTCTTTTACGTTTTGAAATCTTTTATATCCTGTATTTCTCATTTTAAAAATTTTAAATTATTATTCTGAAATACATATTGGGTCTATACCTACCCAATACGTTTCTTCTACAGTGCATATTGGGTCTATGCCTACCCAGTAAGTTTCTTCTTGCGTACATATAGGATCTATACCTACCCAGTAAGTTTCATCGGTAATACATTCTGGATCTATTCCAGCCCAATACGTTTCAAGAGTTTTTATTTTTTGATACGGTACTAATTGATTATTTTCATAATCTTGTAAAAAACTAGGATCTACATTCTCAAAAACTCTTAGAATTTCAGATTTTGTAAGACAATTAGTTGAATTTAAATCAAAAGAATTAGCCATGATAAAATCTTCATTATTTATCATGTAATTAGCATCTACATAAGTAATCATCATGTTGAATGCTCTAGCCATTGTTCACAAGTTTATTTACTATTTCTTTTAATTGTTCAACTTCTTTATTAAGCTCTTGAATTGCTTTAGCTTGAACAAATAAAGTTTTATACAGATCAACTGCTTTTTGATCTTCAGTTAAAAAATCTTTATCAGTATCATCAGCTATAATACCTATTTTGTTTTTTGCTCCGTCAATTTTATCAAAAGTAACAATCTTCAAATTGTTTACTTTTTTAAGACCTGAACTTTTATAATCAAAAATGTTTTCTTTTAATTTACGAAGAGAACTTTCTGCAAAAAATTCAGCAGTTAATCCTTCTGTGACTTCTAAACTTTTAAAGATTTTTACTTTACCTAAATTATCAATAGTTAATCTATCAAAATTAGACGTTCTAAAAGACAATTTTGAAGTTTGGTTGCCAATCTTCGTTTCGGCAACAGAACTATCAACAGAGCCTATGTATTCAATATCTGAACTGTTTATTCCATGAACTCTAGTTAAGGTTCCGTTTTGTTTTTTAATTCTTTGATAAATATTATTGTCAAAGTTAAGACCAGTTTTAATTGTTTTGGTACCACTAACAGATTGATTGCCGCTTGTTCTAACAACAGTATTGTCTACTTTTAAAATTGTTCCGTCTAATATTACGCCATCGTTTGCAGAATATTGACTGCCTATTTGTTTCCAATTTGCAGAAATGCTTCTGTTTCCTTCAGTCCAAGTGTAATGCTTTTTGCTTTGATTAGAATACACAATAATACCTGCGTAGATATCTGGAAGAATAGAATTACTAAGTAAATCAGAATCATTATCTACAGTTATTCTATCGTCTACCGGATAAGGGTTTTGTATTTTAAAACCTCCAGGTACTCTAAAAGATCCTTGTGTTGTTTTTGCCATTATTCTATATAATATTTGAAATTACCTTGAGCTGTATTGATAAAATATTGAGTAAGTGTAGCACTTGTACCATCTTTTAAATCAAAATTTATTGAGCTTTTAGTATAACCTCCTCCTTCAGCAAGAGGTAATCCAGTTTCATCAGAAATAATTTTAGCGTTAGAATTTACACTTAGAAACACACCATATTCTCCCGCCGGTACGTCAATGATTCTATTATCATCATTTGATAATATATCTGGAGCTCCTAACTGAGAAACAATTTGATCTCGAGTCAAATTGTTAAAAGTAGTGTTGTTGTTTTTACTTCCTTTCCATTGAGGAATTTTAGGACTAATAGTAGCTGTGTTTGTGCTTATTGTTCCAGCACTTAATTGACCTGAAGCTTCATAATCAACTCTTGCTCTTAAACTAAAATTTTGTAAAACAGGATTTTCTTGAACTAAAGTACTTTGATTCACAGAAATTTCTGTTCCATTTTTTTCTAAGCTATAAGAATCTAAAGCTCCAGCATCATTTTGAGAAAATGATATGTTGACTGTTTCACTAAAACTAGTTCCTTTTTCAATTAACTGATTTGAAATATTAAAACTAATTGCAGGTTGATTTGCAGGGAATAATAATTTATTACCAAATTGCTGAGGACTTAAACCTTGTGGGGGAGTTGCTGGTTCTCCCGCAATAAATCCACCAACTGTTTGAGTCACATTATTTGTATTTACAAAAATACCTCCAATAGATTTCCAGTTAGCAGCATCAGCTCTGTCTTCTCCATTCCAAGTATAATGAGCATCTTCTTGTTCAGCATAAACAATAATGCCTTGATATATAAAAGGCAGTTCTTCATTATTTAATAAGTCGTTGAATTTTTCAACAACCATATTGTCTGATATAGGGCTTGATCCTTTGTTAGAAAACCCTCCGGGTATGTCAAATGTTCCTGTATACTTTTGTCCCATTATTGTTGAATTGTAGAAAGAGAACCTAGTCCTTCTATGTTATAAGTAAATTCAGCTCCTGAAGGTCTAATTATGTACTCTGTAAGAGTTATAGTATCTCCATTGGCAAGCTGAGCTGTTATGGTGTTTTTTTGATAAGCATTTGGAGATATTTTAAACCCTAAATTGTCTTCTTTTATTACTGCATTTGGACTTGTGCTTATGAAAAATCCATAGTTGCCTGCTGAAACAGTAATACTAGCATTAGAGCCTTGTTGTACAAATTTTTCTAAAACAGAATTTAGATTGCTGTAAGATTGATTGTTCATACTTACATCATTATTTTTTTGTCCTTTCCATTGTGGTAAAACTTCAGTTAATGTAGCAAGTTCAGATTCTGCTGTTCCTCCTGGCAATTGTATTCCTGATTCGTAAATAGCTTTTCCTTGCATAGTAAATTGATTTAAAATTAAATAATTGACTGGTGTTGATTGAGTTGTTGAAATTTCTTTACTGTCTTTTTCTAAAGAATAAGAAATTAAAGCTCCAGCATCGTTTTGTACAAACGTAATTACTACTGTTTCTTCAAAAGAAGTTCCTCTCTCTACAAATTGACTTGAAATGTTTATACTAACTTCTGGCATAGTCGGATCGACATCGCCGCCTCCGCCGCCTCCGTCACCTGAACCACCTCCTCCTGGCTCAGTAGTATCTTGTGGGTAATGAATATCTGTAAACGTAGGAGGATTGCCACCAGTAGTTAAAACGCTTTCTGGTACATTTTTAAAACATTGTTCCGTGCTAGAATACATAAAAGCGTCTCTAGTACTGTAACGCAACACTTCTGATATCTTAGCCCATTCTTGCGGAGTAGATGGCCAGACATCATCTCCACGCGCTTCTCCAATGCGGTCATGATAATATATTTCCATGTCTCTGTAAGTAGCTCGAGAACCTTTGTCTACAAATCGTTTAGGACGATACAAGTAATAGCAAATTCCTGAAACAACTGCTTCAAGATGATTTTCTGAAACTACAGGATTACCTTCCCCGTCAGTAAGCAATGTATAGTACAACAAAGTGAATGATTCTAATTGTTGTTTTTTAGAAAAAAACATCCAATTACCTTGCAGTCTATAATCTCCAGGGCAGATTTTATTTTCTTCACAAATGCCTATTTTTTCTATATGAACAACATCATCAGGAAGTTTAAGTTTGTATTGATAACCATCATAGATTATAGTGTTATCACTTGTTTTGTAAACTACTTTTCTGAGAATAAGACTAGCTCCAAAACCTATGTCTTTTTCAGTACGATAGATAAGCCTTCTAATGCGAGGAAGTAAATTAGTAATATTATTCATTCCAGTATCGTCTTTAATCGATTCTAAAATGTTATCAAAAGGCACTAAGTTAGAGTACATAAATACAATGTTTTATTAGATTTTGCCTTCTTCAATTCCTGTTTAAAGATAGGTAATAAATCTTTGTTTTTTTGGCTTGTGTATAAATTTTCAATTTTAGGTATCTGATTAGTAGTACCTGTAAGCTTTTTAATATTAACTAGATAGTTCATTTTTTGGCTAGCTCTCATAAACCAAAAAAATCCAATAGAATTATTTCCACCAGATATTCTTTTCTCAGATTTACCTTTGGCCATATATCTAACCCATTTTGGGTATATAACTTTTTTCATTAAACCACCAAGCGGAAAATATATTGGTAAATCATTCATATAAAAATCGTAAAAATAAACTTTAAGGTATTCTTTGACTATTTTTTTAAACAGCTGCAAAGTAACTATTTTTCTTCGTTGTCTTTTTACTTTTGTTCCAATGCAGAAAAGAGAAGGGTGATACCTTCTCTTTTGTTTTGCAAATATTTTATAAAAGAAATCTATGTTTATGACTTCAACATCAGAGCTCCGGGCTATCGTTTTGCTGTTTCGCATCGTTTCTCATATTAGTTGTTTCATCAGAAGCAGTTCTTAGAAACAAATTAAATTCTCTTGCATTGACTGAATTAATAAGATCTTCAATTAATTCGTCTGGCATAGGATAAGGGCTTTTAGTGAAGTTGTAGCCTAAACCGTCGTCTGGATCAACTAATACCGCTTGCATATCTATTTTTTTTAATTCTTCATTTTCTAAATCTTTAAGCATTTGAACAATAGTGTTTAAATGAGAAGAAGAAAAATCTTCAAGCAGATCAGGTTGTATTTGACCTGAATAAATAACAACTCTATTGTTTATAAATTTAGCCAACGGATGATATTTGTTGAATCTATCTTTTAATGCTCTTCTCCATGAAGAAGCATTAACTATTGAAATATCATAACCATCTATAGTAATCTGAATTCCAAAGTTATCTTTGAATCTTATTACTTTTGGCATTACTTCAGATACTAGATTAACTCCGTCTTTTTTGAAAAAATCTTTTTCAATATATTGAAAAACCTCATCAGGTAATTCCATTCCATTGTTACAATATCTAGTTAAAAGCTTACCTCGATGTATTCTTAAAAACGCACGCATCAAACGTTCGTTGATAGGATCATCAGCATTAACTTCTCCAGCGCGCACTATATCCCATATTCCATAAATGATGTCGGCTTCTGTTCTCATTATTTATTGAATTTTCTAAAAGCTTCTTGAAGCTGATAATTAGATTGACTTCTTTGATCTCCAGTACTATTAAACAATCTAGTTACTGTACTCAATATTATTTTTTCTATAGCTTCATCTGGAAGATTGACTGCTCTTACATTAGTGTTTGAAACTGTTGCAAAATTAGGTTGCTTACAATAAATCAATTTCATGTACTGAGGTACAACATCGTTTTCACCAATATCTATTTGGTAAAGATTGCTTTCTTGTGTGATTAAAGGATAAAGTTTTGTAGGTGTTCGGTTTGGGTTGTTATGTGCAATCTTGTATTCGCCTTGTCTAAGTACATCAGCTCTTCTGCAGCGTGTTCCATCATCGTAAATGATATCATAGCTTAGTACTCTGAAATAATTCACTGGTAAGCCTGAAATGTATCTTGAGTTGTCGTTTGGGTCTTTTATAATGTTAAGCTTAGCAGGAACAATTAGTGGCCGAATATCATCGACCACTTCTTGTGTTTTTTCTATAATCTTTACTTTTTCTCCTACAAAATCTAAAGTTGCAGTTCTGAAATAATTTAATATTATTGGTAAAGGAAAGTAGTCTGAACCTTGCTTGTCAGCAAAAGTTTTTATTTTAAAATCTACTTCCGATAATTTATATTCCATTACTGCAATTTATTTAACTGTTAGATTCATTTTTAAGAGCCTGGTAAAGCTTTCCTGAAAGCTCTGCGTAAAACTCTGGATCGTTTTTGAAAAAAGAAATAACGCTGTCGTAAGATATGCCTAAAGCATTTCCTTTGTAGCGATACATTCCATCACTTATTGAAATTACGCCCGTACGCGCAAGCTCTTTAATTTCATAAATGTATTTTGCTTCTTCAATGTTGTCAAGAATTTTGTTGACTTTTTGAGCGTTTTCATAAGAAGACCTTACATAATTTTTAAGTCTGCTTCTAAGCTTAGTAGTTTCAAGATCTGGCTTAGTAATGTATTTTTCTTCTCTGTACTCTAACTTACATGCAGATAAGATAAATCTTAATTTATCTCTAGAGAAAGCTTGCTTTCCTGTGTCTTGCGCAATGGCACCAATAAGTTTATCGATGTAATCTTCTTCTTCTAAATCAACAACGCTTTGGTGATCTAAATTTACAAGCGTAATACGAGGGTTTGAAAGCTTTTTAGCGTAATAGCGATTATCAGCTTTAGTTTGCTCTTCTGGAACTCCTACTTCAGGATGGCCAACTAACCAGTCAATGATTAATCTGTGCTGAGGATTTCTAGAATCAAATCTAGTGACTTGACGCTCTATCATATATCCTGAAAGCTGTTGACCGTTTACATTGTAAAGAACTCTTTCTTTACTTGTAACTGCATCAGGATAGGAACTGATCATACGACCACTGAATCCTTCTGGTCCAAGATCGTTAACTAATTTGTACTTCAATTGCCAAACGCCTTCAATTAAACCTTCTTTCTGAATTACGTTTTTTGTTTTTTCTTTTGTTTCCATGACTTAATTTAAATTAAAAATTTGCAACCCCCATTAGTGAGGGTTGCAAATAAAATTGAACTTTTTAGAAAGTAAACGCTGAAGCTTTTTGGCCAGCAATAACACTTCCTGTTAAATCTCCTCCTGCCCAAACAGCTGAAGCTTTTAAAATACCACAAGATCTAGTATCATAAAGTACAGCCATTAATTCAGAAAGCATGTGAATAGAACATCCGTCAAAGCCAGAAGCGGCAGTGTTGTTGTTCTCATTCCCTGGATTGAATGATGTCATTCCATCTACAAACTTACGTTTGAAACCTCTGTCTTGACGAGAGAAAACTTCAAAGTTAGGAACACCGTCTACTGGAGTAGTGTTCAATACGTAAATGTTTCCAGTACCTACCAAACCTCCGTTTGTTCCGTAAAGACCAGGGTGGTTAAATAGTTCATCTTCGATAAGTACAAACTTGTTACCAAGGTACTCGTATTGAGTAACTTCAAAACCAAGAGTCATGTCTTTACCGGTAGTGACATTGTAAACAATGTTACTAGCACCAGCAGAAGAAGAATCGTATTGCATCAATTTTTTCATTCCGGCATCAAAAGCTGTACGACCAATACGGTCAGTAATAGCTAAAAATGTGTTTCCGGAACTACCTTCTGGAGAACGAACTGCAAGCGTGTTCGTAAGCGCTTCGATCATGGTATGAGCCAAACCGTTGTTTGGATTATAATCGAAAGTAGCGTTATCCTGAATTTCAGGAATCCATCCGTTTCCGATTACTGGAGCAGCAATACCTGATTCTTGTTGGAAACCATCAAGACTCAGTTTGTTTGTTCCATAGTTTTCATACCAAGCATGGCTTGAAGGATCCATAGTTGTTCTAGAGAAACGTAAAGCTTGCTCATTTAACATTCTAAAGATTCTTTCACCTCTAAGAACTTCGGTAAATTCCCAGGTCTTATCATTTGGATTAGATCCATTGTAGATATTAGAGACTTTTTGCTTTTGAGCAGAACCAGTCATGGTTAGCGTGTAACGAGTAATGAAAGAATAATTTATTCTCCATTTGTTACGCGCTGTTCTTTGAGAACCTTTCAAAGAACCTTCTCCAAAAGCAGAACCACCTTCTCCAAAGACAACGCCATCGGCAAAGTGAGTCTCATCATAAAGAGCTGGAGCACCAATCGTTTTACCATCGTAAACGTAGTGATCACCTGTAGACGCTTTACGACCAGGCCTAGTGATAATAACGTTCAAACCAAGACCATCACCTAAAGTGATTTTGTCGTTTGGATTGTACTTATCACCAAAAATTCCATTTTCTGGATCGTGTTGTACAGAAAGAGATACCAAAGTATCTGTTTCAACTGCATTAGCAGCAACACCAGACAAAGTAACTGTACCAGTAAGGGCAGTCATGTTTGGAGAAGGACTACCTGCATCATGCCATGCACCTACAACTGCTTTACCAAAAGAGTAAGCTGGAAGGATGTCCATACCTTCGTAAGCAATACGGTAAGCATTATCACTGATGGAGTTTCCTTCACCAGATTTTTTCATTTTTCCTTTTCTTACACCTTGGTTAACACGACCAGTGTAATACATCCAAGACTGAAACTTGTTGTATTTTTTGAAAAGATCGAAAGACTTTCTTTCAACTTCGAAATGCTTTTTCATCAACGTAGTCAATGAATTGCCTTCTGTGTGAATCTGAGGGTTGAAGCGCTCTTCAGCACCTCTTAATAATAATCCCATTTTTTAAAGATTTTTGAATTAATAATTTGTTTTTAAAAATCTTCAACCTCCTTACCATTGGGCTATTCAGTTAAAGCGACGTTTGTTGATTTAGGCTTCAATGTCGTTGGCTTTTCCACCTTAATCATCAGCTATCAATGAAGATAGTAATCCTTTTGAACCATCTGAGCTCCCAGACGTGCCTCGCTTTTGGGCTTTTGTCATGGCACTTTCACCGTTTTGTTTTTGCTTTTTGTCAAAATCTTCGGTTGCCGCTTTAAGGCCATCACTAAATGTTAATCCGGTTGCTTTCTTATAAACTTCTGGTTTGTATGCCAGCAACACAGCTAACTCTGCTTGAGCTTTCTTATCAGACTTTAGTCCGTCAAGGAATTGACCGCTGTTTACATCTTTGTAAACTTTGGACAATGTTTTTTTATCGATTTTTACACCAAAGAAATTAGACTGGTAAATTTCAGCAAGAGCATTTTGTAATTGCTCTTTTTCTGTTTTTTGAGCAACAGCTTTTTCTTCTGCTCTACGAGTCTCAATTTCTGATTTTTTAGATTCGGCAGGTTTAATAACCTTTTCGTTAATATCGTTTCTTAAGTTTTTAGCATGAAGAGAAATAGTTTTTGAATCAATAAGATCTTGAACTTGGTCTTCAATTTCATCGGCTACATCATCATCATTAATGTCTTTACCTTTTTGAACAGCAATAGTTTCATATTGTCTTCTCATCAAAGCTTCATCATCTAATCCCATAAAAGCAGAAAATTGCTCGATAGTATTAGTAGCAGTTTCAAATTCTTCTTCTTCTTTTGAAGGATCATCTGTCTTTGTATCTTCTTTTTTGAAATGATTTTTTAACTCTTCAGAAGTTTTAAAATCAGTATCTAGACGTTTATTGAATTTTTCAATTTCTTTTTTAGTAAATTCATCGTCTTCTTCTTCTT
>Ga0075107_1000503_pt1 | contig 12546 bp, 19 predicted proteins | sample AntDeeMetag022AM_FD_69795 | JGI IMG/M metagenome (GOLD analysis project Ga0075107, IMG submission 69795) | Saline lake microbial communities from Deep Lake, Antarctica - Antarctic Deep Lake Metagenome 022AM | ecosystem: Environmental > Aquatic > Non-marine Saline and Alkaline > Saline | place... | reverse complement strand
TGACTAAAATTATATATTTCACCTTTGCTATTAGTTAGATTCATACTTTCACCTCTCCTATATAGCTTTAGCTACAGAATGTTCACAAAACAAATCACATTAAAATTTTATCTTTCATTTTTAAACCTGTCATTGTCATTCCTCCTAATCAATCCATTTATAGTAAATATAATTCAGTTTATTCAACCATTTACCTATTATCTTTTTAAATCCTCGTTGATGGTCTTTTATACTTCTAACAATATCTACTGCTTCTAACATCATTTCTTTATCCAATTTTAAACCCTCCCATTGTTTCTTCGCTCGTATGAGGACCTATTTTACTGAGTAATACATTTAAATTATTTAATATCTTTTTAAAGTTCGGGATCTGTTCTTCTTTTTCTTCTTGAGTTACATTTTTATCATCAAAATACTTTTCAGCCTTATAAAATCTATCTAGTAATTTGTTATATTCAATCTTTGCTTCTTTAATTGTCATCTTCTTTTCCTCCTAAAATGGGCTGTCTTCTGTTGTTATTTGAAAACCCTCTGGAACATTTAATTTAACCCATGAATAATTTTTATTGATATCATCACTTTGTCCATAAAATCTTTTACTTGCCATATCATATTGAACACCTACAGATTTATCTTGATGTCCTAAAGGTCTATTTTTAAATAAATCTATAATACAATCAAAAGGACATCCTTCTTCAACTACATCTCCAATTTTATTTAATTTATCTTCTTTTTCTTTATCTGTAACTCTGTGAATTGCAGTAACATAATGAGCTAAGTTAGTTATATCTCCACTCCCTGCCACATCCATTTTACTAAGCCTTTGTATCATTTCTGTTTTTCGTGGATGTGCTACTAAGTGAACTACTGCATTATATTTTTGTGCAAATATAACTAATTCTTTTACAAATTCTTTTTGCTTTCTGTTTAATTCATACTGATTACATTCTAAATCTATAGTCATTAAGTTATCTAAAAGAAATACTTTAACTCCATTTCTTCTTGCAAGTTCTTCCATTTTTTTTAATATGGAACTTGCTGTATAATCTAAATTATTATCATAGAAATAAACATCATCTTTATACCATTCCCTCATTTGTTTCTTAGTGTCTTTATTTACATAGTGTGTTTTTGGTGCATTACTTCCATTGTCAACCGTTGTAATATTTTCTTTCCCTGCCATGGGGAACTCTATCCAGTTCCTAAGCTGTCTATTAGTTAACTCTCCACTCATTATAAATGTCTTATATCCTTGCTCTACTGCTTCACATACACATACTTGATTTATAAATGTACTTTTACCACTTCCATTTATTCCTGTAATAACATTTACACTTCCTAAAAACCATCCTGCTATAAATTTATCTAATCCATTTAATCCACTTCTTATTTTTTCCATATCTTGTATATTATAGTCTTCTACATCAGCCATTCTTATTACATTTTTTATCGGAATTTCTTTTGCATTTCTTATTGAATTTATTACACTTTCTTTTCCTGCTTTGTAAAGCTGTATATTTATATCCTCGTAATTACTTTTTACATATTTAGTTCTGTATTCTCCAAGTCTTGGAACAACTTCTCTCCTCATTCTCTCGCCTGCAGGGTCATTATCAGACCATATTATTATTTCTTTAAAATTTTCTAACCAATCCCAGTTATGGTCTATCCAGTGAAAGTTTTCTGCTCCAAATGGCACTGAAACAGTGTTTTTAAATCCACTCTCTATTGCTGCTAAACGATCTATTTCTCCTTCACATATTAAAAGAGGTTTGGTTATGTCGACTTGGTGCATACCATAAAGAATAGGTGATGTATCCGCCCCTTTTTGACACCAAGTTTTATTTTCGCCTTTTTTTATTTTTCTTGATGGTCTATATTTTGTTAACATTAACCTGTCTTTGTTGTCATAATATTCAAACGCTATGTTGCCTTTATCATCTTCTTTGACTCCAGCATACCTAATAGTATCTTCGCTTATTTTTCTAAGCTCTAAATAGCTTTTAGCCTTTCCTGTTGCTATTTCTTCTATAACCTTAGGCTGTATATATGGTTTATTTTCTTTAGTTTCAGGTCTTGGAATAATATCATCATCATAACTAGTGTTAGTTTCATCAAATAATTCTTTGGTGGCTTCTCTAAATGTTAATCCAGTTTTCATATAATAATCTATTATGTCTATAGTTTCTCCACATCCAAAACATTTAAAGTGATTATTCTTTTTATTCCAAATAAAGCTTGGAGTTTTTTCATTGTGGAAAGGACATAAACCTTTCAAATTTCTAGTGTCCCACTTTTCTATATTTAGACCAATTGCTATTATTTCAGCAGCTTTTATACCTAATTGATTTTTAGCTTGTTGGATTAAATCTATATCTATTTCTGCCATGTTTACCTCCTATGTTGCATCTACATCCCATTTATTGTTTTGAGTTTTGTTTTTATTCTTTATTTGATTCGATTTTATTGATAGCTGTGAAAACTGTTTTCTTAATTTGCTTGTACTTAGTACATTAGTTTTCCAAAATTCATCTTCTACAACAAAATTTATTACTTCTTTTATTTCATCTACGCCTCTATTATCTAATCTAATAAGCTTATCTATATGTTCAGCCCACATATTTAAATTAGGTTTTTTATATTTAGGGTCATTCTCTAATATTCCTTCATACAACATTTTACTTAGCCTGTATTCAATACTAGATTCGTCAAACTTATCCTTTGAAGTTTTGACACTATTATCATTGTTCTCATTATTATCATTATTGTTTGTGTGTTTCTGTGTCGCTTTTGCGTCGTTTTTGTGTCGTTTCTGTGTCGCTTTTGCGTCGTTTTTGCCTTTATTAATATCTTGGTAATCGTTGTAGTTAACTACTGTTAAGACTGTTTTTTTAGTGTCGCTTTTTACGACTAACATTTCATCTTCTTCTAACAGCTTTAAAAACGCCTTTACTTTCGTATTAGACCAACCCCATCTAGTACAAAGTTTCCTTATAGATGTTATTCTACTGCCTCTTTTAACTTCTTTTAACTCACTACCCAGCAATATTTTATTGTCTTTATGGTTTACCATTAAAAGTATATCTATCCAAGCTTGCCCTTTAGAGAAAGGTTTTTCTTGCCATACCCAATTGTCTTTTAATTGTCTGTGTATACTTATCCAACCACTCAATCACCTCACCTCAATTTTTCTTTAAAATAATTAACTCTTGACCTATCCTTAAATTTGTACTATCTAATTTATTTATTCTTTTTATGTTATCTATATATAGTCTCTTATCTTGTTCAGAACTTATATTCTCCCCTGCTATAGACCACAAAGTATCTCCAGCACTAACTGTATAAGATACTTTCTTATACTCTTTAAAACAAGTTTCATCACCTTTAACGGCATTTACAAAAACTATAAAGAGTAGTATAATAATAGCAAGGGAAAGTATATTTATTAAAAATTTTCTGCATCTTTTGTTCATTGTACTTTCCCCCTTGTAATGTGTTATACTTTAGTTAGATAATTTTACTTGATAGCTTTTCCTATGCCAGTAGGAAAGCTTTTTTTACTTTATAAGCATTTTAGATGCTTGTTGCATGTAATCATCTCTTGCATTTTCTGAAAGCCATTCTATATAACTTGTATCTACTGTTGCTATTTCTCCTAATGTTTTTCCACTATGTTTTCCAAATGTTACTTCAATTTTTTCTGCATCTTCACTTGAAAGGTTTTCTATTTTTTCAGCATTTTCAAATTGAGATTTTGTTTTTCGTGTCTTATCACCTTGTATATCTATGTCCTCCAAGTCTTGTGTAAATATATCTGAAAGACTTCCTACTAGTAATGCTGCATCAACCAAACTTCTTTTTTTTGCCATCTTTAAAATTGTATTATCTATAGTAAAAGGATCTTGTTTAATATATTTTCTTTCCTTACTATTACAGGACCCCATTCCTTCTGTGACAACTAAATCACCTTTAATCACCTTGCATTTAACCTGATACTGGAAGAATCCTTTTTCCCAATCTCTAGTACTATCTACTATGTCAAATTCACTTCTCAAGCCCATAAGCATTAAAAGTTTTTCTGCACCAGGTTTTAGCAATGTAGGTTTTTTTCCTGTTCCTGGTATAACTCCAAAATCATGATTTTGGTTCAAAGTTTCTTTAACTATTTTTTGAAACTGATTAATTTTAGCCATCGTATTTTGTATCTGACTCATTTCAACATTTTCAATTATTGAAAACTCCCTCTTGATGATTTCATTATTTTTGTTTTCCATATTATTCAGCCACCTTTATATTTATTTTTTCTTGCGGTTCTTCTACTTTTATACCTTCTATAACTTTGCCTTTATAAAGAACAACTTCTTCATAAAATTCAATCTTTCTTTCGATGTCTGTATCTATTATTTCTCCATCTGATTCATCAACGAAAACTCCAGTAGATTCACCTAAGAATTTAATATTTTTATTCACTTCTCCATTTTCTATAAATACATTTTTTAAAACCTCTACTTCTTTTTTAAGATTCACCTTATCTAGTTCTTCTTTAACTCTAATAAATTTTTTTATATTGTTTTCTTTTAAGCTATCTATAGCTTTTTCATTATCATAAATCCATTTAGGCTGTTGCTTTCTGCTTGACACTTTGCCATATGGGGTAGATACTTTAAACTTAGGATCTAGTTTTTTCTGTTCTAAATAGTATTGCATCAATAATCCTTCAAAAAACTTATTGCTATCATCCAACTTCATTAATTCACAATTTGCCCAGTCTTTTATTCTTAGTATTTCTACATCCATTAAATCTTTTATTTCTCTTTCTTTAGTTTTTATAGCTTGCATTTTCCTTAAAGCCCAATTTGCACTATGGATGTTGTCTATTTCAAACCCTTCTCTTTCTTCCATCTCTGAAATTTCTTCTAATTCATGTTTCCTTAGTTCATTCATCTATATTACCTCCCAAAATTCTCTTGTTAGTTTAATAAAGTCAGCTTCTGTTTTTTCTTCATCTGATATGATTTCTTCTAATTCTTCTTTTCTTGATCTAATTTCATTTAATTCTTCTTTTCTTGATCTAATTTCATTTAATCTCATCAATACATAATACATATCCTGCTCTATAAATTCCTTATCTCTTTTATCTTCTCTATTTATTTCTATTGAAAACTTTAACATTGTATATTTCCTCCCTTTTCTTCTTTTACTATATTTTGTATAGTTACTTATTCCTTTTTTTGTGATAAAATATAAGTAACAATAAGATTAATTCCTCTAATTGTGGACTTTATCAGTAAAAAAAATTTCTTCATACGTTTTACCAAATAAAATTAATATTTTGTCTATTTCACTTTTAGTAAAATCAAATTTACCATTTAATTTTCTGTTTAATGTAGTTACTCTAAGATCTAAATAATCGGCAACATATTGTTGAGTTAAACCATATTCTCTCATAATTCCTTTTAATTTATTTTGTTTTGACAACATTTGTTTCACCTCCTATAATTCCTCGTTTTGTGAACTTCCTTAATTACATTATATTACTCATATTGAGGAATGTCAAGTTTTTTTTATAAATTTTAACATATTTTTTCACAATTTGGGTAATAATGTTTTAAGTTTCCACATAGTGTGTAATAATAAGATAATAAATAATAAGGAGGGAAAACCCATGACTGTAGGTAAAAGATTATAGGAGTTCTACCTAATTTCTCTATTAATATATGAAGTTTATTAATTAAATCTTGATGAGATACTTCCATTTTAAATATCTACTCCTTTAATTTTTCTTTCTCATTATTTATAATTGTAATTTTATTATCCTCAAATGTTATTTTTAAATTTCTGTTATCTACACCTAATTCCATATCTCTTATCCAATTGTTCGGAAGAGTAGCGGAGAATGATACACTACCTTTAGTTGCTGTTCCGCCTGCTTTTCTTACACTTAACCTTGCTTTTCTTTCTTCCATTTTCAACACTCCTTTTTTTATTTTTAAGGGGAACTTAATCCCCTTATTTTGCTTGTAATATTATTTCTATATATCCTATATCTTCTCTTACATCATTTATTTCTTTTATAATTAATTCAGTTTCTTTTGATACTAATACTTCTGATTCATCTTCCATTGCTCCATCTGCTCCTAATAATTCCATTAATTTGATATAAACTTCATCTTCTGATAATTCTTCTGCTATTCTTTCTGCTTCATCTTCCCCTAAATCTATATATAAATCATCAAACATTTTATTGAAATCAAAATATTGAACTTTATAACCTTCTACATTTTTTGCTACTAATAAATAATCTACAGAACCTTGATTCATAGTTTCGAATGATTTACCACTGTTTCCATCTGCCCAGCTGGTTGCTTCATTTCTATTATTCCAAACTTGCCCTTCTTCTAATTCTAATTCATAGTCTAAATTTATGATTCTTGATAAGTTTGTTTTAGTATTTTTTAAATTTGCTATCATATTTTTCTTTTCTTCATCTTTTATGTCTAAGTTTAATATATTTTTTATTTCTTCTTTGTTATTAAATTTCATTTTCTACATCTCCTTTTGTTTTTCTATCTTATTATATATATACCCTTATTCGTATCGAATAAACATTTAAAAAAATTTATTTCTTTCTTTTTGTTCCCCTTAGCTCTAATTACATTATATATCATTCGTTACGAACTGTCAAGTCTTTCTATAAATTCTTTTATCTCTTGTAACCTAGACTATTACTACATTATAGCGATTATACAAAAATAAACTAAAAAAATTTTTAAAATATTTTATTTATTTTAGACCAAAAAAATAAGGGTATCACTAAAATTAATTAGCAATACCCTTAAAGTTGTTATATTTAGTTTGTAGCATTTAAAATCCTTTATAATGCTATTATATAGCTATGGTTAAATTAAACTAATACAAGCTATATTACAAGCCTTAATTTACTTCTTTTTAACTATTTCTATTTTTTCAGATTTATTAATATTTTTTTCTATTTGTGCTAATATGTTTTCTTTTTCTCTGTAAGCTCCTATTTTTTTGCCATCTATATACACTCTTCTTATAGTTGCTATACCTTCTCTTATAAGTGAATTCATTGCTCTTACTGTATCTTTGCCAGCTACGCCATCTTCTTTAAGGTTATATTTTTTCTGGAGCTTTCTAACACCTTCTTCTGTTTTAGCTCCATAATTTCCGCTACCTTCTAAGTCTGCTAAATTCAATTTTATCAATACTTCCTGGATTAACTTTATTTCTTCATTGTTATCACCTTGTTGATAATAACCTACACCAGGCAAATCAATTATACCATTCTTTTCAAGACGTTCTGTTTCTTCTCCTATAGCTTTTACAGTGTCTTTACCTACCACACCATCAACTTTAAGCTTCTTCATTTTTTGAAATTCTTTTACTGCTTTAGTTGTAGCAGGACCATATGATCCATCTATTTCTAACAAGAATCCTATTATATTTAATTCTTCCTGTAAGAATGATATTTCTCTATCTTTGTCACCTTCTTGGAAATATCCTTCTTTAGGAAGGTCAATGATATCGTTGCTGTATAATTCTTCTGCTTTTTTCTTTAGCAATGCCTTTATTTTAGCTAATGTGTTTTTGCCAGCTACACCATCAGGATCTAAATTATTTTTTCTTTGGAGCTCTTTAACTGCATTTTCTGTTGCTTTTCCATAAGAACCATCAGCTCCATATGTTTTACCATTGTACTTGAATTTATATCCTAATTCTAATAGGTCTTGCTGCAATTCTTTTACATCTTCACCTATATCACCATTTTGCATATATCCTCTATCGCTAGAAACAATAATTTCTCCAAATATTTCTCCATAAGCATCACAAATCAAATCTCTTTTATGTGCTGTGTTGCTGCAATGTTCCGCATGAGCTCCATGTTCTATAATAAATGGTATTAACCCTTGTCTAAGTGGTAATCTTATCATAGCATAATAATCTGTAGAGCTTGTCCCTGGATATAATCTTGTTCTTACACCTTTAAATGCTATTCCTAATTTCTTAGATACTGCACGACCTAACCTTTCCGCTTCTTTTCTATCTTGTGGCCTATTCACAGATATAAAAACAACTACCCCTCTTTCTGGATAGTTGGTGTGTAATGATACACAATACTTTCTGCCTGTTACTTTCGCTCTTTTTGCACGTTCTCCAAAGCTTACATCATTACCATTGTAGCGTGTTAAAGGTAATTTATATCTTTTGTTTAATTCTTTGCCTAACAATAACATATTCGTACCTTCTGAATAACTTTTGCAAGATGGTTCTATATTTGCTCCTGCATAATGTCCAGGATCACCTACCATATTATTTTTAGTTAACATTATTTTTTCACTCCTTTAACTGTATTCTTAACACCGCTAAACAATCCACTAGCACTAAGGCCTATTATAAGCCCTTGAAATATGCCTTGTGGTATATTACCAGGCACTACATAGAATATACCAAGTGCTAATCCAAAAAATAGACTTATAAAAGCCATATAATTATCTTTTATTAATCCAGTTCTTTTAAATAATTCTGTTAATGCTATTGTAATTGCTACACATGTAGCAAATGTTACTTCCATCATTTACATTACCTCCTATAACTGTTGTATGTACCAAATAAAAAACCCGACTAGAGTTGTCATTAATAACCCAACCAGCCAAGTTTGTACAGTTACCCATTTTTTTATTTGTTCTACTAAATTTGTTATTTGCACATTTGCCACACTTTGCTTAATTTCTAATTTATCTACTCTAATATCTGTAGCCTTTATATCTTCCTTATTTTCTTGTATAGATTTTTCAAAGTGTTCGTGTTTTTGTTTGCATATTTCTTCCATGCTTCACCTCCTAAAAAAAAGGAAGGCATAAAAATAACACCCTCCTAGGTGTCTATTCCTCCATTAAAGCTTTTATCATGTTTTCTTTTTCTAGATTTTCATTTAACAATTTAGTTATTGTATCATTTTGTTTATTGATTAAATCTGATTGTCGCTTATTTATATCTAATAACTCATTGTAATTTTCTATCAATCTTTTAATACTTCTTCTCTATACTCTTCAGGTACATCCTCTATATTTATCCTTCCCATAGATATTAAAAATTTATATAATCTAACTTTTCTCATATCCATTAAAAAATACCTCCCATTAAAACTATTTCAGACAAATCAGCCATCAATTGCTTTATTTCATCGCTTTCAAGTTTCATTTCTTCTGTATATTCCTGTATGGTTAAAAATTTCATTTCGCATTCATATACAGTAGATATCTCCCCTTCTATGTCTATTTCCTTTTCTATTATATTTCTCCTTTGTATCACGTGACCTGGACTAGTTTTAAAATCTAATTCAGTTAGTTTGATGCCACTTTCTTCAATTCGCCATTTTTTCAATTTTACTCAACTCCTTTGAATGTTTACTCACTATAGATTTCAGATATTTTATATTAATATAAGGTTTTATTTGCTCTAAGTATATATTATAGGTATCTGTATTGTTAATCCAGCCTATATAACTAAGCATAGATGAAGCGTCATACCAATTTATGATATCTTTTTTATAGAGTTTTTTAGCTTTACGTGTAGCTCTAATTAATATACTTTTTCTTAAAATAGTTTTATCCCTATAAAATTTAAAACCCATAAAATCAAGGTCTCTACCTTTCCTATTGCCTTCTTTATCAGTATAGTCAAATTTAAATATTTGCCAATCTTCTTTAAGTCTCAATCCTAATTTTTCATTTAAGAATTTATTTATTCTACCCAATATTAAATGTAACTCCTTTTTGTTATTTCCGAATACAACCATATCATCCATATATCGAATGTAATGATCAGCTCCGGATAAATATTTAGGTGTTTTATAATCTGCGATACCTTTTCTTTTCATTCTATTTTTATATTTTAATTCTTTATTATGTTTTACATCCAGCAGCACCTCCTGTTTTATGTAATGGTCCAAAGGTTGCAATAAATAATTAGCTAACCATGCTTTTATATTTTCTATAGTTTTTTCTATCTCTTTTGTAGATTGTGTTTTTACATCGATTTTAGATAAATCCCCGGTATGCTTTTTAACATACCAGGCATCTCTTTTTCCTAAAGAAGAGTTTAATATATCTTGCTTTATACCATCTTCTTTAATTAATTCTTCAAATAAATATCTATATGTCTTCAAAAATAATTATGTCCTTTCTTATTGTCTCTAGGCTATTCAACACGCCATCCGACTAATCTTCCGATCGTTTACCAAGCCCGCCTTTATCGACTTAATTTCAACAAGTTTTTACACCCGTGATATTTCAATCACCTGCGGTTTAGGATGACGATGTGCATTAATTTAAAAGTTTAAATAAGAAGTGGCAGCGCCAATGTTCCAGTTCGCGTTCGCAGCCGAATTGTTCAGATTGACAAACGACAATCCACAATTCGAGCTATTACTGCAATTGCCACCAACATGCGCCAAGAGCGCACATCGAAACCCCTAATATATTTTATTTTCTCTTTTTTATCCTTGGGGGAGAAATCCCCCAAACCCCCTTTTTATGGTTGCTTCGCAACAAAAGGTTGTTCGCAAGAAAGGGCAGCGCCAATGGGCCAGTACGCGTTCGCAGCCGAATTGCTCAGACCGACAAACGACAATCCACAAGCCGAGCTACTACCGCAATAGCCACCAACAAGCGCCACTGATGTAATAGTATTATTAAAATAAAAATAATCACATTGGTACGTATTTGAACTTCCAGCGTCAGCTACTACAGGTAATCTTCCATATTTACTCATTTCAGATTCTGTTAAATATCCGTTTTTGCCAGCTGGAGTAAGCCCTGTACTAATAAAATCTGTTCCAACTAAATTATATGGAGGTGTCATTTTAACTCTAATATCTCCATTTACATTAAGTAACCCTTGTATTCTATCATACTGGTCAGCCCACCATGCTTCTATATGAAATACTTTTACCTGGTGAATGCTATCATTATATCCTTTAAATTGCCCTTCTGTATTTAAGAATCCTGTTTGCATTACGCCTTTAGTAGGTTCTAAATCAGCTTGATAATTAAGATTACCATTTCCGAAAGCTGTTTGAGAGTTATCATGTTTGGATATAACTGTAAGTAATGAATTAATAATATTTCTATGAGCCCATGTTCTAGTGGTCCACAACTCCCCATTAGCTTCAGCTTTTGTTATTTCAGCGTTAGCTGTTTCTGAATGCATTGGTTGTAACCCTGATAAACTTCTTAATTGCGTGCCATCATCTGCACCCCTAAACATAGACAAGTAAATTCTATCCATTATTGAGCCGTCTGCTCTGCTATGTGCATATGCTTTGTAAGTTTCATCATATTGTTTTTCACATAAGATAATATATTCATATCCCCCTAATTCATATTGCTTAACCCAAACTAAAGGAATAGCACTCATTGCATTCCCGGCATATAATATGTCAGCTATATCAGAAGGCTCCCCATCTAATTTTTTAGAATAGTCATCTGGGTCTAATCTATAATCTTCTTTACCATCATATTTAACCATGCAAGGGTAGTTATCTCTTATAAACCACATATCAGCCCAACTACCATAATCAAATTTTCCTGTTTCATAATTCATTTTAGCTGGCACAAAGCCTGTAGCGTCTAAAATATACTCTATTCTAGTATCTGGATTGCTGTCATTTTTATTTATCTTTATTCCATACCTTTTAGGTTTTTCTACCCCTTCTTGTATGTCTGCTATTCTATTAATAGCTTTAACTATGTCTTTTTGAGTATTTTCAGTAGGTATATTTAAAAAATCTGCCATCTTACATTACCTCCTCTATTTTAATTCTTGGTTGCCCTTCTGATACTTCTAAGTTTATGTTATACTTTTTATTATTGTCTAAGTCATGTAACATTTTAGACTCTTTATACTCATCGTAATCTAACTTACCTTGAGCAACTTCATCTTCTAAATCTGTAAGTCTAACACCTCTTTGAGTGTGATCTGTAATTCTTTGTGTTTCATTTGCTATTCTTGTATCTTCATTTTGTTCTCTAACTAGTTCTGCATCTTGCCTTGCTATTTCATTTGCTCCTGCATCAAGAAGTTGTTCGAATAAAGGATAGGAGTCATGTCCCTCTATTGCACTGTCTGTTACAAAGCCACTATCAACCAATAACTTTAATTTCTTATGAGATATTTTTTCATTTTTCAAACTATCTTTTAATGCTATTTCACAATAAACAATACCCGGTACTAACATATCAGTAGTATATATCACTTCATATTCGCCCTTGGTTGCGTCTGTTTCTGTGAAGGGTAGCTCATATACCTCTGATTGCTTTGAAGGTCTAGAAAATAACTTTACATCAACTCCTGTTGCATCAAATGCTACTCCATTATTTAAAATCTGCAATCTAATTCCTCTAGTACCTACATCACCTTCCTTTGCATAGAGAGGGCTTAGATAGCTTGAATTGTTTGAGAAATCTATTTGTAAATCTTGTAAACCTAATTCTTTTAATTCCATTTAATCACCTTCCTTAA
>Ga0075107_1000493_pt1 | contig 12653 bp, 19 predicted proteins | sample AntDeeMetag022AM_FD_69795 | JGI IMG/M metagenome (GOLD analysis project Ga0075107, IMG submission 69795) | Saline lake microbial communities from Deep Lake, Antarctica - Antarctic Deep Lake Metagenome 022AM | ecosystem: Environmental > Aquatic > Non-marine Saline and Alkaline > Saline | place... | reverse complement strand
GGAAGGTAAGGGGGGAAGGAAATTATTAGATGAATATGATGGAGCAATTACAGAAATAAGTTGTCCTGAAGATGTGATAACTGAATTTGAGGAAGACGCAGATGGAGTTAGGGGTGGAAATATTAAAAAGGGTGACTTTTTAATTTACTAACTAATAATCATAACTGATAAAAATTTATTACTATGAAGGAAAAATGGATTAAAATATTCAGGTCAATGTTGCAAAAAGCAGGAATTGATGCTTCTTGTTACTCTAATGAAGAAGTTATAAAAATAGCAAAGGGGATTATGGCTCCTGATTTATGTGAAAAATTTAATATTAAATACGAATGGCAATTTGAATTGTCTTGGGATTCTTTACTCTGCATGGACCCTGATGTTGTCCTTGAAGGGGTCGGAATTGATATTGATTTGTTTCGAGAGAACGCAAAACAGAATAAAAACTGACCTCATGCCTCAAGGATTTTTTAGTAAGAAGGAAACGGAATCATCATCATCCACAAAAGGTAAAATACATTCTTGCGCCTCCTGTGGGCTTTATAAGAATTGTCATTCAGCTAAAATGAAACCTTATGGTAGGTTTAAAAAGGGAATTATGATACTTGGACGCTCCCCAGGTAAAGCTGAAGATAGGGCAGGGAAACCATGGCAGGGTAAAGCAGGGGAACTATTAAAAAGACAGTTAAAAAGAGTTGGAATTGACTTGTTTGAAGACTGTGTCAATTTAAACGCTGTCAACTGCCACACCCCTAAAAATAGAAATCCAACTATTCGTGAAATAAACCACTGCCGTTCTATTCGAGTTCGCCCAGCTCTTAAAAAATACAAGCCTAATGTTATCATTACTTTGGGCAAAATAGGTCTTCAAAGTTTAATAGGACATCGTTGGCAGAAAGGGTTGGGAATGAGCAAATGGCAGGGTCAAATAATACCAGATCAGAAATTAAACGCCTGGATATGCCCAACGTTCCATCCTAAGTACTTGCTACATAGGAGTTCACCACGTGATATGATGAAAATATGGCTTGATGATTTGAAACGGGCAACGGATAAGATTTCAGACCCTGTACCTGAGTATAAGAACCCTAAGATAATTGTAAAAAAAGATTTACATTTTCTTAATGATTGGCCCAAACATCAATTATCTGCTTTTGATTATGAAACCACAGGACTTAAACCACATGACAAAGGACACCGTATTGTTTCATGTTCTATGACGTACTGTGATGACAAGGTATGGGTATTTAAAATGCCGAGTAAAAAACAAGAAGCACAGCCTTTGCGACATTGGTTAGCTGATCCTAAAATTCCAAAAGCAGCCCATAATATGAAATTTGAGGAACAGTGGAGTAAAAATATACTCAAAACGCCGGTTAGGAATTGGGCTTGGGATAGTATGGTAGCCTCGCATGTACTAAATAACCAACCAGGACTGACTGGATTAAAAATACAATCATATTTTAATTTTGGCATTATGGGTTACGAGAAAGGCGTTGGGCCTTACCTCAAATCTACTACCAGTAACGCTGGTGGTGATAATGCAAAAAATAGGATTAAAAAATTAATGAAGTCAAAAAAGGGGCTCCAGGATCTACTTAAATACAACGCTTTGGATTCAGCATACGAGCTGTGGTTGGCTAAAAAACAAATGGAAAAATTAAATCATCAATTATGAAAACATTTAAAGACACTGAATACGAAAGAGTTATAGCATCTATAGAAAAATCCGCTGGAAATGACCGGATAGGAGATATGTGGATTAAAACTAAATCTTTTGATAAAACTGTACCTATTTGTGAAATATTAAATTGGGCGCACAACGAAAAAGCTTCAGGAAAACTTATCTTAACAATTGATGAATCGACAGTATCTAAAAAGGTTTAATTTTTATGGACATAAAATCTACCCAAGCGGACGCTTATAAATTATTGCATCAAGGCACTCTTGCTCTTGCCCGTGCGGAACGGCAAGGATTGCGAATTGACCGAAAGTATTGCACGCAAGAACAAAATAAAATTACAGAACTAATATCTAATCTGGAAGGTGAATTAAAGCAATCCTCATTTTATAAAGAATGGACACGTTCCCGAGGGCGTAAGAAATTAAATATTGATTCTAACGCTCAACTGGGGGAATATTTGTATGAGGTATGTGGGCACACCCCACCCAAGTTAACGCCCTCAGGGCTCGGCTCTACGGACAAAGAGTCCTTGAAACAGCTGGACATACCTGAAATACAAACTATCCTTAGAATCCGCAAATTGAAAAAGATTCGAGACACGTATCTTAAAGGATTTATGAAGGAGCAAATAAATGGCTTTATTCACCCTCATTTTAAGCTACATACTGCCACCACATATCGTAGTTCGAGTTCGTCCCCAAATTTCCAGAATATTCCTAAGCGGGATAAAGAAGCTCAAAAAATATGTCGGTCTGCATTATATCCACGACGGGGGCATCAGTTGCTTGAAGTGGATTACAGTGGTATGGAAGTTAGGGCCAGTATATTTTATCACAATGACCCCACAATGAAAAAGTATATTAATGATCCAGATTCAGATATGCACGGTGATATGGCTCAACAAATATTTAAAATAGATGATTTTGACCGATCAAGACCTGAACATGACACCCTACGAAGCGCGGCTAAAAATGGATTTGTATTTCCTCAATTTTATGGAGATTACTATGGCAATAATGCACCCACACTTGCCTGTTCCTGGGGAGAGATGCCAGAGAATAAACGTTGGGAAAGTGGTCAGGGGATTAGTATAGGGGATGAAAAAAATCTGGGGGAACATTTAGTTTCCCATGGCTTTAGATCCTTAAAATCATTTACTAATCATGTGCAGGATATTGAGGAGGATTTTTGGGAAAGGCGATTTGAAGTATATAATCAGTGGAAAAAGGATTGGTGGAGAAAATATCAAAACCAAGGGTACATTGAAATGCTGACTGGCTTCCGCTGTCATGGACCTATGAGCAAGAATGATGCTACCAATTACCCCGTACAAGGAACAGCTTTCCATTGTTTACTGTGGTCCTTTATTACTGTTGATAAAATATTGACAAAAAAGAATATGAAAACCCGAATAATTGGACAGGTTCATGACAGTATTGTTTTAGACGTGTATCCAAAAGAATTAGATAAAGTATGTCGATTACTGGAATATGTAATGACTAAAAAAATTAGGAAGCATTGGCCCTGGGTAAATGTACCACTGGATATAGATGCGGACTTGGGTGGCGTGGATGAAAGTTGGAACGAACTTGAGGAATATAAGTTTGATGAAAAATAGGTTTACTTTGTATAATAATGTGAACCAAAAATAAATGTAACCCCTATGCTACGTGGACTTAGGGAAGCTCGTGCAGAAAATAATTTAATACAGCCAGAGCTTGCTGAAAAATCGGGCGTCAGCCTGTCGACTATAAATTTAATAGAAAACGGTCGTGTGTATCCTTATTTAAGCACCAGAAAAAATCTTATGGATGTTTTAGGCCCTATAGATTGGGATTTAACATATAAGATAGGCACAATGCTACGTTGGGACCCTAAAAAGGATTACATTACAGTATTATCTATGAAAAAATTAATTATTGATAATCGATCCAGGATGAGCATGTCGGATGCACTAACATTGATCCAAGATGTAGTTAAACGAGGTAAAGTGAGCAATAATGGAAAACAGTATTGTTATTTGACTAAATTTAAGTATCGTCGTTCTGTCTATACCGTAAGTAGCACGTTAAATGCCACATCAGAAACATTAATTATAAGAGAAGAAAATGAAATGAGGGAAAGTAATTTATGAGTTTATATTTAAAACACCGCCCAAAGTCGTTCAAAGAAATTTTAGGAAATGAGGAGGTCATTCAGTCTGTCCAAAACATGGTAAAAGAGCCTGATGATTGCCCGCATAGTTTTTTATTCCATGGCCCACGAGGTTGCGGTAAGACAACGGTAGCCCGCATCTTAGGGAAGGAACTTGGAATTAAGGGTCAGGACTTGCGGGAAATGGATTCTGCCGATTTCCGAGGCATAGACGCTGTCCGCGATATTAGACAGCAGGCACATTATAAGCCTCTGGAAGGTAGTCGGCGGATGTGGATCTTAGATGAGGCCCACCAACTTACTAACGCCGCCCAAAGCGCCCTCCTTAAGATGCTGGAGGACACGCCTGAGCACGTTTACTTCGCATTGTGTACTACGGACCCACAAAAATTATTAGGTACGGTGAAGGACCGATGTAGCGGGTTTCAAATGCAACCGTTAGATGATGGAGATATGAAAAAGCTCCTCATAGGGACGTGTAAAAAAGAAGGTGAAAAGCCTTCTAAAAAAGTATTGCTTAGAATTTTAAAAGATAGTGATGGCCACCCTCGACAAGCCCTGCAGACGCTGGACCAGGTACTTCGAGTAGATCCTGAGAGAAGGATGGAGGCGGCAAAACAATCTCAGGAAACTGAAAATCAAAGTATCGAATTATGTCGCGCGTTGGTACAAAATAATCCCTGGGGAAAGGTCCGTAGAATTTTAAAGGGTCTTAAAAAACAGGACGAAGAGTCTATCCGCAGGCATGTGCTTGGTTATGCAAGAGCTGTTTTATTAAATGGTGATAATCCAAGAGCCGGGGCCGTGTTAGAAGAATTTATTGAGCCCTTTTACAGTAGCGGCTTCCCAGGATTGGTTTTCGCCTGCTATTGTATTGTAAAGTCGTAACTAATTTCAATGTAAAGTAATTCCATTTTGTATAATAACGTGAACCAAAAATAAACATTAATCTCTCTGAACCACATCCATCTAAATAAGGATTGAAACGTAGTAAACTTTGAAAACAAAACCAGTACTGTGGTTGAAGATATTGAATTAGTCTATGCCGATATGAACACTTATCACGAAGAGAAAATCTCATGCGTCGACTTAAAATTAAAGGTTAAACTATGAAGAATAAAAAGCTAAATTACGAAGAAGACACTCACATTGACGACAGCGCTCTGGATATTGAATGGTTAGAGCAACCTAAACTCATGGCGAAATACACGCGTCACGAAGCGGAGGCTAAAAGAAGACTTGATAAAGCAAAAGAACGATTAGATATTATAGAAGCGTCTCTCTATCAAAAAATAGTTGCCGATCCTCAAAAATATGAGGCGGCTAAAACTACTGAAGGGGCAATACAAAAGGCGATTATTCAACAGGATGATTACATTGAAGCCACTGAAGAAAAACAGGACGCCCAGTATGCGGTTAATATGGCAAAATCAGCCGTGCGGAGTATGTATATGAAGAAAGAGGCTTTAGAAAATTTGGTTCAATTATTCGGGCAACAATACTTTGCTGGGCCTAAAATGCCCCGTGACCTTTCAAAAAAACGGGCCCGTAAGGAACAGCAAAAGGAAACAAATAAATCAATTAATATTTCAAGAAACAAGTAGATGTTGATGTCATTTTTAATTTCAGTATGTGCAGTAATTCTTATATTCGTACTTGTCCCATTTCTATGTTATTTAGTCTGTTATATGGGAGCACTGGGAATATTTAACGCACTTAGTACACACCTTAACGATAAAAAAACCGAGGAAACCAATGAGTAAACGTAAAAAGAAAAAATTTAGCAGTAATTTTGGCACATCTGTTAGTGATAATGCCCGCAGACAAAAGCAAAGTAAGAATTCATCTAGGTACTTAAAATTGCCTGGAGGAATTCCGATTTATACTGCGGAACCTAAAAGTAAGGAAAAAATGGATGTTATTCCTTACATAGTCTCAGATAATGAGCACCCAGATAGATATGATGATGAAAACTTGGCCCAACCAGGTGACTTATGGTACCGCAGACCCTTTGCTATCCATCGAAATATAGGTATGGATAATGAAAGAGTAGTTTGCCCACGCTACATGAAAAAAGGACCGTGCCCAATTTGTGAGTATAGACAAAAAAAGTTTGATGAAGGTGCAGATAAGGATGATGAGGATGTAAAGTCCATAAGATTGTCCTCCCGAAATTTGTACGTTATTATCCCAAAAGGTAGTAAAGAATATGATCAAGAACTTCATATTTGGGATATGAGTGGATTCTTATTTCAGGATTTGTTGTCTAAAGAGCTTATGGAGAGACCACAAATGGGCATCTTTCCAGATTTAGAAAATGGTAAAACACTTCGAGTACGTTTTGATGAGGGGAGAATTGGAGAAAACTCTTTCCCACAAGCAAGCCGTATTGATTTTAAGAGCCGCAAAAAACCATATAGTGAAGACATTATTGAAGATGTTCCTAACTTGTATGATTGCCTTGAGGTTTTGTCCTACGACAGACTCGAAGCTATATTTTATGAAATTAATACAGAGGATTTAGCTGAGGACACTGAAATTGAGGAGGATGAGGATCCACAAACTGATCGACGTCCTAAAAAGGAAACTAAGGAACAGTCCGAGGAAGAGGATGATTGGGATGACGATGATGATTGGGATGATGAGGATGATGATGATTGGGACGACGGTGAAGAGGGCGACACAGGGAGACCTGGGAATGACAGCTCTGACGATGATGATTGGGACGACGATGATGATTGGGACGACGATGATGATTGGGATGATGATAATTGGGATGATACCGATGAAGAAGATGGTAGTCCACGTCGCACTAAGTAAATAATTTAACTTTTTAATCCTATTAATATTATGTCCGAAGTAAAAGAACAAAAAAAAGAAATGGTGGGGGCGTATGTCCCTAACCAACTTTATCAAGCCCTTAATCTATACACCTTGTTACATGGCAAATCCAAAACCCAAATTATTTTAGATGGGTTACTTAGGTGGCAGGAGCAGGAGGGGGTAGAAATAGAGGACTTAATTGAAGAAATGGCGATTACATACCGTCAGGACTACAAGGATCTCCAAGTCAAAGAGAAAACATCTGGGCTCCCAGTGGATTCACAAACACCGGAGGATCAATTTGTTGACGATTACAGGATATATTTAAGTAATAAAAATGTACCTGAAAAAGTAATAAACGAAATTTTTAAACAATTTTAATTTATGAAAAGAACAAGTAGTGAGGGTAAATCTTTATCAAACCAAATGAAGAAAAAATCTAAAAAAGACACAAAAGAACAACCGGAATACGCTGGTAATGATGAATTAATGATAAGTACTGGCTCCACATTATTGGACCTTGCTATTAGTGGGGGAAGAAAGAGGGGAGGAGGCATCCCAACAGGTATATTTGTTGAGATATTTGGACCTTCCTCAGCTGGCAAGACAGTATTGCTTTGTGAAATGGCAGGAGAAGTCCAACGAAAAGGAGGCAATGTTAAATTTGGAGATCCTGAGGCACGATTAAACTCTAAGTTTGCTGAAATATTTGATCTTGATACAGATAAAATTGATTACTACCGCCCTAATACTGTTCCAGAAATATTTAAACCAGTTCGAGATTGGAAAATAGATAATGATGAAAAAGTCAATGGAGCTTTTGCTGATTCACTTACTGCTCTATCTACGGATATGGAAATGGAAGGTAAGGATAAGTACGGCGCTCGCAGAGCTAAAGAATTTAGTGAACAGCTTAGGCAAACATGCCGAGTAATTGCAAAGAAAAACATATTGCTAATAGGCACAAACCAACTTCGTGCAAATATGAATTCAGGTCCATTCGGCAGAAAGTGGACAGTTCCTGGGGGCAAGGCTTTAGAATACTATGCCAGCTTGAGGCTGCATTTAAAATATGCTACTAAGATTAAGGAAAAGAAAACTATTAGGGGGAAAAAAACTGAACAAGTTGTCGGGGTCAAAACAACTATTAACGTACATAAAAGTTCTATTTGGAAGCCACATCAAAGTGCTGATATTACGATCCTTTTTGATTACGGCATAGATGACATCAAGGGAAATTTACAGTTTATTAAAGACTACTCCAGTGAAAATGTATATACCCTAGACGGGGCGGAATTACATAACCATAGTTCTAAAGCGATACGTATGGTAGAAAAAGAGGGTAAAAAAGCTGTGAAGAAATTAAAAACTGAAACGATTGATTTATGGGAAGAGATACAAGAAAAGTTTGAATCACAACGCAGACCAAAACTTAGGTGAATAAATGTTATTTCACATAGTTATTAAGACAAGCACATGGACATTGGATGAGGAAGTAGAAGCCGAAACATCCGTCCACGCATTATTTTGGTGTTTAGAAAAATTTAAATTTAAAAAGGATGACATTAATCATATTGAAATCACAAAATTATGAAAATATTAGTTAATGATCCAAGTATCACAGCTTGGGGCTGGGCCGTAGTTACTTTAGATGGAAGAGTTGCCCGAATAAATGAGACAGGTTGTATAAAAACAGAACCCGATTATAAGAAAAAGAAAATAAGAAAAGGAGACGATACCGTCCGCCGGTTATCTGTAATTAGTGACGTACTTACTGAACAGCATGAAAAACATAATTTAGATTGGGTTCTTAGTGAATTGCCTCATGGTTCCCAAAGTGCGTCAGCGGCAGTGATGATAGGGGCAGTGGCTGGTATTATTAGTAGTTACAGTTCTTGCTTTAATTTGCCCGTAGAATGGTACACTGAAGGAGACAGTAAAAAGAATCTTTTAGGACGTCGTTCCGCTTCTAAACAAGCTACCGTAGATGCGATTGTTGAAATTTACGGAGATGAATGGGTTCGGGATATCAAATATAAAGACCAGGCAGTAGCCGATGCCTTAGCTGTTTTCCATGTAGGTCGTAGTAGTTCTCAAGCATTAATTTACGCTTCAAATGAAAAATAAAATAACAGTTATTCTATGTGCTCTTCCATTACTATTTATGTTTGTGGTCCATAAAGTTTTTGGCGATACCACAACTGAAACTTGGAAGGAAATGTTTGAATTAATAAAAGAACGATGGAATGATTAAAAATCTAAGGATACAGAATTTCCAATCCCATAAAAACACCCAGTTATCTTTTGACCCTGGGGTGAACACGATTATTGGACCCAGTGATAGTGGTAAGACTTCTATTATAAGGGCCTTAAGATGGCTGGTTTGGAATCGTCCTTTAGGGGATAGTTTCCGTTCCAGCTGGGGTGGTGATACGGAGGTTGATTTAGAAACAAATGACGATTTTATTCAAAGACATAAAGGAAGTGATGATTGGTACCTGCTTAAAACACCAGAAAATGAATACGAATTCAAAGCGTTTGGCCGCAAACCCCCAGAAGAGGTAAAAAAAGTTCTAAACATCAGTAGTATTAATTTGCAACAGCAAATGGATTCCCCATTTCTTATTAGTGATAATTCTGGGGAAGTATCACGTCATTTTAATAAAGTAGCCCGCATTGATCAAATAGATTCAAGCTTAAAAGCTGTTGAAGGGTGGGTTCGGAGTATAAATAGTGATATTAAGGGAGCTAAAAAAGAAATAGAACGCTACCAAGACAGTTTAAAAGAGTACGAATACCTTGGCCAAATGGAAAAGGATATTGAGATTTTGGAGGCAGTTGAAAACCAAAAATCCAAAAAACAAAAGAACTGCTACGAATTGGGGTTGCTATCAAAAAATATTAAAAATGTTGATGAGGAAATATCTAATAAATCAATTCTTTTACCTGCGGAATCCTTGGTCAATGGTATTATAAAATTATTTGAAGCTAAAAATAAAGTTCACCAGAAAAGCTCCCAAATAAAAGATGTTCTTAATAAAATTGATACTACAGAACAGAAACTTGATAACCTGCAAGTATTGGTTAGCAAAGAGGAGGGGACTGAAAATATACTCAATTTAATAACGAAGAGGAAAAAACTTGAGAAGAAAGAAACAAAATTAAACTCCTTGATACACAAAATTAAGTCCGTGGATCGTGAAATAGCAGAACGCAAAACACTGACTTCATCCAAAGATTTAGTTGATCCTATACTACGGGCACATAAAAAAAGAAGGTCCAAAAGTAATGAAATAAATAAATTAGGAAGTTTAAATGATGAAATTGATTTAGTAAACAGTAACCTGCAGGATAGGAAAGAAGAACTGGAACAATTAGAAAAGAAATGGCACGAACAAGTGCCTGAAGAATGCCCTATTTGTGGGAATAAAATGAATTAATATGGAACAGAAGGCAAGTGATTTAAAAAGTGGATTCCTTTTTATTAAACATGCCGAAGATAAAAAAGGAAATATAATTAAAAATACACTGGTACAAAAAATAGGAAATCAAATTAGTTACTTTGGAACAACGTACTGGGATAAAGCAGATGAATTAAAAGGAGAATTTGATCAAGTAATTCCACAGTCACATGAAAAGAACAAAAAAGGAAAATAAGCTATCAGTTGACTGCCTATTAACTGCTGATTGGCATTTAAGATCATCACAACCAACATGTCGTACGGATGATTTTTGGAACGCGCAATGGGACGTTGTTAGGCAGGTATCTAAGCTACAACGGAGGTATAATTGCCCAGTTTTACATGCCGGGGATTTATTTGATCATTGGAAACCAAGTCCGCGTTTACTTTCCCAGGCCATTAAATTCTTACCTGACCAATTCTACACAGTCTATGGTAATCATGATGTTCCACAGCATTCATTGGATCTTATTGAAAAGACTGGCATTTATACATTAATGATAGGAGGGCATATAAACGTTTTGTCAGGGTCCCATTTTGATCAAATACCCTCTGATCCAAGTATGATATTTCCTTCCGGAGATCGCGAAGTCGTTGTTTGGCATGAATATGTTTATACTGGAAAGGCACCATTCCCAGGAGCTGAAAAAGAAGCAAAAGGAAATTGGGCTTTAGATAAGTATGATAAATTTGATTTAATTTTAACTGGGGATAATCACATTCCTTTTGTTTGTCGTGATGAAGGAAGAATATTAGTGAACGCTGGCAGCCTCACAAGGCAATCGGCAAAACAAATTAATTACCGACCACGCGTGTGGTTGTATAATGCCCGTAAAAATAAAGTCAAACCCCACTACCTAGATGTCCCTAAAGATGTTATTAGTCGAGAGCATATTGAGGAAAAGGAAGAACGAGATGATAGAATAACTGCTTTTGTAGAACGGCTTGGAACTAAATGGGAAGGGGAATTAGATTTTGAGAAGAATTTGAAGACATTTTACCAAAAAAACGACATAAACAAGGAAATTAAAGATATTACATATAGTGCCCTAGAAGCCTAGAACCCGGTTCTGACGTTTACGGCTAAGCGGTGTTCTCATGTGTAAGCGTATGTAACTGTACCCCTAAATAACAAAAATCAAACGGAGACAAATAAATGAACTGGTTTATAACTTTAACGGTGGTGATAACATTCGCAATCGGATTCCTGTGCGGTGTGGTTCACACACAATCCAAAGTTGAGAAGATCTATTATGAAGAACTTGAAGATAAATTCAATAATCCTGAATCAGACTTAAAATAACCTATTATGGATGAACAAGACTTATTAGACTTAAAAAATAAAATTGAACAAGCAAAACAAGAGGTGAGTAAATTAGAAGGTAGACAAGAACATCTTCTACAAACGCTTGCCGAGGACTGGGATTGTGGAGACTACGGGGCAGCGGAAGACAAATTAAAAGACATGGAAGATGAGATTAGTGATATAAATGATACTATTGAAACAAAAACTAACGAACTGAAAAAAGATTATGACGTCAGTTAAACAACTCCGCTCAGAACTTGAACAACGACAAGGGCGTCAACAACAGATACAAAAAAACCTTGATGATGCAGACTCACGATTATCAAATTATACCCATTCACTTCAAAGGCATGAAGAGGCCCGAGAAGTCTTAAGGGAAGTGGGATTAAAAACTCAACAGGCCCTTGCTTTTCATGTCTCGGATATTACAAGTTTGGCTTTGGAGGCTGTTTTTAAGAACGCTTATGAATTAAAGGTAGATTTTGTTCAGCGACGCAATAAAACTGAATGTGATTTACTATTTAAAAGAAATGAAAATGAAGTATCCCCTATGGATGCGGCAGGGGGAGGTGCTGTTGATGTGGCGGCTTTTGCTTTAAGAGTAGCAAGCTGGAGTATGCAAAGACCACGAACACGTCCTGTGATTATACTTGATGAACCTATGCGGTTTTTATCCCCAGACCTACAACCAAAAGCGTCAGATATGCTTCAGGAGCTTTCCCAAAAATTAGGGCTACAATTTATTATTGTGACACATGAGGAGGAATTAACCCAACAGGTGGACAAAGTTTTTGAAGTGTTAAAAAAGGGTGGGGTCACTAACGTACGTACATCGTGAAAAGGCGCGCTAATAATTTCTCCGCTCTATCTTGTATTGTTGCGAAAATACATCATCAAACTTTCCTTGCCTCATTCCTTTACTAACAAGTCCTTTAACAAGTCCTTTAACGGGACTGTTAGAAGATCTTGGTGATTTATCTTCACATCCTCCACCACTTTCCTGCAGAAATTCTTGTTTTGAGAGCTTGGCTTTAGATTCCAGTATAAAATCTTCGGAAGATTCAGGATATTCGTCCCCGACACTATCCAAGAACCGAACATTGGCATGGAATATCCCCGCCTCTGTCAATTCATCTTCTGGCACTGCAATAAGTGATATCCCATTTACAGGATCTGAATGGCTTGTAATATCCTTCGAGACTACCGCATCAGCATCACTGTCAGATAG
>Ga0075107_1000390_pt1 | contig 14733 bp, 2 predicted proteins | sample AntDeeMetag022AM_FD_69795 | JGI IMG/M metagenome (GOLD analysis project Ga0075107, IMG submission 69795) | Saline lake microbial communities from Deep Lake, Antarctica - Antarctic Deep Lake Metagenome 022AM | ecosystem: Environmental > Aquatic > Non-marine Saline and Alkaline > Saline | place... | reverse complement strand
TACTATCATTTAAAGAGTAAATAAAGAATATGACAAAGTTAAAAGGATTAAATCATATAAGAAAATCAATAGCAAAACAAGGAAGACCTTCCTCAGGTAATCCTATGATTGATAATTTACGTAGTGGTAATGTAGGATATCAAAACCAATTTAATGACCCTACTGACTCTAATCTTGCTATAGATGATTCTATGTTTCTTACAGGAATGGAGAATGAAAATACTATGGTTTCAGATGGAGGTATAGCAGAAAGAAAAGCAAAGAGGCAGCCTTGGATAGCTAAAGCTACTGCAGGAGTTGCTAGAGCAGGAGCTAAGGCTGTTGCAGAAGTTGCTAAAATGCCTGGAATTATAGGAGGAATAGGTGCAGGTACAGTAGGACAAGTAATAGATGGTATTACGGGGGAAGATAATACTGATTTTATGCAAACTGCTTTTAATAATGGATGGATAAAATCTATTAATGAAGCTAATGATTATATAAATAATGAAGTTATTCCTGTATATGTAAAAAAAGCAATTCAAGATGGGAATATATGGGATAATATAACTTCTATAGACTTTTGGGCAACTGATGGTGCAGATGGACTAGGGTATATTGCTGCTATGTTGGTTCCAGGTGCAGCTATTAATAGATTTAGTTTAGCACAAAAGCTACTAGGTTTAGGTAAATATGCAAAAATGACTGGTAAAACAGATGATGCAATTACAGCAATGAGTAAACTTGGTATTACTCCTGCTAATGCTGATCTACATATGGGTACTTTAGCTAATACTGTATTTGAAGCTGGAGCAGAAGCACAAGGTGCTATGCAAGGATATGAAGAAGGATTAAAAATGCAATTGGATAGTGGAGAGATTACTCAAGAACAATTTGATGTTAAAATCAAAAATGCAAGTAAGATAGGTAGAGATGTATTTTTATCTAACGTTGCTATCCTTATAGGGCCTAATGCTGTGATGTCTAAGATGTTATGGGGTAAGGCTAGAAACAAAGCTACTAAAGGTCTTTATAATGCTGAAAAAGGTGTAGTAGAGTCTATTAAAGATCCTAAACTATTAAAGAAACTAGAAGCAATTGGAGGAGATTTTGGTAAAGCATTAGGTAGAGAAGGATTCTTTGAAGAAGGGTTACAATCTACTGTTGAATCTTATGTTACTGATTCTTATGAAAATGATACTGATTATGATCCAGGAGAATTTGTAAATGCATATGTAGAAACTTTAAAATCTGTAGAGGGACAAAAAGCTGTTCTTTTAGGTGGAGTATTTGGTGGAGGTATGCAAGCTGTACAAGGTGCTAAATCTAGAAAAGGAGAAAGAAATAAAACTAATGACTTTGTTGATAAAGTAAATAGTGCATTCGCTAATTACAATAGTGTAGTTAGTGAAGATGTATATCAAAGAAATGAAGAAGGTGAAATTATTATGGAGGAGGATGAAGAGGGTAATCCTACTCCTGCTTATGATAATAAGAAGTTAGCTAAAAAGTTAGAAAGTGCAGAAAGAATAGAAGTATTATCTGCAATGTATGATGTAGCTATTGAAACTGATGATAAAGGGTTATTAGAACAAGTAAAGGATGAAGCTACTACTAACTTAGTTGTTCCTTTTATTCTAAATGATAATATCGGAATTGAAGTATTAAGAGAACATCTTACTAATTCTGCAGCTCTTGCAAAGACTGCTGAAGATACTAATAAAGATCCTAAAGATGAAATAGAAAAGATCATAAGTAAAGCTACTTATTTAAAAGAAGCTTATAATAACTTTAATGACTTTGCACCCTCAACTATAAAATTAAATGTAGAAGGAGCTACTGATACTCAGAAGCAAGACTTCATGAATCAATTACTATCTGTATATGTAAATAATAAAGGTAGAAGGAAGTTCTTAGAAGATAAGCAAGGTCCTACTAATAAGTTATTTGATGAGATATTAGAAGAAAAAGGAGTTAGTTCTAGTGAATTTGAAGACAATGCCTCTAGAAAAAGAGACTGGTTACAGAATGACAAAAGATTAGCACAAACATATAAACAGTTAAAAGCACTTGACTCTCAGTTAGATGCAGCTAAGTCTATTGATAATGAGTTCTGGAATGAAGAAAGCACTAATAAAGCATTTGAGAAGTTTATAGCTAAAGAAGCTAAGCTTGAGGAAGATACTAAAAAGGCTCTAGAAGCTACTAAAGTATTAGAAGAAGTAGAGAAAGCAGATACTCCTAAAAAGGTAGATGAAGCTACACAAGGCAAAGCCACTTTAGAAGATAAGAAGAAAAAAGAGGAAGAAGCTGCAGTAGATGCTATTAAGAAAAGTATAGAAGCGGATCCTACTATTAAAAATCTTAGACATAATTTAAATAAATTAGATAAATTAAAGATTTCTACTTTTTCTGTAAATGATATTTACACAGCTGTTGAGAAGAGAATAGCTGATAAACTAAAGATACAGGAAGAGTTTGCAGATTACTTAGTAGAGTTGCACCTTAGTTTAACTAAAGGTAATAATGATATTAAAAAAAGAGTAGAAGCACTTGAAGATACTATAAGTTTACATACAAAAAGACGTAACAAAATAGCAAATGCTTTAAAAGCAGAAGATAAACCTACTAAAGGAAGAAATGCTAAGGTTATAAAAGATCTTATAAAAGAAACACAAATAGAGATTGATGCTATTGATAAAGTTATCGCAGGTATTGTTAAAGAGAAGGAAGTACTTGAGAAAGAATTAATATCTATTGAAAAAGAGCTAAAAAGTTTAGTTAAGGCTGCTGAATTTGTAGAACAAAGATTTGATCAAATTGAGCAATTAGAGTTTGAATCAGTAGAAGATATTGTAAATTATATCAAAGAAAATCTGGTACACTTCAAAGATCACAAGTTTGATATGTCTAGATTATTAACCCATAAATTCTATACTGAGCAAAATATAGATGGGCTAAATAATATGATAGAAAAACTAAGTGACTATCAGGATATATTAAGAGAAAGTTTGTTATCTAAACTTCAATCTGAGGGTAATACAGAAGATGTACAGTTTCTTAGAAATGAATTAAAAGCTACTAGTAAAGAATTATTTAATGCTAAGAAAGAGGTTGTTGCAGCTAAAGAGAAATTAGGTAGAATAAATAATAGTGTAGCATTTAAAGAATTAACAGAAGAATTAGATTTCTGGAACGCTATTAAAGGATCAAAACGTAAATTTAAACCTTCTGTAGTATATAACAATTCTGTTATAAATAAAGCTGCAGCTAAGAGAAAGAAGGTATTAGCTGAAGAAAAGATAGCAAAAGAGAAATTAAAGAAAGAACAGGCTGAACAAGCTAAAGCTGCTTCTGAGAAGTTTAATGATGCAGTAGATGCTGAAACACTTAGTAAATTAGATTACATAAATTACATTAAGGCTAATTTTAATGAGCAAGAAGGTATACCTAGTCCTCCTAAGAGTATTAAGTTACCTGATGCATTCAATTCAACTGATCCTTTTATAGTTACAAAGATAACAGAACAAGGTATTAGTATTAGTCAAAATGGTAAAGGTTTTTCTCTAAAAGATTCAGGGCAAGTAAGTACAGGAGTAATTAAGAAATCAACTGGTGTATTTAATACAGAAGGTGCTGTAGTTGAACGAATTATAGAAGATGCAGAGAATTTACCTAAAGATAAAGAAGGCAATGTATTAAAGGAAAATATTTCAACTGTAGAAAATGATGCTAGAGTTATAACTGGTACAGACAATCCAGAAGGATTATCCTTTATACCACAAGCTGCTGTAGACTTTGAAAGAGCACCTAGAAATAAAAAGACAGAAGAAGTATTTTTTGAGATTAATACAGAGTATACGGTAGGGAAACAAGGAGAAGCATTAAAAAAGTTAAAAACTGCTACAGCTACTGATATTGAATTTCTAGTTGATCATTTACCTATTAACGTAATATTTGGAGATAAAGAATCTGCTGCTAAAGCTCCTTTAGAAACATTAACTAATAATCCTAAATATAATGGTATATTTAATAAAACATCTAGACCATTAAGGGAAGCCATTATAAAAGAGATAATTCTTAATAATTCATCTATAGAGGATATAACAACTACTATAGCTGGACAGAAGAATGGTCAAATTGCAGTGGCTAAAAAGGTTGATAATAAGGTAGTAGAAAATAGTGTGGCTGATCTATATGAATTTAGTGGAGATAAATCTAAAATTAAAACTAAGGATATTTATGTTGTAAATGATCAAGGAACACTTGAAAACTTTGAGGATAAGTATTACACCTTAGGAAGAAGATTAGCTCCTGGAGAAGTCTATGTTATGACTAAGATGGCTAATGGTTTGCCATTTCCCTTAAAGTTAAATATTAAAAAAGTAGAGCAGTCTGAAGCTGAATTATTATATGAGATATATAAATTTAGATTTGAAAAAGGTATAGAAAAAGGAGGTAAAGCCCATAAGATTATAGAAACTAACGAAGCTGTAATAGAAAAGGTTAAACAATTATTTTCTGAAGAATTAGGAGAAGAAGGTTTATTTACTAAAAATAGTAAAAATATAAATGATCTTACTATTAAAGATATTGTAGATTTTCTTATATGGGATGGTACTAAAAGCATTAAAAGCCAAGTTAGATTCCATGGACAATTCTTAAAGGTTATGGATGCTACTTACAATAAAGCAGAATTCTTAGAAAGTAAAGATGATATAATTAAATCTATTGTAAAAAATAAAAGAAGAAACATAGCATTTAAGAGAAGAGTCAAACAAGATAGAAATTCTTTAAACTTTGATAATAGACAATATGTTGATTATATATTAGACAAAAATATATTAAATACCAATGCTGTAACTAAAGATAGTGAAGGTAACTTTTTACCAACTTTTCAAGGGGATACAACTTTATATCTACATACAAATTCTGTAAAAGTAAATGGAGAAACTTCTCTATATAATGTAGCTAAGAAAAAGTCTTTTAAAAATAATATTAATGGAAGTACAATACAGTTACAGAAGATAGAACCAAAATTAGGTAAGAAGAAGCTTATATTACATGGTCAAGATTTTTATATAGATGAAAATGATGCTAAGAAGTTAAAACCAGGTGCTACATTGAGTGAAGCTATTGAAGCTAAGGTACTAGCTTATCAAAGAGTATCTAATGTAACTAATCCTTCAAAGGATAAACAATCACTAAGGGGAGCTAATTCTTACAATGCAGCTAAGAGAGGAGATGTAACTGATAATTTAATTAGGGATTTCTTTAGTGTAGGATTTAAGAATATAGATGACTTTATGGAGAGAGGTAAGAAATATCTAGCTCATACTAATAAAGAAAATAATAAGTATGGTAATATTTATCTAAGTGATAATACATTTACTGAACTATATACTATTGTTAGTGAATATGAAATAGAATTTCATAAAAGAGGATATACTATATATTCTACCACTAATCCATTATTTGGTACTCTTATTAAGAATAAGAAAAAGATACCAACTGCAGGAAGTATGGATTTACTTGCTATTGACAAAGCAGGTAACAGAATAATTATTGATATAAAAACTTCTAACATGGATAGATATGAAAATTATCAAGCTAAGGATGGAGGATTTTATAAGGATAAGGATCTTAGACAACAATCTGCTTATGCAGAGTTATATAAGCAGATGACTGGTAAAACTATTACTAAAATGCTTATTTTACCTATTACTTTTGAAGCAAGTGAAAATAATACTGTATTTGGTAAAGTTCAAAGAACTAAAGCACCAGGAAGCTTTATAGAAATTCCTACAGAGCAATCTATTTATGATATTATGGGGGAAGTGAAACCATCTAGTATAGATAATTCAGATCCTTATAAGACTAAAAAGCCTGCTTCTACAAGTAAAGGAGGTACATTTAAACTAGATGATGTAGCTTCAGAAGCAGCAACAAGTGTTTTAGATAGTCATGGATATACTGAAGAACAAACACCTACAATTCCTTTCTCTCAAGAAGATGATCAATACTCTAGTTTCTTAGATAATTATACCTTAGAATCTTTTGGTGAAGTTGCAGATGATATTAGCTTTGGAAAAGAAAAAACTCCTACTAAAAAATCTAGTAAACTAAAAGAAAAAGGAGAAATAATTAGGAAATCTGAAGAAAAATCCGTACCTTTACAAAAAACAGAGAAAATGAAGGATAAAATAGATACTTCTAAATTATCTGATAAAGATGCTACTGAAAAAGTTAGAGAAATTTTGATGATGAAAAACTTAGGTACTATTTCTAAAGATCTTAGAGGTATGTTAAAAGCAGAAAAAACTCCTCAAGCGCAGTTAGATAAGATGATAAAATTACTACTAGACAAAGCGGGTAACAATGAAGATGTTAAAAAGTTTTGTAATCAATTAAAATAAAAATAAATGAGTTGTATTATACCAGCAGATTTAACCAATGGAGTAGAATCTAAATTTTATAATAAGTTATTAGAGATATATAACGGAGATGAGAGTAGAGCCACTGAAGCCTACTCTTTTATTCGTACACCTGATTTCTTAGAGAATATATTTGGAAATTATTCTGATGCTATTGAAAATGGTGCAGTAGGAGTATCAGAAGAAATGGCTAAGAGATTAGACGAAGATACTCTTGAGCCTAGGTTAGACTTTCATGAGAAATTGCAAAAATACTATTATACAGATAAAGAGGGAGAAATTGTATTTTACCCAAATGATAGGCAAGGACTAAATGGATTTTTTGAAACTAATGAAATAAAAGAATTTGCTAAATCATTGGCATATAATTTCTATGACCAAAATTTAACTTTTGATCTTGATACTTTAGAATTTAGTAATAATTCAAATGAAACTTTAATAGATTTTATAGAGAGATTTACTTTTTCAACAGGAGAAAATCTCTTTTTCTCTACTGAATCTAGTCTTGAGGAATTATCCTTAGGAGGATCATTAATGGATAGTGTAGAACATATAGAAGAATGGGAAAATGAAGTTAAGTCTATATTAAAAAGTTTTAAGTTAGATGTAATAGCAGAAGAAATATCTGAAGAAGAGCATATAAAAGAAAGAGAAGAAGGAGTTAATAATTTAATGAGACCAGAATCTGTCTTAGTAGATAGTAAAGATAATGTTAATAATAACATTAAGTTATACTTGTCTCTAATTGAGCGTCCTGAAAAGAATATGTTTGGTGTTAATAAGTTTGTAGAGTTTGGTGATGTATATAATGCATTAAATAAAACTCTTTCAGACTTAACTAGTACATTAGATGAAAATGGTAATCCGACTGATCTTTTTGAGATATACTTAGGAAAGATTAAAGAACTTGGTAATACTAAGTCTCACTTTAAGAATCTTTATAATGCGCTAACTAAAGATGATACTACTCAAGTATTTAAGAATCAGATAGTTTCTGCATTTAGATTAAGCTATAACAACTACTTAGGAAGTGAGAAAAAGATTAATAAAGAAACAGGTAAAATATCTTATGATGTAAAAAATCTATCGTCTGTAGGAAGCAAGAAAAAACAGCTATTAGATCAATGGCAATTTAACTTTGTACAGAAGTTATATGATAAGGATAGAAATTACATAAGTCCTTTAGCACCTATAAAATTACATGCAACTGAGTTTAGTAATGGTAAAAAATCTATCACTACTGTAGAGCAATTCATGAAATATGTAGATGTATTTCAGGCAGATCTTGAAAGTTTAGGAGTTAAATTTAATAGTGAAGGAACATTATCAGATAAAGATACAACAGATAAAGATACAACAGATAAAGGTAAGAAGATACAGAAAGGTATATTATTATTTTTAGATGATATGGAATTTGCTGGTAAAACCCTTGAAGAGAAAAAGAATGAATTATTTGCTTCTTATCTTAATATACAAAGAGGATTAGAAAGAATAGAAAAAGGATCTAGACATAATATCTTTAAGGATCAAGCAACTTTTAGTAGATTAGCTGAAGCAGAGGCATTCTTTCAAGAAGAAGGATCAGATGCGGCTATATATACAGTAGGTAAAACTAAATGGGTTTATTCTTATCCCTCTTATATGAGTGAAAGAATTAATACTTGGAAAACTAATCCTAATGCTTTATTTAAGCACTTTATGGATAGTGAGTATAATAGAGGATCTATGTATATGAAGTACCTTTTGGGTATGGATAAAATAGATGTTAATCCTAATATGGAAGAAGCAGAATGGGAAGAGAATTATAAAGAAGAAGCTATTAAAAATATAGAAGAACTTGAATTATTTAATTTCAACTCTGTACAAAATAAAGGAGATGCCAAAAATGCAGCAGATACTACGGAAATAAAGGAGAATGATGCTGTTATAGATTATGCAAATAAGGTACTAGCATTTAAAAAAGGTGGAGTTGTATATAACAAAACAGCATTAGCTGCAGATAAAACAACAGAGTTACAATTAAGATATGGTAATGCTCTAGTTGTTAATAGTAAAGTTACGAGATATGATGAAGCAACGAAACAATATAATTTTAGTAACGAAGTATTAGATATATTTTATAATTATTTTAAAAGTGATTATAAAAGGATGTCTCAGGTTATGGATGAAATTAATACTCAAGAAGATAAAGATCTACGTGGTAATTATCATTTAGGTACTAAGAACGGCTTGATGTCTCAACTTTTTCCATTTATGTCTATTAGTATAGATAAAGATGGTAATGCAGTATTACCAGAAGATAAGGAATTACATGACTTGTATGATCCTATTACAGGAGAAGCACATCTAACTAACTTGGATATACATAAAGACCTTATTAAGGATAAGATCAAGACTAAACTATCTGAGAACATTAAAGATATGCATGAACAGCTTATTGAAGACAGCTTGTTTGAGTATAACTTAAAAGGAGAACTAGTTAATAAAGGATTAGATTCTGTTATATTTGATACTTATAAAAAAGAAGAAGCATATGATGGGATGGCTACAGAGACTTTAACTGCTGATTTTCTTATCAATAGTTTAGTCTCTCAAGTAGAATATTCTAAGATGTTTTCAGGAGATACTGCTTATTATAAGAATATGGCTGACTATAAAAAGAGAGTCCCTGCTACTTATACAGATGGATTGTATCTTAATATATCAGAAGCAAAAGATAAGTTCTTTAATGTAGCTGTAGTTAGTAGTATAGAGGTAGGTGCACCTTATTTTGAGGAGTTAACTAAACTTCTTGGAGATGATGCTGAAGGGATAGCCAATAAATATTATTCTAAAGGCAAAATCAATGCAGCAGATGCGCAAGCTTGGATTACTCCAGAAAGATGGGCATTTATTAAGAAAGGATTAGGTAAGTGGAATAGTGCACATGATGTTCTTGTTGCTAAGATGAATGATCCTCAATCTACTTTTACCCCTAAGGAATTAAAGATGCTTGCACAGCCTTTAAAAGGGGTATACTTTGATATAGTAAATGGTGTACCAGTATTTTTAAAGTACTCTCAAGCAGTATTAGCTCCTAGGCTAATTAATGGTACTCCATTACAGAAGCTTTATGATAAAATGACTAAAGATGCTAATGGGAATGAAATAAAATATGAAGATCAGATACATGAGGTTGTTACTAGAGATGGTATAAAAACAGGATATAACACTCCTGTAGATATACACGATGAAAATGGAGATATGTTAGAAGATTTTGATTTAACTCCTATAGCATTGACTAATGCAGGATGGAAACTACAACAAGATTTATCTCCTAAAGGGGTTAAAAGCACTGAAGTAGGTTCTCAAATCATGAAAGTTATCTTTCAAGGATTAGCACATAATTTAAATAAAAAGTTCTATTTATCAGACGGTACTGTAATGAAAGGATCAGAGCTAATTCAACATATTCACGATGTTGTAAGCACTCTTTCTAATAAAGGTACTGAAAAGCTATTAAAGAAACTTGGAGTAAATTCTGAAACTTTTAAAATAGAGAATGAAGAGGTTATGTATTCCTCTATGATAGATGATTTATCTAAGAGAAAAGACACACCTGATAATGTTATTAAAGGATTAATGGCAGGATTGTCTCCTTTTGCATTAACAGGACAATATCAGGTATTCCAAAATGTATTTAGTTCTGCTGTTAATAAAGCTACAGTTAAAGTAAGAACAAATGGAGGATCTTTTATACAAATGTCTGATTTTGGTATTAGTAAAACAGAAGCATCTAAAGAAAATAGAGGGATAAGATTTACACCTTGGTTTAAAGATAAGCAGAATAAACTTCATACTCCTGAATCTTATACAGATGAAGAAGGAAGAAAAAGAGTAAGACCAGGTGGAGTATTTATAACAGGTAGCTTTATAGCTAAATATGTACCTGATTATAAAGAGCTATCAGATGCTACATTATTTGGAGAATTCAATGCTATTACAGGTAAATATGAAGGAGGACTTATAGATGAACGTATATTAAAGAATATAGTAGGGTATAGGATTCCTAATCAAGGATTACCATCTAATGATGCATTTCATGTAATGGGGTTACTTCCTGAAGATTCTGCAGATACTATTATTGCTTATACAGGTCTTACTACTAAAACTGGTTCGGATTTTGATATTGATAAGATGTATATCATGATGCCTAATTTTAGACCTCAAAGTAATATTAAATCAGAAGTGTACAAACAAGTTATATCTGAATTTAGAGGAGAAACTATTCGTAAAACAATAGATAATCTTAAATCATTTGTAGAAGAAACTACAGGTAATTATTTTGATATAGATGATATAGCAGCGTATATGCATGATAATACTTCTAGATTAGAGCTTAAGAAGGAAGTTGAACAAATGGTTACCGAAATCTTATCTAATTCTAAGAATGAAACTAATGAAAAGGTTAAAACAATAAGAGATAAGTTTGATGTTAAAATAACTAGACTTCAATATGTCACTCCTTATAAAGTAGATAAAGATACAGAAGCTCCACTACATGAACAACCTGAAGAAGTATTACAAAATAAGCTAATTGAAGCTTATGCAGCTGTATTAGCTAGTACACATACTATTCAAGATGTAATGAAGCCTATTGATGAACCATTTATTGAAAAGGATGTTACAAACCTTCATCCATCAGAGGAAAGAAATGATATGATGGAGTTTGATGCTATTTCTGATGTAAGGTTAAAGCAGCAGTTTAAATTAGGTAAAGCTGGACTTGGACAGACTGTTAATTCATTAGTAGATTCAGTATTTGGTTCTATGGCATATATGTATTTATTGAATCATAATGTAGGTAGAGGTAATAAGACTAAAGAAGGAGAGACTTTATTTGATAGAAAGAACTCTGAAAAGTTAAGTAAAAATGATATTAGTGAATATGTAGAAGACTTTAATAGTAGAACAAACGAACCAACTAGTTATGAAGAAGTAGAAAAACTTTCTGAAATTAAAATAGATGATTCTATGAAAGCATTATCTAATGGATTTGTAGATATTGCAAAAGATCCTTTTATTACAAGAGCTAATTGGGTTACTCAGACTAATAATATGGGACTTCTATTAGTTAGATCAGGAGTTCATCCTTTCTATATTAATGCATTTATAGGTCAACCTATTTTTAAAGAATACATTAAGTTTCAGAATATTAATGAATCGATTAGTATAAATAATAAAGAAAATATAAAAGAAAGATTCTTGGTTAAAAAAATGGTAGAGCAATTTGTTAAGAACAATCAAGAATATGAAAATGCCTTTATAGAAGTAGGTAAATTCAAAAGTAGTTATACAGGAGTACTGGAAAAGATATTTAAGCCATGGATATATAATAAATCTATTGTATTTTCAAAAGGACAAAAATATGTAGATGGTATTGTATTAAAAAGAGAACTTAAAAAAGCACTACATGAAGAGCTTCAGACAAATAGATACGCTTCAGGAGATGTTGTATTAGATTCTGATCTAGATGTTATGTTAGATGAGTTTGTTAAGACTGCAGAGCCTGTAATGGATACTATTATAAGTGATACTACTCCTAATCCATTAAAGTTTAGTTTAGCCAAGTTAAGAGGAGAAATAGAAAATAATGATATTGCACAGATGCAAGTCTTACGTAAATATTTTGATCTTATTCCTATAGCAAAGAACCTTGGAAGAAGTGTTAAAGGATCTAAGTTTTCAACAGATGGTAAAGGTAAGAATATTACTTCTCTTATAATAATGAATAACTTTATTAGAGATATATATGCAGAAGAAATAGAAGGAAATGATGGAGCGTTAATGGGATTTGGAGGTAAGTTAAAAAGAAATGGTAAAGATACATTCTTAAATACTATGTTTAAAAATAGTATATTAACTCCTTATAAGATTATGAGAGCTAATCCTAAGTATTTTTTTATTGCTTCAGATCAAGTAATATCAAGTTTTAATTATATATCATATTCTGAACGTAATACACGTTTACAAAATGAAGATATTGCAGATGAATTAGAGAAATCTTATTATAGTTATATAATGTCAGGATTTGCTCCTTTACAATCTAGTAAAGAGGAGAAAATTAAACTATTTAAGGAGATGCCTAAGATTATAACTGAATTAAAGGAACATCCTATACTTAAGAAGAATTTATTAGTTCAACAATTAAATGTAAAAGAAGGAGAATTATATGATTATCTTTCAATGTCTAATGCTAAGAAAAGTACTAATACTAAAAATGCACTTACAGATGCTTGGAGACATTTACTAGAAGTGGAACCTAAACTAGGAGAAGACTTAGTTAAATATTCTTTTTATATAAGTGGATTTAATATATCTATGAATCAGTTTCATGAGTTTATTCCTTATGAATGGTATAATAAGAATAGATTTAATTCCTATCTAAAAGGACAGATTTATAATATTAAAGATCCTATAGATAGAAACTTTATTGATCAGTTCTATAGAGGTAAATCAGATATTAATTCTGGATATGCACATCAAGTCAGCGATAATGAAGCTATAAAAGTACCCTATGTGGATAAGAAAGATGGCTTTGGTATTAATATTAAGAAAGGTAAAGTAGCTAGGCACTATGTATTTACACCTGTAGAGGAAGGCGCTGACCTTTCCTATGATCCTTTTTACTTAGAACAAGAAGAAGTAACTACAGAGAAAGAGAACTATTATAAGCTTATAGGTAGAGTAGGAGAAACAGCATATTATGTTAAAACAGCTCCACTTGGACATTCAGATTCAGATGGAAATAAGATAGTTGAGTTTGATATGAACCATAAGTTTTCTGATGTATCTGAAAGTAATAGTATAGTAAGTGATATAGATATAACTAAATCATCTGTAGCAGCTAGTAAACTTTCTGATATGGGAGTAACATTTTATGTAAATGATAAAATATATGTTAATCCTTCTGATACAGAAGATGTAACTAAAGTACTTAGTACAGATACAATTATAGAAGATGTAGATGAATCACAAGATCCTTTTCAGGACGAATGTTAAAATTATAATAAATGAGTTGTAAGATACAAACAAAGACAGTAAATTATTTAAAGGATCAAGGAGCTATTGCAGATAAAAGGGTAATAGCTTCTCCATCCCTTTTTGATAGTTTAAATGAAGAATTGACATTACTTGCTAGAAATAAGTATAATGTAGGAGATGGTAAAACTAAGTTATTCTCTACAAAAATGAGAAGAACTAAGGTTCTTAATGATGATTATGTAACTAATCGTGTATTTGAACCTAACGAAGCATTATTTTCTATATTAGATGAAGCTGTAGGAGATTATAATAAAGCAAAGCTTAAAAAGCCTACAGAGTCCAAACAAACTACTGATCCAGCAGGATATTTAAATGAAGATTACTCTTTAATTAATACCCTTAAAAAGGTTGGTAAATCAGACCATAATTTATCTAATCTAGCTCAATTCTTAATATCTAAAATTGAAACTGATATTACTATAAAACCTGCTAAATTAGAAAAAGCAGGTATATCAGGAGTATATCAAGACAATGCAATTTTCTTAAATACTGCAAGAGGAGAAAACTATGATGTAGAAGAAATTATTGTACATGAAGCATTACACTATCTAACTGCAGTACAGTTATCAAACTTTAAAGGAGAAAAAACTAAAGAATTAGAGAAATTATTTGATTATGTATCAACTAAATTAGATAGGAAAAGTCACTATTCATTAACAAATTTAGATGAATTTGCTGTAGGTGCACTTACTAGTCCTGAGTTTATTAAGGAACTAAAAGATATAGCTCCTTTAGAAAGTGCTAAGGAGTATAAGAATTTATTTGAGGAGATAGTAGATAGCATACTTAAGTTTTTAGGATTATCTACAGAGGATTCTGTTTTAGAACAGGTAACTTCTTTAGTTAGTAATATTGTTGAAGATAATTATAAACTACAAAAAAACTCAAAAGAATCTCTTAAAGAACATCAGAAAAATCTTCCTCCTTTATATGCTAAGTTTAATTTAGATGGGACACAAACAGCTGAAGATAAGAAGCCTAGTGTACTTACTTTTACAGAGTCTAGACCTAAAAATGTAGAACTAGAGGATACTGTAGAGGCTAAAAAAGTTAAGCTGGGTACACTTAGTGAAAAGTTAGATCACTCTATTGTAAAAATTGTAAGAAGTTTAGATTTAAATATAGAACGATATAATAAACTATATCATATCTTTACTTCAAAAGGTAATACTGCTTTAGCAGATACTATGCAAGAGAATAAAGTAACCATGCAAGATCTAAGAGAAGATGTAAAGTC
>Ga0075107_1000384_pt1 | contig 14867 bp, 27 predicted proteins | sample AntDeeMetag022AM_FD_69795 | JGI IMG/M metagenome (GOLD analysis project Ga0075107, IMG submission 69795) | Saline lake microbial communities from Deep Lake, Antarctica - Antarctic Deep Lake Metagenome 022AM | ecosystem: Environmental > Aquatic > Non-marine Saline and Alkaline > Saline | place... | reverse complement strand
CTGGGGCTGTTGGCCGTTGGGGTTGTATCCGCCTTGCGGGTTGCCCTGGGGCTGTTGGGCACCGCCGCCACCGAAGGCCGACGCGGTGTTCACGCCGCCGCCAATCTGCAAGCGTTGTGCCTGGGCGGACTGAATCACCGCGAAGGCGTCCAGGCCAGCCGATACGCCCCTATTGCCGGCGGCGTCGTAGTCGTAGCAATGCGCGAGCACATCGACCTTCTGGCCGGTAAAGATCGCCTGGTTAAAGGCCATAGCGTCAATGGGCGCGCCGTTTTCGTCGTACACGTCCGGAGCTTTCAGGGTCGTCTTAAAGCTGATCACCGCCCAGCCGGTGAACATGCCGTCGAACTCGTCCGGGCCTACCTGTCCGATGGGCATGCGGCCGCCCTGGGGGAGCTGTCCGCGCCACTTCGATTCCATAAGGCACTTATTTGCGAGCTGGTCGTAAAGACCCAGGTCGGGGTTGCTAGGCTCGAAAACCGCTTTCATTGTCCATTTCTGGGACCCGGCTTTGGTGCCCTGTTGTACGATTTCCGGCTGGGTGATTCCGTCCCATACGATGAAACCGCCGCAGATTTTTACGTGTTTTTCGTCAAATTGTGGCATTGCTTATTTCCTTTTGAATGCGCGGGAGCCGATGGACTCTTCCGCGGGTACCAGTTTAAGTTTACCGGCGGGGCGCCGGGTGAGCTTTTCCATTGTGGCCTTCAAGTGCGGCCGGATTTCCTTTGGCGCCAGGGCCAAGGTTTGCGTGGGTGTAAGCACCGCGTCCTTCGCAGCATCGACACCGAACTGAGACGCCAGGGCGCGGGCCTGGGCCGGCGGTACCGACCACTCGAGGCGGCCGTTTCCTGTTTCCAGGGCAAGACCCGTGCCAACTTGTCCGCCGCGTATCCGGTGTTGCAGTTCGTCTTCTACCGCGTCCAGGCGCGCTTTGGCGGTCGATAGGCCGTCGACAAGGATTCCACGTTCCACCGCCAGGTCGGCGGCGTCCATGGCGTCCATGGCGTAGGGCTCGTTTACCATGTCGATATAGTTGTAGCCCGCCCGCCTGGCCGCCGAACACTTCCCGACCGCTTTACAGTCGCGACACCATGGCCCGGTTGAAAGCGTCGGACCGGCGAAGACTTCGTGGGCCTTCGCGTACAACTGGTTCCAGACGCCGCGCAAGTCGGACAAAAAGCCCGCCCACTCCCGGACCGGACCGCGTGCGTAGTAGCAGAACGGCTGGACGATACGGGAAACCACCCGGGTCTGGCGGTCCAGTTCCCCGTTGATTCCGAACTTTTCCGCCAGGCCGGCCAAGTAGTCGAACAACTGTAAGCCGTCGGGCTTTGCTTCCCGGTGCCCGTGTTTGTAGTCCCAAATGAACAGCAAAGCGCGGTCCGGAAGGTAGAGCGCCGAGTCCAGGGTGCCCCAGTTCTGTTCGTGAATCCGGGGCATGCGGACGCGGTGTTCAATAAGCAGATCCGGCAGAGCATTGAACCGCCAGCATACTTCCAGAACGTCGTCAACGTGGGCCTGGGCACCTTCCGCCATTTTGTCGTCGATGATAACGCCGTTGGGCGCCTTCGAGCCGATGAACTGGTGGCACGCCAGCCAGCCGCCGCGCGTCGTGTCCTGGTGGTTCAGCAGGGTTTCCGACATAACCCAGTGCGCGGCCGTACCTTCCCGGGCCTGTTCGCTACTCAGGTCCGGCATATCCGCCTGGGCGGCTACCGAACCGGAACAGTGGCCCCACTGTTCGGAGCTACTGGGCGCCAGCGGTGCATGCTCCGCCATTTTACGCTCCGGCCTTTTCGGAAAGTGGGCTGTAGACCTGAAAGATACGCGCTTCGACGGTTGCCGCGTCATTCGGCGGGAACAGGTCGGTGACCTGGACGCCAGCCGCCGCGTAGGCCCCGGCAATGTCTTCCTGTGTCAGAAGGCCGGCCGCCTGTTTTTCCGATACCCAGGCCATAAACGACCCGGTATCTTTCGGTGCGCTGGCCGCGGGCGGTTGTTCCTGTCGCTGGCCGCCACCAAACGCCCCGGCCGTGTCCACCTGTTCGTTGGCGTGGTCGTCCTCACCGCGCTCTTCGCGCTCTTCGCGCTCTTCGTCCAGTTCGGGCAACTGGCCGGCGTACCAGAAGTCGTATGCGCTATCCGTTACCCCCTTGCGTTTCTTCCACTGGCCGGCGCGCTTGCCGGTGGAGTAGTACGGGTCGGCCGCGTTGCCGCAGAAATCCGAATGGAACGGCACGCCCTTCGTGTCCACTTTGCGGCCGGTGTCCGGCGTCGCTTCGGGCTCTTCTAGCCCGGGTCCGTCGGCGTGCGGCGGTTGCTCACCGGTCGGGGACAGCTCTTCCCAGCCTTTTGGTTTTTCGTCGTAATGCCCGGGGCCGTTAGCGTGCCGGGCGGTATCGCCGCTAATGGTGTCGCCTTCGTTGTTTTGCTCCCGTGGCGCCGCCGCGGTGCTTTCGGCGTAGGGCTGGCCAGCCAGGTCGGCAAACAGCCGGGAAACCGCGTTCAGTTCCCCCGGCGCCGCGTTGCGTGTGTCGATTTCTACTCTCATGTTGCGTTCTCCGTTTCGGCTTTTCGTTTGACAGCGACACCGAGGTTAGGCACTATCTACGGAAAAGTCAACTAACGAAAAGGCCGAAAAGTGCACAAAGGCGACCGCGAACTTCCGAACAAAGACCACGAACAGTTCTGCCACGATATAGCGGAGGCGATAGGCTTAGAAGACGGCGACCGGTACCGGGAGCTTATGAAGTCGGACCGCAACCCGCTACCGCATGCCAGTCGCGCCACCGCCCTTCAAGTCCAGGCCCGGGTGCACTGCCTGGCGGAGACGCGGGGTGCTTAACCTTCGCCGCTACCAGTCCAACTTCGTTCTGGACATTCAGGCCGCGTGGGAAACCGTGCGGTCGGTCCTGGGCGTATTGCCGACCGGAGCCGGAAAGACGGTGTGCTTTTCGTCGGTTATGCACGACCACCGGGGGGCGGCGGCGGCCGTTGTGCACCGTAAAGAGATTGTGGGGCAGATAAGCCAGTCCCTGGCCCGCCTGGACGTTCCGCACCGGATTATCGCCCCGCCGTCCGTCGTAACGCGGATCCGCCGCAAGCATTTAAAGGAGTTCGGCAAGTCGTTTGTGGACCCGCACGCCCAGGCCGGCGTGATATCCGTTCAGACAATGACCAGCCCGGCAAGCGGGCGGAACCGAGAGCTTCAACGCTGGCTGGGGCAGATCACGCTGGCGGTCTTCGATGAGGGGCACCACTACGTCCGGCAAGGGCTGTGGGCCCGGGCCGTGGACAGCATGGAAAACGCCCGGCTTTTGTTCGTGACGGCGACACCGGACCGGGCGGACGGCAAGGGCCTGGGCGAAGCGTCGGACGGCTTCGCGCAAACGTTGGTCGAAGGCCCGCACCTTCAAGGGCTGATCGATCAGGGGTATCTGGCCCCGTTCACCTACAAAGCGCCGACAACCGACCTGGACGTTTCGGGCCTGGCGGTGACGGCTTCGGGCGACTTGAACACGAAGGCCCTACGCAAGCGGGTTGTCGAGTCGCACCTGGTCGGGGACGTTGTGCGCCACTACAAACAGTTCGCGGACGGAAAGCGGGCCATTGTGTTCGCTACCGACGTTGAAACCGCCAACGATATGGCCGACGCGTTCGAGGCGGCCGGGATACCTTCGGCGGCTTTGAGTGGGGAAAGCGAACAGGGCGACCGGGACCACAAGCTGGACCTGTTCGACGATGGGCGCCTAAAGGTTCTGGTGAACGTGGACCTGTTCGACGAGGGCTTCGACGTTCCCGGCGTTGACGCGGTTATCCTGGCACGGCCGACGGAAAGCCTGGCCAAGTACCTGCAGATGGTCGGCCGGTCGCTCCGTGTGGTGTACGCGGCGGGCTCCGACCTGGCAACGGCAGACGGCCGGCGCGCCGCTATTGCCGCCAGCGACAAGCCGAACGCCATTATTATCGACCCCGTGCGGAACTGGGAGCGCCACGGCATGCCGAATTGGCCGCGCAAGTGGACCCTGGACGGCAAACAGAAAGGCACCCGGCCCGCTACCGACACGGTACCGCAGCGGGTTTGCGATAGTTGCACGCAGCTGTACGAACGGTTCTACGAGGCCTGCCCGTTTTGCGGACACGTCCCGGAGCCCGCCGGGCGGTACCGGCCGGAGCAAGTGGACGGGGACCTTATGGAGCTGGACGTGGACGGCATGGCCCGGCTTTTTGCCGCCATGCAGTACGCCGAACTGGACGAAGACACCTACGCCAAAGACCAGATCGGGCGGGGCATACCGGCGATAGGGCGCGGCCCCGATATGAAGAGGCACCGGGAAGCAAGGTACCGCCGAAGCGTTCTGCGGGAGCTTGTCGCCTGGTGGACTGGGATGCAGCCGGCGGGCCGGGAGCTGGCGGAAAAGCACCGCCGGTTCTTCCACCGCTTTGGCATCGATATTGGCACGGCGTTCACGCTGTCCGCCAAAGACACCGACGCGCTGATCGAGCGCATAAAAGAACGCTTTGCGGAGGATATGACGTGAACTTTAACGACTGGGCGGCAAGGCACCCGCGGGCCGCAGCGGAACTTCGGGAAGCTATGGGCGCGGTGCCCTGGCCGACGGTACCGGAAGGCGGCGACGGGAAGTCGGAGAACTGGGCGCAGCAACGGGCCCGCTTTAAGATCGCACACGCCGGGGCTATGTCCTGGCGGAACAACGTGGGGGCGACGCCGGCGAAATGTCCGGACTGCAACGCGCCCCGCCAGCCGATACGGTACGGCCTGGCGAACGACTCCGCGCAGCTAAACGCGAAGGTGAAGTCGTCGGACCTGATACTGGCCGTTCCCCGGCTTATCCGCCCGCAAGACGTGGGCCGGACTATCGCGCAGTTCGGGAGCGTCGAAACGAAAAGGCCCGGGTGGGTTTACACCGGCAAAGACCAGGAGCCGGGGCAGGCCGCCTGGTTGGCCCTCATCCAGAATCTGGGCGGCTTTGCCGCGTTCAGCACCGGGGATATTGAGCTATGAAACAAACGAGAATGAAGACGGAAGCGCGAAAGGAAGACATCCTGGCGGCCGCGTTGCCGCTGGCGGAGCGCCACGGGTACACCAACATCACGCGGGACCAGATCGCCGCGGCGGCCAAGGTTAGCGGCCCGACGTTGCACTACCACTTCGGGACCATTGCGCAGCTACGGCGCGACCTGATGCGGTACGCCGTCCGGGAAGTGTGTCTGCGGGTGATCGCCCAGGGCCTTATGATTCGGGACCCCCAGGCGATGAAAGCCGGCGCGGAGCTACGCCGGCAGGCTATGGGTTCGGTGTCGGATTGCTAGTGGAAAGTTTCGCCGGTTCGCCGGCGTATGAACTCGACCTGCAGGGTTCGGCCCGCGTCGGCCCCCATCTTTATTGCGACCACTTCGCAACACCCGCACGGCAGCCGAAACGGCAGTAAACCGCCCCAGTGCATTTCTTCGGATAAGTCCCGACTCAGGGTCGGCCAGTCCGGCGACGAACTAACCACGTCGGCCTTCCGCCGTTCCAGGAAGTCCGCCACGGCGTAGTTGACGCGGTGCGGGTTCACAGTGGGACCCGTCCGGCGTTGCGGCCCTTTGGCGCGCTCAGGAACCATTGCGGGTCGCCGGACCTGAAAGGCTCGAACGCGACCATGCCCGGGTAGACGTTCAAGAAACCCCAGCCCTTCAAGCGCGGGCCGTGGCCGTCGGGTACGTGCACAATCGACCGGGGGCCGTGGAAGAACAGCGTCCAGGTGCCCGGCGCCGCGTTGGCTATGCGGTGGAAGTGGTTGCCGTTGACACGGTTCCAAAGCCGGATCCGTCGGGACCGGGTAACGCACCCGTCCGGGGCGGCTGTCGCCAGGTCGTGCACCACCTCTTCGTCGTACCCGCCGGCCAGGACCAAAGCCCGCGCCCAGCCCCAGGGGTGGTTGTGCAGGTGCCGTTCGCGGTCGCCGGACAGGAAGCGGTGCAGGTAGAACGTGACGCCCAGAACCCGCCCGACGTAGTAGCGTTCCAGGTACGGCCCGGTGTCGGTGCGGATATGCCGGCAGGGCATACCGCCGGACAGATTAAACAGCCAGCGGTTACGCAGTCCCATGGTTCGGCCCCGGCAAAATTTCGTTTTGTATGAAATCGACCAGGCGTTGCGCGTCGGCCCGGTCTACGAACACCGCGTCGGTCGCCTGGTCGGGTTCGTGGTGGTTCGCCGTTATGCACAGTTCGCCGTGCTCTCCGGCGGAAGCGTACGCGCCGTCGCCCGGGTGGATCGCTTTGGTACTCATTGGTTTTGGTCCTTTCTCATGGCGTTCAGGGCGCGCCGGAGCCCTTCGTGTTCGTCCGGGGTGGCGTAGTATTCGCGACGTTTCCACCCCTTGTCTTTGGCTTTCTGGCGGAGCTTATCGACCCGCCCCGTGCTGGATTTCGTCATTCGAACCCCCGTCCGTCTTCAAGAAAAATGGCCCGCTCGCCCGGGTCGGTGACGGGGTGGCGGCGTTGCACTGTTTCGGTGTGGCCGTCCGGGTAAGTGAACAGCCACGTTCCGACCACGACCGGTTCCCCGGATATAAACCACACGTCGGTGGTTTTGTCTTCGCTGGCGGCTTTCATGCCGGGTCGCCTTCCATTGCCAATTTAAGAGCCGCGTCAACGTCCGCGCCGTGTTTCCGTCGCAGGGCGTCCAGCGCCCGGCCGTATATCTGCAATGCTTCGCGCTCCGGGTCCGCGCTCCGGTAGCAGCGAACCACAATAGGTATCGGAACCTGGCAGTTCAAAAGGCGGCCGGGGTTGCACGTTGGCCGGGCGTCGGACACCCGCGAAACGTCCATCAGCCCCACGCCTTCGATGTTGATCTGCAGGCGGCCGTTCAGTGAATGGAACCCGGCGACAATCCCGCGGGCGTCTTCGCCTTCAATCTTCACGCTGTCGTTAATTTTCATGGTGTGCCCTACCCTTCGTTGGTTTCAGTGTTCTGCGGGGTCGCAGTTTTCGCACTCGAACGCCCAGACTGTTTCGCCGGCGGGGCGCGTTTGGCGGTCGGTGGTGGCGTCGCAGCTTTTGCAGGTGCCGTGGGCCGTGTGGGGCGTGGTGTCGATTACCGCGCCGTCGCAGTAAAGTTCAAGTGCCATGGTGTGCCCCCCTATTTAGCCGCGTTGATTAGAACACCGCAGGCGACTTTAAGCCGCAGCGGAGAACCCAAGGTCAGGTGCTTTTCACATTCGCCGGCCAGCCTGGCGTTTTGCGCGTTGCTCTTTGGCGTGGTGAATCCTAGAATCTCGCAGGCTCTTTCGTATGTCATGGTTCGCGCTCCGGTTGGTTCGTCTTAGTGTGGGTACACTATCGCTCCTTGTTTCCGGTAACGCAACCCCCTGTGCTACTTTCTTTTCCCAGCGACCGGCGGAGCTGTTCTATCGCCGCCCGGCCCCGCTGTTTTTCCCCGGGTTCCGGCCGGCACTCCGGCGGTTCCGGGTCGTTCATATCCCAGACCAGGTTGCACCGGTGGCACACCTTCTGGTCGCTGTACTGCCTGGCCTCGCATGATTTCATGGCTCTTTTCTCGCTATTACCTGGCGGCCCTTGCGTTCGACCGATACGTTGATGTCGTCGCCGTTCGGGCCGGTGAAGCCCAGCGTGACCCGGCGGCCTGTTTCGGCGTGTTTGACGGCTTCGTGGGCGCATTGCCACTCTTCGGCGGTATGCAAGCCCAGGAGCAGCACGCTGCTGTTCGCCTTCACGTTGCGCCCCGCATAACCGACGGGCCGTAATTCACCCGCTTTGCCGATGATATTGTCGCCCAAACAACCCCGGGATCCTTGCCGGCCGTGCGTTCATCGACGGCCGCCTGGGCGCGCTGTTGCGGGTATCCCGTGTGCCGGTCGTAGACCCGCGCGATAACGCGGCCGCTGTCCAGGTGCACCACGGCGCATTGCTGGTCGCCCTTGCCGCCCTGGAACTGGTACACGGCCCGCAGCTCCCGGCCGGCGCAAAACACCGTGACCGGGTAGCCGTAGGCGCACCGCGTTGTGTCCGTGTCTGTCGGGTACCGGTACATCCAGATCACTTGAAGCCCCCCACCACTGTTGGTTTGAACGCGCTGGCGGTCGAAGGCACGGCCCCGGCCGGCGCAATGCCGGTGAACCCGCGCGAAACGCCGTCCGCGCTCCGTTGCACGCCGTAGAACACCCCGTGGCCCCGGGTGGCGTCTTTGATTGAACTGACAAACGTTTTGGGCCGCAAAACGTCCTCCTGCTCTTTGACCGACCAGGCCCGGTAGCAGTCGTACAGGTCCGAAGACGTGCAGGACTGGCCGGGGCCGGTGATGCAATGCTCGTTAATGAAGCGAACCAACGGGCTGTAGTTCTCGACAATGTAGTCCAGTTCTTCGCGGCTGGCGGCCGGTTCGATAAAGCGCCCGTTATATTGTAGGCGGCGGAGCCCTTCGAGGGCCCAGGTGGCAATGCCGGGAAGCTCCGGAAGTAGCCGATCGATAAGGCCCAGGTCTTCGCGGCCGTAGAACGACTGGTGGAAAGGTAGAAGCAGCATGCGGGACGCCAGGGCCCCGGAGTCGTCGAACAGTGCCGGCACGCTGTTGGTCGCTATGGTGATTCGTGTGGGTAGCGTGTCGGACATTCCGGACAAGTATTTGCGGTCGAAGTCTACGGCGTCGTTGCCGCTAATGCTTTTGATACGTTCGATGACTTGGGAGACTTTGGCCGATGGCACTTTCTTTTCGGCGTCGCCGATAAACAGGACCGGCTTGTTGCGCAACCCGTCCAGGAACGAATCGCGGGCAAACGATGAAAGCGAACCGCCGGAAAAGTTCGCGTCGCCTACGATATGTTCAAGCACCCGCCCTATGGTGCCCTTGCCGCACCGCTTCGGGCCTAGCATCATCATTATTTTATGGTGCCGGTAGTCGGCCGTGAGTAGGTAGCCGAACCATTCCTGCAGTAGCGCGATGCGTTCGCCGTCGCCGTCCAGCGTACTGTTCAGGAAGTGCATCCACTCCGGGCAGCTTGCCCCCGGGTTGTAGTCGTACGGCAAAAGCACCGTGGTTTTGTAGTCCTGGCTGTGGGGGTGCAGGTGCCCCGTGTTCGTATCCAGGACCCCATTATTGAAGACAATGAGATGGGGAAGGGCTTTGTTCATCCCGCCGTTCTGGACGGGCGCCAGCTTCGAAACCAGGTCAATGCACGCGTTTATCTTCGAGCCCTGGCAGCCGGCCGCGGTCATTTCCGTTGCGACCTGGTGTTTCATCTGATCGCCTTCCAGCTTTTCCCAGACCCGGCCCGTGTACGCGTAGAACTCACCGTCGCTTCGAATTAGGCGGCCGCCTGGGTAGTGCGTGTCCAGAAAAATGGCGGCGTTGCCCGGGTCGCTCTTCCCGTACACCCCCGGCGGTCCGAAGTCGGCCGGAACCCGGGTGGCCAGCAGGTTGTCCAGGTGATCGCCCACCGACTTATCTTTTAAGCCGGCGGCCTTCAGTTCCGTCTTGAGTTCCGCCGCCAGCAACGCGACCTGCAAGGCGTTGCACCCGGCCGCCCGGATACTGTCGACCAGGTCTTGCGTCTTGCGTATGTCGCACCCGTCCTGGCGAACCCGTTCGACCAGCTCGTTGAACACGTCGGCGCCGGCCGCGTCGGGCCCGAAGGCCATGGATGTGTCGAAGTTCGCCGGCGGTTGCCACCCGCACTGTATGGCCCGGTAGAACAGCGTGGCGATGGTCGTGGCGCCTTCGGCCTTGAAGCTGGACCACTGGGCGGGGACGTGTTCGGGCACGTAGTTGTGCGGCGGTTCGCCGGCCCATAGGTCGCCAGCGGACCAGCGGTCGAAAATCGCCAGGCCGGTGGGTTCGTCGTCGTGGTAGTAGTGGCGAAGCGCCAGGCCGACCTTCACCCACTCCGCGCGGGGGCATGCCGGGTCGATATGCTCGAGCGCTTTCAATACCCCGTCGGTGTCCCGGTCGCTGTCGTCGGGTAGGGTCGCCGGCTGGCGGTTTACCGGATCCGGTTCGTGGCGTTCCAGGACAGAACGGGCCTGCGACGGCAAGGCCGGGAGCTGTTCGGGGTGGGCCATGGCGAACAGTCCGAAGCCGGCGGGCGTGTAGCCCTGGCCGGAACAGATAAAGCCCTTGCCGGCCACCCTGGTGTCGAACCCCTGGACGCCCAGGCTGTCCGCCTGTATCGCCGGGAAGTCGCACGCGAAGGCGTAGTGCTCACCGCCGCCGATGGTGCGTTGGATAAGCGCCCTGTCCCACGGTAGCGACGCGCCCAGGGACTGTTCGACGGCCTGGCGGGTGACGCCCTTGTAGGTGTCCAGGTCCAGGACCAGTACGCCGGCGGGGATGGGCACGCCGATAACGTTCGAAGACCAGTCCAGGGCCGGGTCGTTGAAGGGGCGTTGCGCCGATTGCTTCCAGGACTCACCGCGCGGGACGGCCGGGCCTTTGTCCCAGCGGTTCTTTGCGGGGTTGAATCGCGCCCAGCATGGAAACGTGGGTACGCCGGCGGCGCGTAATTGCTCAGATACCCGCATAGTACGGCGCGCCTTCGTTGATGAACTGTTCCAGCTTGTCGGGGTCGACCCGAACCGTTTTGTGGCCCAGGTCTATCCGTAAGTGGTGCAGCTTGCCGCCGGGCGCCAACATATCGTAGGCGGTGCGCAGCTTAACCTTGAGCCGAACGGCAACGTCGGCAGGCGTCAAAAGCGGTTTGGTTGTCATTCTGTTTGCCCCGTTGGTGCTTTGCGTATGGTGCAGGATAGTACCGGCAACCGCAGCCCGTCAACCGCTAAAAATAACCGCCAGCCGGAGCAACATAACGAAGGCGACCAGGCCCAGCCACACGGTAAAGCCGACAACAAAGCCGCGTATGGCGCCCAGCCAAGCGTTGCCGGGTTGCCTGGCGTTGTAGACGACGGCGACCAGGACGGCCCCGAAACACAGAAAAACGAGTAGTGCGGTCATTGTTGAGCCCTCTTTAGTTCTTTCGGCCAATACAGGCCGTCGGCCCGCGCTTCGTCGCGCAAAGTCCGCCAGCCGTCTTCGCGTGTTTCGACCCACTCCCGGTGGGCTTCAACGGCGCGTACGCCGCAGCTATTGAGCTTATGGCGGCAGGTCAGTTCGCGGGCGTTTTTGTCGTAGAACTCAGGCATGGTGCGGACCCCGTACCGGGCGGATTTCATAGCGCAGCGCGCCGCAATCGGGGGACCGTGCGTCGAAGCCGCTATACTCCGGCGCGTCCAGGTCGGGTTCGAACGGGCACCGGAAGATCACGCCAGGCCGTGCGGCCTTGACCGCTTCAAGTGAACCGTAGACGCCCAGCAGGGCGCCCGTGTTGGTGTCGTATTCAATCAGAACGTGTTGCATGGTGCGGACCCCTTAAATTGAGTAGGTAAAACCGAAACGGTAGGCGATGCTTTTGACCATGGCGTCGCGCATTTCTTCCAGGGTGGTGTCGCCGTCTTTGCCGTCCAGGCTGGAAAGTACGTCCTCCAAACCGTCGATGGCGGCGCGGCCTTCGCTGTCGTTCAAAACGTCGATCAGGCTGACGTTGACGTTGTGCAGGTAAGCAACGCGGCCGCTGGGCAGCGTGCGGAAACCGGCGAAAGTGTGGCCGTTGCGGTGCGCGGCGCGCTTTGCGTTAACTTTGCTGGCGTAGGTTGCTTTGCTTTGGATGGTGTCCATGGTTCGCGCTCCGGGTGGTTTGTCTTAGTGTGGGTACACTATCGCTCGTTGTTTCCGGTAACGCAACCCCCGGTGCTACTTTCTTTTCAGACCCGGGCCGGCATGACGTGGACCACCGCTTCGCCTTCGATGCGGGTCAACCCGTGCGCGTCCGGAGTGCAGCGCAAGCGGATTGCCGTGTTGGCTTCCCAGGTTTCCATGGTAAGGGCCCGGTACTTTCCGGCCCGTAATGGTTTAAGCGCCGTGGCAGCCGCCGCCAGGTACTCCGCGTCCACACCGATAAACGGGCAGCCCACCGGGTCGCCGTGCGGTATGGCCCGTTCGAAATCCGGGTAGCGGCCGTCCTGGACCTCTAATGCCAGCATAAACGGGCCCGCCGTCAATAGCAGGTCGCCGGAGCCGTCCGGGGCGGGTTCGAGGCGTACGCGGGTGTCGTCGTTGCGCTTCGTCTTCACCGTGGCCAAGGCGGCCTTTACGCTGTCGGCCTTTACGATATAGTCGCCGGCCAGCGGGCACCCTTCGATGCCCAGGCGGATCTGGGCTATCCGGTGGCCGTCGCTGGCGGTCAGGGCCAGGGTGTTGCCGACGAACCGGAACAGAACGCCGTTGAGGTAGTAGCGCACGTCGTTGGTGCCCTGGGCGTGGCTTACAAACTTCAGGGCGGTTATAAAGTCGAACGTTGGGGTCATTGTGCTTTTCCTTCGGTGGTGTTGCCGCCCCGTAGGGCGCCTGGTTGGTTTACTTCGCCCGGATAGTCGGGGCCATGCTGTAGGAGCCGTAGGGCTTGACGGTTTCGTGGCCGTCGCGTTCGGTAATGCGAAGGCGTCTTTCGCCGCGAAGAAAGCCCAGGTCAACGACGATAGTTTTGGCGGTGCGGCGCAAAACCGTGATTTCGATAATGCTGTTGTGGTCGCAAATGCTACGGGTCGTGTACGTCTTGCCAGCTTCAAAAGTGCCCATGGTGCCGTGCTCCGGTTGGTCCGTCTTAGTGTGGGTACACTATCGCTCTTTGTTTCCGGTAACGCAACCCCCGGTGCTACTTTCTTTTCACACTAAAGTGCGCATGACCTGGACGGCGGGCAGCAGGCCGGGTTCGGCGACCGCTTCCATTTCCAGGGCGTCCAGGAGGTGCAAAGACGACTCGAGCCAGTCGGCCACCGGTGACATGCGCATGGCCCGCAGCCGCCGGCGTATGTCCGCCAGGTCCGCCTGCTGTTCTTCGTCCAGGGAGCGGTTCGCGGCGCCCACGATCAGGTCGCAGACCATCCGGAGACGGAGCGTTCGCCCAGGGCATCCGGTGTAGCTGTCGATGCCGTCCAGGGGTATCTGGGTGTCGCGGGGGGACTTCCGCACCACGTCGCCAAAGCTGTTGGCCTTGACGGCGCTGTAAACCGTCGATGTCGATACGCCGATGATTTCAGCCGCCACCGAACTGGTAACGTGGGTCGGTATGAACGCCCCCTCGTTGCGCTTGGACGCCGTGTGGACCCCGACAAAGCCCCGCTGTGTGGTCCCGTCTTCGAAGCGGTGGACGCCGTACTTCGCCCCGTACTTCGCCAGGACTGGGCGAACCGCCGACGTGAACGCGTTGCGGGGCCGGGCGCTGTTTCCCGCCCAGGCGGCGTACACCGCGTAAAGATCGGCCGCCGACGTTCTGGCCTGGGGGTCGAACCCGCAAAGCTCACCGACGAAACGCGACGCCGACGGGTCTTCCGAACTGGCGGCCGTTTGTATGCTTGGCGCAATACCTACGAAGCCCGTGCCGGGCGCTCCGGCAAAGAACCGGTGGTTGCCGTACTTAACTCCCTTCGGCACGCAGGCTTTCGCGACGTTTACGAAGGTACGCCGGGGCAGCTTCCCGCCGTTTTGTCGGTACCAGTCATATAGCTCTCCGGACTTACAGCGGACGGAAGGGCCGTAGGTGCAAAGGTCGGCAAGGAATACAGTAACATTTAGCATACGCGGTTGCTCTACAGTTAGTAACAGCTTGGGCCGTTTCGGTACGTGTGGGCGCCAACATAACAGTTACGTTATTTGTTGTCCAGCGGTGTTCACGTTTCGACCCCTATTTTCTCCGGGACGCAGCCCCCCTGGCCGGGTGTATCGTCCGTGTCTTCTGTTACTTTCTATCTTCTAAAAGTAAAAAGAAAGAAGAATAAGAAAAGAAGAATAGGTGCATATAGGTAGGCTTAAAAAGATATTAAACAGTGTGGCCGTCAAGGTTCCGGCGGGGCGTTAAATGTTATAAAGAGCCCGCAAGCGTTGCGCCCCATGGCGTTACGACCATGTATCGCGGTTTGCCGGTTCGTTATAAGCCGCGTGGCGGGCGGTTTTCCCGGCGATATGGTACGCTTTGACGAAAAGAGGGGGCGCACCGTGTTGAAGATAAACGACGACCAGATCAAGCAGTACGAATCGGACCTAAAGACGTTCGCGGGGCGGTCGTTACCCTTCGCGACCAAACAGACGATCAACCGGGCCGCATTCGAAACCAGGAGGCGGGCACAGGACAACATCCGGGAAGGCATGACGACGCGCAACAAGTACACCGTGTCGTCGGTACGCGTCCAGCAAGCCCGCGGCCTGGACATTCGAAAGCAGGAGGCGATAACGGGCAGCATTGCGGACTACCTGGCGACCCAGGAGTTCGGGGGCACTGAAACGGGCGGGGGCCGCAACCAGCCCATAGCAACCAGCTACGCGGCGGGGCAGGGCCGGGGCGCAAAGCGTACCAGGCTACCGCGCAAACCGAACAAAATGCAGGCCATACGGCTTCGCAAGAAAAGCGGGGCGGGGTTGTCGCGTAAAGCCCAGAACGCGGCGGCCGTGCAAGGTGCAGCCCAGGGCGGCAACAAGTTCGTGTTTATGGACCTGGGCAGACGGCAGGGCATATTCCGCGTGACGGGCGGAAAGCGCAAGCCGAAGATCCAGATGGTTTGGGACCTGTCGCGCCGCTCCGTGCGGATACCGCGCAACCCCTGGCTGGCGCCGGCCACCAACGAAACGCAGCGCCACATCCCGCAATACTACAGTGACGCGCTCCGCTTCCAGCTCAAACGCCACCGCGTACTGGGCTACCGGTAGCAGCGGCCGCAGCGGTGCGGGGGGTGGGGGGCTTTAGGTACTGTGGAGGGGTGGGGCCCCCATTGCCGTTTTGATTCAGCCG
>Ga0075107_1000344_pt1 | contig 15723 bp, 15 predicted proteins | sample AntDeeMetag022AM_FD_69795 | JGI IMG/M metagenome (GOLD analysis project Ga0075107, IMG submission 69795) | Saline lake microbial communities from Deep Lake, Antarctica - Antarctic Deep Lake Metagenome 022AM | ecosystem: Environmental > Aquatic > Non-marine Saline and Alkaline > Saline | place... | reverse complement strand
TTATTATAGTTCCAATGGTGTATATTATTACCTTCTTTTATTCTTAAATTTCTACTAAGGTTTCTGTATGTAGATGTTCTAGTCCAAGGTCTTTTCAAATCCCATTCCTTTTGTTTATCTTTGTAATTGAGTCTTTTATACTTTTCTCTATGTCTTAGTCTTTCTTTCTCCAACCAACCTTCCTCTTGAGATAGTATTTCAGTTCTACTATTAACAGCATTCCTTGTACATACTTTACATTTATTAAGATGCCCATCTAACATTCCTTTGTGTTTATAAAACTCAGATAACTCTTTTTCTTTATTACATTTAAAACACGTTTTCATAACTTATTGATTATTAGTATATTAAAAGGGCAAACTGTCATATTCATCTTCTATTTCTACAGAAGATTCTTGTTCTTTTGGTTTACTTTCTTCTTGTTTAGGTGCAGGTTTTGATTCTTTAGAAGAACTTGAAGTTCCTCCATCATACTTTAAGTGACCTTCTATAGCTTCTTTTAAGTAAGAGTACAAAAACTCATCCTTAGACTCTTGGGATACTGCAGTAGGTTTATTTTTACCTGCTATTTCTTTCCATACTAAATTAGGTATTTGTGTATCTCCCGTAGGATTTTTAGAGTACTCTAAAGAAGGAACAACTTTTTCTCCTTTTTCTTCTGCTTCAGGGTTTGGAGATTCAATTACAGACATTCCGTATTTCATATATTTACTATCCTCTTGCTCCATTGCATATGGATAGAATCTATATCCTTTTCCTTTCTTAAGTACAGGTAAGTACCTAATTGTAGATTCTGCATATCTGTTCTCAATTCCACCTCTCTCTGTGTAAAGAGGAAATTGTAAATTTATATATTCATCACCGTTCTTAACACTTACTTGTAACTGTTCTCCAATCTTGGAATCTCTAATAGATACATTTAATAATGTTCCAAATACTCCTTTATTGTAGTAGTTTCTGTAAGATACATTTCCTGTAGAACTTGTGTACTCTTCAAACCCTTCTTTTTCTGTTTTTGAGTATTCAAATACTCTTGCTGTTTTGCCTTCTATCTGTAAATACTTAGCCATTTTTATTTATATTTTTATTATTATCTCTTATGCAAATATACGCAATTTTATTGGTTCACACAAAGATTTTTCTTAAATAATCGTTAATCTTTATTACTCCTGTCTTTGTATCTACACCGTGAACGTTTCTTAACCAAGTTGCTAACTGTGAGAGGAACACCTGATAATGTATGCTCTTGTTTACTTCATTCATATATATTTTATGAAGTAGTTGACCTTGGTTCTTTGATTCCTGCTTAAATCGCCTATATTGTGTAGTAGTTGTCTTATGTTTATAGTTTCCCATTCAAATACTTCTTATATCTTTCAGTTATATCAACTATCATAGGGTTTCTTACTTGGTGTTTTGATCCTAATTCCATATGACCTACACCATCTACATCTTTGATTATACTAATGAACTTTTTAAATCCAGATTTATGTCCTATATCCGATTGGCTGGTATCCCCATTAATTAGTAATTTACTGTTAGATGCTACCCTAGTTACAACTGAAATCAATTCATGTAAGGTACAATTTTGTGCTTCACTTAGTATTACTGTAGAGTACTCATAAGTGTTACCTCTCATAAAGTTTATAGGCTCAAACCTTATCTTTTTATTATACTTAGTAAGTTTTGTTTTACCTATTAGTTTATTAATAATAGCATTAAAAGATTCTTCATAAGGTTGTGTTTTTTCTGAAGATTTACCTGGAAGGTATCCCATTTTTTGACCTAACTCTATGATAGGCTTTATAAGGATGAGTTCACTGTGCTCACCTGTGTCTATGGCATCTAAACCCCTGTAAAGACAACAATGGTCTTTTGCAGTACCTGCATTCCCTTCTAATATAGATATTTCATTGCTCCTTAGAAAGTTTATTACTTCCTTTTGATGTGAGTGTAGGGGAACTTTAAAATAACTATCTTTTTTACCTGATTTTTTATTACTCATATTTTTTATTAATTTACATTAAAGATACGTAATATCTATCTATTGTGCAAGTACATCGCTTATAGTTTTATTATATCTTTTCTAAAAAATCGACCTCCTATGTTATCATTTATCCAGTTATCTTGTTCAAGTACTTCATTTACATATAATTGTTTTTCTTCCTTATATGTTAGTTCTTTTTTACTGTAAGCATACTCTAAAATATATTTTTCATATTTAAGACCGTCTTCTATTTCTTTTTGTAATTTTTTATTAGAAGATACGTAAGTTTTCCAGTTACTTTCCTTTATAACATATTCCCAGTGTTTTTTTCTCTTGTCAGTAATTTTAGCTACTTCCTTCTTACCAAACTTTCTTTTTCTCTTAGTTCGTAAATTTTTCTTACCTATGTACTTCCTTCCATCATACATTTTTATAATATAAGTAAACCCTATAGCACCCTTTGGTATTTGTGCAATAGAGTCTACTTCCTTACCTGTAGTTATATCTATCCAATTCTTCATTACTTCTTATTTACTCATAGTTTTATTATTTAGTGTTTAGTGTTACTTTAGCATGAGAGTAATTTACTCCACCTTGTTCTTCTGTTAGAAATTCTCCAAGAGATCCTAATGTAGAAGCCATGTTAATACTAAGGTCTTTTCTGTTTCTATATCCTTCAGATGAAGCAGCTATAATTTTTCCATTATTGGCTGTAATTCTCCATCTCCATTCTTTCTTTAAAGTCCATGTAGTTGTTCTATACACTTCTACTGGATGTGCTATTGCGTTTATCATAATTTATTTATTTAAAATTTCTTCTTGTTCTTTTGTTGGAAAGTATGCAGCCATAACTAAATTAGTTATTTCTTCTTCCAACTCTGGATTATCAGCGAAGGTAGTTGCAACACCATTCTTTCCTTGTCCTAATTTAGTCTCTCCATAAGAATACCATGAACCTGATTTTTTAATAATATCTGCAGCCTCTGCATAATTTATAATATCAGACTGTTGAGATATTCCTTTACCATACTCCATATTAAATTCAGATGTTTCAAATGGTTTATATGTTTTATTTTTAGTAACTTTTAATCCACCTTTATTTAAACCGTTAGCTTCATCTTTCTTACCTTGTCTAAATTCTACTCTTATTGAAGAATAAAATTTTAAAGCATTTCCTCCTGTTGTTGTCCTAGGGTCTCCAAACATAACACCAATTTTTTCTCTCATTTGGTTTATGAATACTATATTAGTATGTGTCTTATGGGATTTACCTGCTAACTTTCTAAGAGCTTGAGACATAAGTCTAGCATGTAACCCCATTACTGAATCACCACTCTCTCCCTCTAATTCTTTTTTTGGTGTCATGGCTGCTACTGAATCAACAACTATAATTTTCAATTCTCCTGTAGATGTTAATTCTTGAATAATATCTAAACCTTCTTCTGCTGTAGTTGGTTGTGAAAATATAAGTTCATTTGTATCAACTCCTAATTTTCTTGCATATACAGGGTCAAATGCATGTTCATAATCAATAAATGCACATTTAAATCCCTGTGCTTGATAAGAAGCAATTGCATGTAGGGTTGCTGTAGTTTTACCTGAACTTTCTTGTCCATAAAACTCAATAATTCTACCTTCAGGTGCTCCTCCTCCCATAGGTATATCCAAACTTAATCTTCCCATTGAAAACCTCTTTATTTCAATTCCATGATTTTCGTCTAATCTATAAACTGAATTGGCAGACTTCTTATTAAGCATTGCCATTGTCTCATCTAATACACTTTTTTCTTTAGCCATAATTATAATTTCAAATAGTTTTTTAAATCTTCTTTTAATATTTTTCCTTTAGCTCCTTTAAAACTAAACTCATCATACATCCAAACTAAGTACCCTTTATCTTGTCTACCCACTTGGTCTACAGAGAGTCCTTTATATTTACCAAAATCAAATTTGACATAACCTGATTTACTCCTAGATAACCCTAATGATTTTTTAGTAGGTCTATTTACTCCCATAATTGGGTAGTCAGATAACAATACATCTCCTTTAAACATTCCCCAACCATATCCTTCAATTCTCTCAAAGTTAAGTCCCTCTACCTTTCCAAATCTTTGGAAGTTTCCTGAGAAATCTAATACTGCACATGATTTTTTATCATCATGTATACGTACTCCTCTACCTATCTGTTGGTAATAAATACCCATTGACATTGTTGGTCTTGTGGTAATAATAGTATCTAACTGTGGGTGGTCAAATCCAACTGAAAGAATGTTTACATTAATAACAACATCTACTTCAAGTTTTCTAAAAGCATCTACGACTTCATTCCTTGCTTTTATAGTCATTTTAGAATGTACAACTTTAGATTCTTTTATTTTTGAACTTAGTTTCTCTGCACTTGCTATTGTAGGAACAAATATAAGTATAGATTTTCTTATAGCTTGCTTTCTTAATTTATCAACAATAACTTTTACTTTCTTATCAAGATTATTTAATTCAAAAAATTCTTTTTGAGATTGCTCTGTAAAATCCGAACCATTAGAGTTAGGTTTAAGTACAGATCCATCTTCCTTAAATACTCTATATACAAGTGGACTCCAATACTTATTTTTAACAAGTTCTTGTATTTGTGTAACGTGTCTAATATCTGAAAACAGTTTATTTTTAACTCTTGTTATAATTTTAAGAGAAGATCCTTCCATAGAATTTGTAAGATACACAGGAGTAGCAGTAAGTCCTAATACATTTTTAATTTTTACTTCCTTTATAAAAGACTTTATTTGAGAACCTTTCTGTGTATTAAGATGACATTCATCTATAATAATACCTCTTACTTTTAGTTTTTTAAATTTCTCCAAGTCCTTCATAATACTACCAATAGTGGCATAAGTTATATGACCAATTTCTTGACAAGGTATCTCCTTATCATCTATAATAGTATAGGCTACATTGTCTCTTTGAAATTCCTTAGTTGATACAGAATAAATAGAAGCCTTTCCACCAATTTGTGTAAACTTACTATAATTCTGCTTAAGTAATTCTTTAGAAGGTTGTAAAACAATTAAAGGGTAGTCTACAGCACCTGCAGAATAAGCTATATAAATACTCTTACCTGCTCCTGTAGGTGCTACTACAACTTGTTTTGTAGATTTCTTAGAAAGTAATACTTCCTTACATGCATTGATTCCCTTATCTTGATAACCTCTTAGTTTAAACATAAGCAAATATACGCATAATCAACATGTTACGCAACTAAATTAACATATATTATTGAGAATATTGCGTTACCTTCTTATTTTAAGATTATGAATACTGATAAATTAAAGGTAACGCACTTTATCTTAAGTAAGCTTTAACGTACTGCTATATAATCAGAACCCCTACCCCTTTATAAAAAAAGAGTAGGTACTTTTTAAGCCTAAGCCCCATCAGAGGAAAAACCCCGAATCCTAAACCTGATGTAGATTTTTTGTTTTGTATCTTGTTGTCAGCCAACTTTCAGTACCCTTATTTATTATGGTTACGCTGTTTCACAACAGTGTTCTCATACCTACCCGATATCTTGGCAGAAATCTTACAAACTGCCATACTCAGGCGGTGTACATCTATAGACGTCCTCTTCCTTTTAGCTCCTCCATACGAACCATTTCTGGTAGCCTCGTATTTTTAAAATATGTAATTAAATGCAATGATACAATAATTTTATTGATTAAAAAAACATTGTATGCATATTTAACAATTTGTATATTATTATACAATATGTATATTATTGTACAATATGATATATATATTAATTAAAAAAAATTACCCCTAAAGCGAACTTATGGGGTAATTATATCAATCAAAGGTAATAAACTATTTAATAATCTTTATAAGAGTCTTCAATCTCTTTTATATTTTCGTTACTAGGTTGAAATCTAAATAAATTAAAAAAATGCAATTCAAAAATCTTTAGTACAACCCTCTCAGGTAAGTTTGCTTTCTCATATAGGTTAAACATATCAAATGTAAAACTTCTTATATAGTCTTCGTATTTACTTTGATATGATACTGATACTATTCTACTCAAATTAGAATCGTCCCATATAAATTGAAAAAATTCATCGTATGTTAATCTTAAATCCTTCATCTTGTTTGGTTTTATGCAAAAGTACAAATATTAAACAAGATAGCAAAAAAAGTAAAAAGACAAGAGACCGATAAAAGTTTAACTTAAAAAGTTAACATAAAATTTTGTTAATTGAATTAAATTCAGTATCTTTGCCATTAAATAAAAATAAAATGGAGAAAAAACCAACTTTTTATACTAATTACTGTGAGTTCAAAAATGAAGTTGATATAGTAAATAAATTATTAAGTATATACTCTATTGTTAAAAAAAATGGTAATCTAAGGGACTTTGAAAAAAAAGTCTTAAACTATTACATTAGAAAAGGATACTCAACAAAGACTAAAAAACAAATAGTAAAAGAATTAGGATTGAAGCAAAGAAATTTAAATCAGACTAACTACCATCTTACTAATAAAGGATACCTAAAACAAAGTACTAGAAATCAAAAAAATAAAAGTTTAAATAAGGAATTACAGGATATTAGAAAATACTTTGTTGAAGGAAATATGAAAGCCTATGTTATCGGATTCAAACAAAAATAGTAAACTTTTAGAATTTGAAGATATTGTAACAGAACTCTCAAAAGAAACAAATGTACCATATGAAGAGTTAGCAGAAATATGTAAATTATCTTTAGAGTACACTAAGAAATTAACTGAGGATAAAGATACTCTTTCAATATTAGTCCCAGAATTAGGAACTTTATATTACAGCGAAAGGTTCGGTGAATTTTATAAAAAAAGATCCGAAAGTTACACAGATAAAACTGAAGTAAGTAAGAAAAAATTAAATAAGTTTTACACACATAGAACTGACTTAATAGAAAAAAATGAAAAAGAGAACAATATAGAAAAGTCTTACCATAGAAGAAAACCTTTTCTATACAAGTTTAAAAATATATATAAAAAGATGTTTGGAAACATAGTTAAGGGAGGAGCTACTTTGGGACACCAAGAGTTATGGACTAAGTTCTCAGAAATACAAAATAATATACAGAATGAATAAAAGAATAAATTCACATAAGAATATACAGGAGCTAAATTCTTATTTGAGAGACAATATACCTAATGTTTATAAGGAATTTAAAGTAGTAGATTATATAAAAAATGATGAAGTAATACTTAAGGGAAAATTTGGAATTGTTAAATCTACTAAAGCGAGATTAAAAAATGGATTTAAACCCTCTGTTCATTCTGCCATAAATAAAACAAAATACTGTGTAAACCAATTTAAAGAAATACATGGCGATAGATATGATTATTCAAAGGTTAATTATAATAAAGATAATAAAAAAATAACCATTACTTGTAAAGAACATGGAGAATTTGAACAAACTCCAAATGTTCATAAAAATGGTTCAGGATGTATGAAGTGTTCTCATAAAGAACATCATGGTGTTTATAGCCTAAAAAATGCAGAAAAATATAAGAAAGAATGGAGTAAAGAAAATACATTTCTATATATATTCGACTTATATAGTGATGAAGAAGTATTTAGAAAAATTGGTATAAGTAAAGATTATAAAAGAAGAGTAAGACAAATAAAAAGAGGATGTAATAATAAGTATAATATTTCTGTTGCTTTAGCAAGTAAAATGTCTTTATATGATGCTATAAAATTTGAAAATGAATTATTTAAAAATGAATGTTTTCCACAACATAAACCTAAAACTAAATTTCAGGGATATACTGAATGCTTTAATCCTATAAAAATAAATTATGAGTGATAAAAAAATAACATTACTAGACATACTAAAATCAAAAATTAGTAATAAAGAAAATATGCCTGAGTGGTATGATAGAAGACTTTCTATATGTAGTACTTGTTCTTTTAACTCTATAAATAAACCCTCTAAAGATATGACAATGAAAGAAAAAGGAATGGTTGTTACTAATTTAGGTGAACCATCTTGTCTTTCTTGTGGGTGTGAGATATCAGCAAAGACAAGTTTACCTCATGCAAAGTGTCCTTTACCTAAACCAAAATGGACTGAAATAGAAACCTTTTCAGAAACCTCTAGTGAAAAAATAGTAAACATATCAACTACTCCACTAATAGTAACTGTGGATAATAAAGAAACAATTCTAAACTATGGAAATATCCCAATAGGAGAACCTACAGATGTACAATTACTAATTTTGGATAAAAAGAATAAAATGACAGATATATCTGCCTCTGCAAGTTGTGGATGTACTATCCCTAAGATAGAGAAGAAAGGTAAAGAAATAACTCTCAAAATAGAATACGACACTAAGAGAGAGGGAGAGTTCAACAAAACTGTCGTACTATCATATAAAAAAAATAACATAAAATTTGAAAAAATATTTAAAATAAAAGGAAAAACAATTTAATATGAATTATAAAGCAATAGCATTGAATACCTTAATTGAGTATTCAGAAGAAAACTCAGAGTATAGCGTAGGACAACTACTATATAGCTTTCTTAGAGAACCTATTTCAGGGATAGTAAAATTTAATGAATTAAATTCAATAACAGATGAGGATTTATATACAATTATAGAGAAAGCAAAAGCTGAAGAAACAGATGAACCATTTGTAAAACAATAAATATGGCAAGTACAAAACAAATATTAAAAGTAAAAGTTACCAAAGCTTTCAACGAATATAGAGACTATGTTGAAAAAGTAAATGAAGGTAACAAGAGTAAAAAAGATCTCGTAGAGGAACTGAAAGATACTTACAAAGAAGACAAAACTGACCAAGATATAAAGGATTTTTCTTTTGAAATATTTCTTGTAGATGGTTTCCATAAAAAGGATGTAGAAATATTAGGTACGAGATTTGTTAACTATATGAGACTTTATAAAGAAGTACCTGATGCTGATAAGCTTGATGAAGAATTAGAAAACTCTTATGAATACCTTAGAGATAAGATTCCATCACAAGTGTTTATCATAGATAAAGGAAAGTTTACAGAAATTCATAAAGGGTATATTAATGAACAAAGAGAATTATTTGAAAAACAAGGACTGTTCGAAAAAGTACAAGGAGAATTAGAAAAAATATTAAAATAAATGTCAGTATATGTAGATAAGTTTATTAGACAACACTCTGAATACTTTAAAAGAAACAAATCATTTATACAAAGTAATAAATGGAATGTAACGGATAAAAATAAAGAAGAGGTAGATGACCTTAAAAACCAATTAGTACAAATATCCAAGACATTAGAAGGAGATGTACTTGCAGATAGGCAGGAAGAAATTACCGATACACTTACTGCTATAGCAAGTTCTGAACAAACTACTAAGTCAAAATTATTTAAACAAGAACATGAGCTTACCACATCCATTGTTGGTAGGCTTACTTCGTTTATAAAAACTACGGAAAAGTTAGGAGACAGGGGACTGCCTAAAACTCAAAAGTTCATTGATGAAACTGTCAATATAATAAACATATTCATTAAAAAATGTGATGATTACTTAGCGTACAAAATGGATACCTTGACTGAAGAGACCTCAACGGATGAGGAAATTGAATTAAAGAGTCAGGAGATTAAATTTCAAGATGTAGTATTTGGTGCAAAAATAAAGATACAAGATAATTTAAGTAATTTAAATATAGAAGTTACAGTTGATAACTTAGAGGTAAACTTTTTTAAAGATGAAAAGGCATCCTTAATACTTAGAGAACCACTAACCACTCCTAAATATTATGACATTAAGGAGAAGGTGGAAAGTATATCTGTAGATTGGAATGTTAGAAACTCTAAAGAAATGTTTATAAACATGAATCCAAAGGATATACCTCACTGGAATCATAAAAAACATTTCTTTGACCAAGACCCAGTTGTATTGCAATTTTGGTCAGAAGAATTAAATAAGATAATACACGGTATTAACATAAATGGATTCTATGTACATCCATGGTTATACTTTCACCTTAACTTTTTTAGAACACCTATACCACAAGAAGACGGTACAGAATCACCTGCGAAACCTGATTTGAGAGACAATGAATGGTTCTTTTCAGAAAACTTAAAAGCATGTATTAGTGAAGACAATCCAAACTACTATTCAAAAGCCATGCTTGTATATGGAACTAGGCGTTTTGGAAAAGCATTGAGAAATGACCAAGATTTATACTATACAGATGGTAATAAAAGACCCATAGGACAAGCAAAAGAGGGAGATAAAATATTTGGTTCAGATGGATTACCTACAAATATAACAGGAGTATATCCACAAGGGAAAGTAAATTTATATGAACTAGAACTTTCAGATGGTAGAAAAAGCATTTGTTGTGATGAACATTTATGGACTGTTTATGATTATCAAGCTAAAAAATATAAAACATTACCATTAAAAGAAATAATGAATGATGGGTGGTTCTATAGTAGAAAAACTAAAAATAGAATTTCAAAAATATATAAGTATTTTCTACCAATAAATAAAACAGTACAATATAATTCAGGTAGTAAATTAGAAATAGACCCTTATTATCTTGGTTTATGGTTAGGAGATGGTTCTTCTAGAACTACAGCTATAACAACAGAAGATAAGGAAATTGAAATATTTTTAGAAAATTATGCCAAAAAATTAAATTTAAGAACTAGACATGAACAAAAAATAGATAATAAAGCAAGTTCTATTTATATAGTAGGTAAAAGTGGAATAAAAAATAAATTATTTGAGTACTTAAAAGATTTAAAAGTTATAAATAATAAACATATACCTACTGAAGTATTATTATCCGATGAAGAATATAGACTAGAAGTATTACAAGGTTTAATGGATTCAGATGGAACAATAAACTCAGGAGGCTCTGATATATCCTTTACTAATGCAAATAAAATATTAGCAAAAGATGTACTTGAGTTAGTTAGAAGCTTGGGTATACATGCAAAATTAGAAGAAGGTGAAGGAAACTATATTAAATTAGATGGAGAGTTAAATAGTTATTCTAAGGTATTAATGTATACAGATAAACCTGTATTTAAATTACAGAGAAAACTAAATAGAATAGATGGATATAATGTAAATAGAAAGGGAAAAATAGAAAGAGTACCTATTATAAATATAAAAAGAATTGAAGATGATTATGCTACATGTATAAGAGTAGATAATGAATCTAGAGAATTTTTGACTAATGACTTTATAGTTACTCATAATAGTGTTATTTTAGCATCTTTAGCACATTGGAAACTTATTACAAAGTATTATTCCAATGCAACTGTAGTTGGAGGATCGTCTTCAGATTTAAATGCACTTACAAGTAAGGTACAGACCTCTATGGACAATATTGAAGCACCATTTAGGTTAGACACCATAAAACAAAACTGGGACGGTAAGAACGGAGGAGAGACTACATTTGGAATTAAAGAAGATGCTTCTACACCAATTATATACTCATCTTTGATTGTACAAAACTTAGAAGAAGGACAAAAGAAATCCAAGTCACAAAAGACTGCAGGGGGTGCTCCATCTGTTTCTATATATGATGAGATAGGTAAGTACCCATTCTTAAAAGCATATCTTGCAGCATTACCTTCTTTTGCAACACCTTATGGGTTTAAATGTGTTACTGTACTCGCAGGTACAGGAGGAGAATCTGACCTTTCAGCAGATGCTGTAGGGGTACTTAGTAACCCTGAACTTTATGACCTTCTACCAATGAATTGGGATTTACTTGAAAATCACTTAGACCCTGATGAGATTACATGGAAGAGAAGGGGATATGCTACATTTTTTCCAGGACAGATGGCATACGAAAAGGGATTTGTAAAAGAAAAGAAAAACTTTGGAGATTGGATAGATAATGATGCACCAGAGTTTAATGACATAGATATACATGTAACTAACTGGAAAAAGAATAATGACTATTTAGATAGTAAATTAGAAAAAGCAAAGAAAGATAAAACTAAGAATGCTAAGTTAGTAATACAACAAAGGAAAGTACAATACCCAAGAGACCCTGAAGATACTTTTATGTCAGGAGAGAGTAATAAATTCCCAACAGAAGAGGCACAAAAGAAAAAGAAATACTTAGAAGATAATCAAATTACAGGAGAATTAGTTACTCTTTATAAGAGTAAAACAGGAAGGGTAGAAACCTTAGATGCAAGTGATAAAGAAATACCAGATTTTCCTTTTCAAGGAGGTTTCTCAGAAGCACCTGTAATTATATATGAAAGACCCCATGAAAGAGTAGATGAATCATATTTACTTTATATAGCAGGACTTGATGATTATAACGTAGAAGAATCAGGTGGAGACTCTTTAGGAAGTTTTTGTATTTATAAGAGAAACTTAATGGATGAGTCTTCTAATAAGATTGTGGCAATGTATACTGCCAGACCAGATCCACATAAAAAGTTTCATGAACAAGGCTTACTATTACTCCAAATGTATAACGCTAAATGTTATATGGAGAATGTAGATACAAAATTTAAGGATTATTTAGATGGTTTCCACTTATCTGATACGTGGTTAGTACAAGGGTTTGACCCAGGATCTGAATATACTTTTAATACTTCTAATAGAAGAAAATATGGATGGCAACCAACAGACTCAAATGTTAAGTTTATGATGGGTAGACTGTTAGAGTACTGCTATGAAGTGATAGAGATTGAGGATGATGAAGGGAGAATTACTACACAGCTTGGAGTAGAGAGGATAGATGATATAAGTATTTTAAATGAGATTATAGGGTATAATAAAGATGGTAACTTTGATAGACTTACTTCCTTTGGAAGTTCTTTAATGTACGATTTATATTTAACTTCACAGTATATAACACCTAAGTTAGCTAAACCACAAATAGAAGATTCTCAAAAACCTGCAAAGAAAAGAAATCAAGGGGGTTTATTTGGTTCATCTGGTGGAGGTTTCTTTTCACGATAATAGTTTACCTATTTTGATTTTAGTTAAAAATAAGTTAAATTTGTATCTTAAAATGATACAATGTTAAACAGTACATATGCTTACTATAACGGAGTGGGTAATTCCTCACCTTCGGCAGGGTTACCTTTACAAACTATACCTAAGTATAGAAAGAATCCTGCATGGGAGAAGGAATGCATGGATAGATTAGAGGAAATAGGAGTTTCCCAAGTTGCTGAAAACTCAGAATTTAGGGACTACTATAGAATGGTTGAAGGTAGAGTAGTACACGCAGATTATCAACCTGTACCTGAGATAACAAGAGACATTGTAGAATTAAGAAACGAAATAGATTTACCCTCTTACATTAAGCACTTTGATTTAATGGGGATTATCATGAATCAAATTATAGGAGAATATGATAATCATCAAGACAAAATAAGGATTGACTCTTTAGATGAATTTGCCAAAAATGAATACTCTAGGTCTAAAAACGACCAACTTCAAAAATACATACAAGAATCTTTTGACGTAGAAATAAAATCTGCTCTAGCTAGAGATGGTTTTCCTGTTGACAAAACAGACTTTAAGTCTAAAGAAGAACAGCAAGAGTATATGAAAGCCCTCGAAAAAAAGAAGGCTGAAATAATTCCACCTTCAGAAAGACAGAGACAACTTAATAAAAGTTTTAAAGTAAGAATAGTAGAGTGGGCAGAACATGTATGGGAAGCAGATAGAAAAAAATTCTCTTTAGGTCTATTAGAAAAAGAAGAACTTAAAGACTATTTACTTACTGGTAGATACTTTAGACATTATAAATTAGGATATGATAGTTATCAACCTGAACATTGGAGAGTAGAGGAAACTTTTTTCTCACAAGATTTAGATATTAAATACCCACAAGACGGAGAATATGTAGGTAGAGTATTTAGATTATCTGCAGCAGATATTATACAAAAATATGGACATCTACTTACACACAATCAACAAATAGCACTTACTAAAACCTTTAGTAGTAGTAGAGAAGGAGATGAAAAATATGATTTAACCAACCCAAATAAAAGACCTGTAAAGGAGGTTAGAGAACCTCTTGGTATGCAGACACTAGATTTAACTGAACAGTTCCAAGATGCACTACAACAACCCTTAGGAGAAGCCTCCTATGTAGATGAAACAGGTGAGAACAAGTCTGTACCATACTGGATGGAAGGATATAAAGATGGTAATGGATTTTTAGCAAATAATGCATCTGTAGGATTAAGAGAAGATATCAATGTTAGAACAGATACATACCAAGTTACTGAAGGGTATTGGAGAGGATTTCAATTAGTAGGATTCCTTTACTACGAAGATGAAAGAGGTATTCCAGATATGACAATGGTAACAGAAGAACTACTACCAGAATTTATTAAGGAAAACAATATTAAAAAATTAAAAACCACAACGGTTGAGGAGTTTGCAAAAGATCCTAAATTAAATTCAATTGCATACACCTATATACCTATGATATATCAAGGTAAGAAAATTAGAGGAGTAAAAGATGGTAAAGAAAAAGATATTTATTTTGATATACACGAATTACCATTTCAATTAAAAGGAGATAATAACTTATATGATTTAAAACTACCAGTAGCAGGTATTATAGGAAATTCTTTTGCTAGAAAAATAAGACCATATCAATTTGGGTATAATGTAGCAATGAATCAAATTACCAACTTACTTGAAAAAGAAATAGGAATGTTCTTTCTTATGGACATTAACTTCCTTCCTTCAGAGTTTAAGGACATGGGAGATTCAAAAGAAATGTTAACAGAGTTAAGAGACATGGCAAAGGAGATAGGATTTATGCCTGTAGACTTTTCCAAGAAGAATATAGAAGGTGCTTCAGCATCTAATGCAGGATTTCAATCTCAAAATATTTCATATGCTGCAGAAGTACAGTATAGAATGCAATTAGCAGATAGGTACAAGACACTTGCCTTAGAACAAATTGGTATTACTCCACAAAGAATGGGAACACCTACAGGTGGAGAAACCGCAGAAGGTATAAGACAAGGAGTTACTGCATCCTATGCACAAACTGATAATATTTACGCTCCCTTTAACGAAGCCAATAGAAAATCAGCAGAATTACATTTAACAGTAGCACAGCATTCTGAAAAAAGTGGAAAAGATGTATCTGTATTTTTTAGAAAAGATGCAGGAGATATTGCTACTATGAAATTTTCAGATGAAAAATTCCATTTAAGACAACTTGGAGTTACACCTGTTTCTGATTCTAAGACAAGAAAGAACATAGAACAACTTAGAAATGTATTACTTAACAATAATACAATGGGTAGTGATATGTTAGAGTATGCAGAACTATTTACAGCAGATTCCATGGTAGAATTAATATCTATTGGAAGAAGAAGTAGAACAGAGAAGCAAAAGTTAGAACAAGGAGAACATGAAAGACAATTAGAACTTCTTGACAAACAAGCACAGAATGAAGCAGCAAAAGAAAAGGCTGTAGCAGAGAGAGAAGAAGCTTCAAAAGAAAGAGATAGAGAGACAGATATTGAGGAAGCAAATATTAGAGCTGTAGGAGCAGCAGTAGATAATAATGCTGAAGCAGGTCAACTAGACAATTTAATAAAGATTTTAGATCAAGGAATAAAAAAGGAAAATAGTCAACAAGAACACTCTTTAAAAGAGGAGGAACTATCTCACAAGAAGGAAATGGATAAAAAATCCTTAAGACTACAAGAACAGGATATGACCTTGAAAATGAAAGAGTTAAA
>Ga0075107_1000296_pt1 | contig 17304 bp, 18 predicted proteins | sample AntDeeMetag022AM_FD_69795 | JGI IMG/M metagenome (GOLD analysis project Ga0075107, IMG submission 69795) | Saline lake microbial communities from Deep Lake, Antarctica - Antarctic Deep Lake Metagenome 022AM | ecosystem: Environmental > Aquatic > Non-marine Saline and Alkaline > Saline | place... | reverse complement strand
ACCACTCGGACCTGATGATTTTGGATCGGTCTCAATTATTGGAGCAGTTTCACCTCCAGGAGGAGACTTCTCAGAGCCTGTCACACAGAACACTTTGAGGGTTGTAAAGAACTTCTGGGCGCTAGACTCGGATCTAGCAGAGAGAAGACACTTCCCGTCGATTAACTGGAACGATTCGTACTCAGGATACAGAGAAATGCTTGCAGAACACTTCGAAGACGAAGTAGACTCTGACTGGACAGACAACATCCAGGAAATGAGAGATATTCTGCAGAAAGACTCTGAGTTACAGGAAACAGTTCAGCTTGTAGGTAAAGATGCACTTCCAGACCAGGAAAGACTGACACTAGAAGTTGCATGGATGGTTAAGAACTTCTACCTTCAGCAGAACGCTTTCCACCCTGTAGATGAATACTCCGAGCCAGAAAAAACATTCGATATTCTCGAATTGATCCTCGACTGGGGACAACAAGCACACAACGCACTTGAGAATGGAGCGCTTGTAGAAGATATCATCGCACTAGATGCCAAAAACCGTATCTCGGAACTTGCAACATCTGAAGACTACAAGGAAGTCAAACACGAGGTCAGTGAACAGATGGATGAAGAATTCGAAGAGGTACTTGAGGCTTAGAGGTGACCAGAAAAATGACACAACAAGAATATCAGACGATTAACCAGGTCAAAGGACCTTTGGTCTTTGTAGAAAAAACCGACAACATTGCTTACGGAGACATCGTAGAAGTAGAGGCTCCAGATGGCACAGTTAAGAAAGGAGAAGTCCTTGAAACCTCGAAAGATCTAGTCATCGTACAGGTCTATGAGGAAACACAGGGAATTGGACAAGACGCACACGTAAGATTTCTTGACCAAAACGTCAAGATGCCTGTAACAGAAGATCTTCTAGGAAGAATCCTCGATGGTACAGGAAACCCGATTGATGGTGGACCTGAAATCATTCCAGAAGACGAAGAAGATATCATTGGACAGGCAATTAACCCTCATTCCAGAGAACTACCTGAAGACTTCATCCAGACAGGCGTCTCAAGTATTGACGTCATGAACTCAGTAGTCCGTGGACAGAAGATACCGATTTTCTCAGGATCCGGACTACCTCACAACGAGTTAGCGATGCAGATCGCACGACAGGCAGATGTCAAATCAGGAGACGATGAGGAAGAAGACGACTTTGCAGTAGTATTTGCAGGTATGGGAATCACAGAGGCAGAAGCAACTGACTTCATTGAAGACTTCAGAGAGACTGGAGCGCTTGAAAGATCTGTAGTGTTCCTGAACAAGGCAAGTGATCCTGCACCGGAGAGAATTATCACTCCGAGAATGGCACTAACAACAGCAGAGTATCTTGCATACGAGAAAGGTTATGAGGTACTTGTCATTATGACAGACATGACAAACTACTGTAACGCATTGCGTGAAGTATCTGCAGCCCGTGAAGAAGTACCGGGACGAAGAGGATATCCGGGATACATGTATACAGATCTGGCAAACCTCTATGAGAGAGCAGGAATTATCGAAGGTCGTGAAGGATCAGTTACACAGATCCCAATCCTGACTATGGTTGGAGACGACATCACACACCCTATCCCTGACCTTACAGGTTACATTACAGAAGGACAGATCGTTGTTGATAGAGAACTCAACAACCAGGGGTACCAGCCACCGATCGATGTTCTTCCAAGCCTTTCAAGATTGGAAGATAACGGAATTGGAGAAGGCTTCACACGTGGAGATCACGGAGATGTGTCCGACCAACTCTATGCATTCTATGCAGAAGGACAGAGTCTAAGAGATCTAGTAGCTATCGTCGGCGAGGATGCATTATCGGAGAAAGATGAAAAGATCCTGAAGTTCACAAACATGTTCGAGAAACATTTTGTGGACCAAGGTAACAGAGAGAATAGAACCATCGAAGAGTCTCTTGAACTTGCTTGGGATCTACTTTCACTTGTACCAAGAAAAGAACTCACCAAGATCGACCCAGAAATGAGAGAAGAACATCTCGAAAACCGAGAAGTAAGCTTTGAGGATGAAGAATAAAGGCTTTGAGAGCCGTGGGATTACCACGGTTCTTTTAAGGTGATAATCAATGGCACAAGATATCAAACCGACCCGATCGGAAGAACTCCGGCTTAAAGAACGTATTGATCTTGCAGAGAACGGTCACGGCATCCTAGAAAAGAAAAGAGATGGATTGATCGTTGAGTTTATGGAGATTGCTGGTGAAGCGAGGGAAGTTAACCAGGAGCTAGCTGATCTATACTCTGAAGCAAGATTGAAGCTTTTGCTTGCAAAGGTATACGATGGAGAAGATTCTATCCGGGCCAACGCGTTTCCAATTACAAAAGAGCCAAAGATATCTTCTACAACTCAAAACATTATGGGAGTAGTAGTTCCAGAGATTGAAGGAGAATCAATCAGAAGAGATATCTTAGAGAAGGAATATGGAATCACCTCTGCAACCTCCCGGATTGATTCTACAGCTGATAAATTCGAGGAACTACTCGAAAAAGTTGTAGATGCTGCAGAGACACAGACAAAAATCCTGAAACTTCTTAACGAGATTGAAAAGACAAAGAGACGAGTTAATGCTCTTGAACACAAAGTAATTCCAGAACAGAAGGAAGCTTTAGGCAAGATATCTCAGATGCTTGAAGAAAAAGAAAGAGAAGAGACATTCAGGATGAAGAAGATTAAGGAGATGCAGGAAGAAGAGGTAGTTTAAAGGCCTCTAGGGCATTTTCCTTACTTTTCTTATTTATATTTGGGCTGGCATATTTTCTATAGAAGTGTTTGATGAACTTATTAGAATTATCAAGAGAATTCACTAGGAGCCATAGTTTTGGCCTAGGGCTGTTGATTTCAACAGGTTTTCTAGCTTTAGCAGTTTCTTTTACAGGCTTGGAAGCATTTTTTAGCTCTGTTTCTAGAGCTAATTTTTCGATACTTCTTTTGGGTTTGTTTGTGGCTAACATACCTGTTTTGATCTACAGTTTAATTTGGAAAAAATGTATGTTCATATCTGGGATTGGGTTAACGCTATGGCAAGTCCTCAAGTTGAATTTGGCTGCTGTGTTCATCAATAATATCACTCCTCTTGGAAATATTGGTGGAGAGCCTTTTGTTGCCAAGAGAATGTCTCAGTATACGGATGAAACTTTCGAAACTATGTTTTCTATAATTCTGGTAGCGGATTTGGTTACTTTTTCTCCTATTGTCACATCTTTTGTTTTAGGCACTATTATCTTGATTTTAGGTCTTCCTGCCTATTTTTCAGTCCAGCTGACTTCTATTTTTCTTGTTCTTACAATTTTGACAATTCTGTTGTACTATCGAAGGTTTCAGGCCCTTGAGATATTTTTTGGTGTTGTTAGATCTTCGGCAAATTATGTTGAAAGTTTCTCTGGAAAAAGTATTGGTGTAAACAAAAGAATTTCAGACCTATCTGATGGCTTGAGTAAGTTCTCTTCATTTAAAAAAACTTTATCCGGACTGGCTTTGTTAGCCCATACAGGTTTTCTAGCCGATATAACTGCCATATTTCTGGTTTCTGTGTCGATTGGTGAACCTGTAGGATTTTTTATGTTATTTGTGATAGTTCCCTTATCCAGGATTGCTAACTATGCTCCGACTCCTGGAGGTTCAGGTTTTTACGAGGCTGGGCTTTCAGGACTACTTGTTTCTCTAGGAGGCATAAGTCTATCTGCTGCAGTTTCGGTCACTATAATCTACCGATTCATAACTTATTATGTAGGTATTTTGCTAGGATATTTTGCGTTCAATTCTCAGAACTATGATATGTGAATTCTGTCTCGATATAATTCATAAAAAAGAAAGGAAGAGAGTTGGTCTCAATTCTTTGTTTTGATACCTAAAGCAGAGTAAAGACCACATTTGTTTGTGAAAGCTGTTGTCAGAAGTGCAATTGCAATTAGTCCAAGAATTGGAGATCCAATCATTGGGATTGAAACGCTTTCAGGCAATAAATCTGTCAGTATTCCTAAAGAAATTAGTCCTGATACAGCTCCGAGCACGATGCGTACAATTTTGTCATTATGTCCTACGTTTTGTTCCATAGTATGGACTAGGCAAAATTAAGTAAAAAGATATGGTTAATTAAAACCAAATTTTAGATGTGGTAAAAATTCTGGTAGAGAAAAGAGGAGTTATTTTTTCTCCTCTACTTCCTTTTCTTCGTCCTCTTCCTCTTCTTTTACTTCGCGTTCAGCCTTTTTATCCAAGTTAGGAATTATATCTTCTGTATTTGCAGCCTTTGCGATAGAAGAGGTATCCATGTCAGGAGCCATTCCCTCTGCTTTCTGTTGTTCTTCTTTGGCTTTCTTCAGATCTTTACCTACCTCTGAGACAAACTCTTTGGTATCCTGTTTGAGTTCATAGAGATCTTTCTCGTTGACTTCATCCATTTCCTCGTTTTTAACCTTTTCAACTACATCCTCCCATTCGTCAAACATATCAATGTGTCTTTCTCCAACATCTAGGTTCTCAGCTACAACTCCAGGTAGTTCGTCTCTATCCTCTGGAGGTTCAACACCGTTTGATTTGAGAGCTGCGACGTTAGCTTTCAGGAATCTTTTGTAGTCTTCTATAATGTTTTTAACTTTTTTCCGGGCTCCTAGCTGGGAGACAAGTTTGTGCATTCTTCTAACAAAATCATCTGCTTTGTCCAAGTGTTCTTCAACTTCCTGTCCTGTGACTCCCTCAGAGTCTTTCTCTCCTTTATCACCGAAGTCGTAGAGCTCCTGAGCAATTTCAATGTACTCTGGTTCGAGCATGTCTTTTTCGACAAACATCTCCTCAAGAACTTGTGGAACGTTTTCTTTTGCTGGAGGCTGTTTTCCTACAAGCATAATTGGCGCCTGTCCTGCATTTGCCATGACCTGTTCTAGCTTGTGAGGGATTGATTGTTTGAAGTTCTTTTCTGCCTTTTTGTAGCCTGCAGCAGCCATCTTCAACCGTTTCTTTACTGTCTCTCGAGTACCTGAAACTTTTCCTCGCTGGACAAGTCGTTTTGCAGGCATAAACAGTCCGGTATCATAGACTGGTTGACCGTTTCTTACTGCTTCAATTGCTAGTGGTTCTCCTTTACGCAATGAGTCCCAGAACTCTGTGAGGAATGGGAAATACTGGATTGTTAATCTTTCATCGGTGTCTTTGGCAGCTTCAGTAACTTTTCTTCTTATCTTGTCTCTGGCGTCTTTTGGAACATCCTGTTTTAGTTTAGTATCGTCTAGAATTACAAGTGTGTCAATATCTGAGTCGTATCCATGCTCTCCTTTAGGAACACTACCCCATACAGCCACAACTTTGACTTTATCTCCTAGTTTATCCTTCAATGTATCAGCAAACTTTTCTGCTGCCTCCATCCGTCTTTCCTGAGATTTCTCTCGCATCTCTTTTAGTTTGTCCGTTGAACTCATTGAAAAACCACCACAGTTTAACCGTGGGAATAGAACCTTAAAAGCTTTTGAGCACAGGTGTGGGTTAATGACGCTCAACGAAAAACCGCTTTACTCTAAGAATACAATGGGCGCAGCTATGGGATCTGGATACTGGGTTTCTCCCGATCTGGAAACCTCTGATTCAATCTATAAAAATTTTATCAGTTCTGTAGAGCCAGATTTGTTTATTCTGCCAGGATCCAATAATCCTGAGATGGCAGAGCTCAGAGCTAGAGGCATGGCATCGAATATACATTATTTTTCCGAGGGAAAATCCGTTGATGCCGATATTTTAACACCTAAACAGGAGTATAACTGGGAAAAACCTCTAATAGATCAGTTATGCGATGAATATAGTCTAGATTTAAAAATCTCTGAGGAACACCTAGACGGTAATCTGGTAACTTCGATAGACGATGTTATATCTGCAGAAAATGCAACTGGGCCAGAAGATACACTTATTTACAATACGTCTAAGGCACATGCTCAGGCGTTAGATGCCGCCGCAGAGGCAGTACATAATGATAGAGAACATTATGTCTTCGGTTTCGGTCATGAACATCTGTTTGAAAATATCAAACAATGGTTAAATGCAAAACGCCAGAGACATTATTTTTCAAGAAAAAGAGATTTCTAACGGTATTCTTCGCCCATCCAGTCCTGTGGACGGTTATCATTTTGTATTGCTGCCTGACTTGACCATGTATAATCAAACTGTTCGGCCTCAAGAAGGCCAGCAAGAGGATCAAATGCATGTTCTTCGATCTTTGCCCATTCTCGATCGTAGGTTGATTTGTCCATTCCGAAGAATCTAGCAATCAAAGCCTCTTTTTCATCTCCATATTCTTTTTTGGAGGGATCAACTTTAGCAGGATCAAGATCTTCAGGCGAAACACCAAGTTCGATAAGGTTCATCGCTATCCGTGCCGTATAAACTGTTCCTCGATCATCTCCTCCAACCTCATACATAATGTAAGCGATTTCATCTGGGTTTCTGGCAAATCCTGCGTCAATCATCTTGTAAAGCCATGTATATAGTTGAGTATCTCCACGATCCCAAGGGCCATGAAGTGTTCCTTGTTGAGGTTCAAGTCCAGCCCTCATCAAGTGCCACATACGCAGGACTTTTGCCAGTGGTTTATCAGCATCTACTTTCAAATTATATTTTTTGGCTAACTTTGATTCTGCCAGATCCTTTTCCTGTTCAATTAAATCGTCCATGGTCTTCCATGGATCAAGTCCAAATGTGGCGGTGTGTTCGAGGTCAATTGTGAACTTGGCAGGCATTCCATCTAAATCCTCATTGATTTCATCAAGTTCGTTTCTGGCTGTTATATTTACAGCCCTTGCTGCAGCTACAATATCTTTAGGCCTCCAGATCTTGTACATTTCCTGTGGGCTTCCAGGCATAGCCTCTAGGTTAACACCTATGCCGTATTCATTCATCCATTCTATCCAGGTAGTATCGGTTTCAATATCTTCTACATATTCCTCGTTTTCAATCTTAAAATGTCCTTCTTTCTGAGTAAAGTGCCCCCATACATAACATGCCGCGGATGCAGCTGCTACGTCAGCCTGAAACTCTCTGCTTTCCTCAAGCAAATCAAGATAACCTTTACCGCCGTTTTCATCGCCTCTTGGATCGGTTAAATCTATAGTGTAGCCTTCTTTATCTCCCCATTTTCGTTTGACAAGTAGATCCCAGAGGAACTTTGGTGCCTCCCATCCTCTATAGGCAATATCTCCACTTTCATTTTCAACTTTTTCATCGGCTACAGCCATCCAAGCCGGTATTATCTTGTACATCATGTTAGATTCCATCCACATTGCACGTTGAAGCCCGGCTTGCGGATTTGTTATTAAATCTCTGAAAAGCCTGAAGTGTTCTCCATCCTCAAAATATTCTTCTTCCCCAGAAAAAACCTCAGCTGCGGCCTCGTTTATATTTAAATCTTGTTTGCCTGCTTGGTATGCTCTCTCAGTTATTCTTCTTCCAGGCACTTCAAGACGGTTATTAATACCTGCAGTTTGAGCCTGTATTGATATATTGTATCTTTTACGCTGGGCGCTTTCGTTTTTACCATGCCATAGTTCATCTACTGCGTCTTCAAGAGCAGATCTAATTATATCTTTTATTTCATCTAAATCCATATCTAGCTGTAGCTCGGCAGGTATCTCATCTGATCTTTCAAAGTAGTGATAAGATTCAGGAAGTCTTCTAAGCTGTGATACGCTAGCCCTACCTTCGCCTATACTCCCTATAAGGTTGCCTGCTTCTGAAAGGGTGGTTGCGGAGCCTTGGTCTTGGACCTGTCCGTTTCGAGGATTTATTATCTCGTAATCTATTTTTTCCCCTAGATTTTGATCATCTATTATATTAAGCCATGATTTTTCGGCTCCGGGGTCTTGTTGAGCAGCAGTTCTTATTATTGCAATTTTATCCTCAAGTCTTGCAATATTATTATCTAAACTATCGATATCTTGCCTTCCTGTCTCATTATCAAAATAATGGTTTAATGCATCTTTCTGAGCATCGTTCCATAACTCTTCAAACTTGTTAGAGAAATTGGCAAAGAATGAGTAGAACTGGTGTTCATAATCTGCTTCTTCTGCGACAAATACTTTGTAAAGACGTTTCAGGAATTTTTTATTTCGATATATGTTATCTCCTTCACGTTCTCTATCGCTGAATTCGTTTTCTGTTATTTCAGTTAATGAATATCCAAACGGGTCTAGAGTTGTATCTCCAGGTCTTTCTTCTTCTAGTGCAGGCAGCCGGCTTGTAGATATATGCGGATTTATTCTCTGTATTTCAAATCCAAAGTTTTCTTCGTCTTTCGCTCTTATTTCGGCTTCTTTCTTGAATATTGCGAACTGTTCAAGATAACGGGTAAAGTAGGCGTGTGTTGGATCGTAACCGCCTCCGGCTTGTCTATTTGGATTTGTGTATCCAATCTGTGGATTGCTGTGGACTGATATATTGATACCTAGCTGATTGATTACGTTAAACATTCTATCTTTATCCAGCTGGAAGGTGGCAGGATTATTTATTATAACTTCCATGACGCTACCTCCCCTCTGTGATAGACTTCCAATTCTTTCATCCATTGCTGACGGCACTCCTGGCGCAACATCAAGTCCTGAAGTATTACCTACCTCATAGTTGAGATCAGGAAAGCCTTCTGTCTCATATTTTTCTTCTACCCCAAATTTTTCCTTTACGGAGTTAAGTATGAATTTAGTGTATCTGTTAGACATTTATTCTATCACTTCATTGTATGAAGACCAAATCCAAGCTTGAGATCGTAGTAGTAGCTGAATTTAAACTCGTTTTTGAGATCCATGAGAGCTCCGTCACCGCCTAAATAAAATGGGCCGTAGTTGCCTGTAAACTTCTGGAGTTTTTCGTTGAATCCTGAAACCATCTTTTCTTCACTTTCTTCCTCTTTTTTGGAAAAACCGGTATCGAGTATATCGTCGATAGCTTTCAGATGATTTTTCGAGTAAGCATCTGCAATATGATCGGGTTCATCAAATCCGTCTTCAACACGCCGTATTGTGGCTGAAAACTCTATATCTACATGAGTGTCTATATCATCGTCTTCTTCAGCCATTTGTTCAAGTTTTTCCTTTACTTTCTCCCTTAGCTGATGTATTGAGATTTCCTTGTCTTCACGTTCTCTTTTCATCTCTGTGCCTTCTGTAGATTTAAAATCACCTACATAATCGGCCATCATTTCGTCAAACTCATTTTTACTCTTGTTTATTTTCTGCTGGAAAATATTTTCGAAAACATGTTTGCATACAATGGCTGGGAACCACATCACTATACCGGCTGTAGGTCCTTGAGCAGGACTGTTTGGGTTTTCTCCGCCTGCTATATTGACATGTACTGCATGTATGTATACTATCTTGTAATGGGTTGGTTTTTCATCTCCTGCCTCTACCAGCGTTCCCTCTTTTTTCACCATGGCTTTATGACAGATAAACTCCATGTCCTTGAACTGGGTGGCGTATCCGGTAAATGCCATGTACTTTGTTATGTCGTCTCCCAGATCTTCCTGGCTTTTTTGGTTTATCATCTTGATGTCTCTAACGTAGGGTTGAAGCCATTCTTTGGTCTGTTCAAGCGAGCGTTCAATATTTCTTAGCTGAGATTTAAGCTCGTTGAGCTTTCTCTGGACCTCGCTTCCGTATAGGTCCTTCCATTTTTCATACATCGTAAACTTCTTTTTCAGTATGGCTTTTTCGTTGGCTGGAAGGTTAGCAATCTTACCTGTTCCGCCATCATCTTCGGATTGGAGATCTTTCAGAGAATCCATTTCACTAAAATCTGCAACTATCGTAGGATAGATATCATTGTCTCTTAGAAATCTCATGGCCTGTTCGTCGGCTCCTTGTCCGCCTGCTCCGGCACCGTCTACAAGCTGGACGAAATCGGATTTAAGCTGAGTCTCATCTCCTTCCCTCAAAGCCTCTACACGGGTTCTTAGCTTTCTAATATCATGTTCAAGCATGTGTTTCTGTTTTCTTAGATCTGAAAGGCTTCCAAGTGTCTGGTTGACCCTTTGTTCCGATTGTCTTTTTCTCTGCATAAACTCATCGTGCATCGTGTTGTGCGGTGAGACATGGATCTTCTCCATTGTTTTGTTTACTTCATAATCGAGATCATCGTCCCATGAATCTGCAGCTACTAGTATCCAGGTATAAGGGGTTCCTTGAGAGCCAGAGGAAACTTTAGCTTTCTTGAACTGTTCTCCCATTATATGTCTCAAGAATGATGGATCTCCAACTTTTCCTTCGAGCCGATCTTCAACATCTGAGAGAGTTTTTACTTCTCCGCTCTGAATAGCTTTTATCCAGTCAGTACCCGCAAATTTATGGCTGCTGGCTGCACCGTTTTTATCACTATTAATTACCTGAAAGACATGTCCGAATTTACATGTATCTGGTAGTTCTTCGTGGTTTCCGCTCACGTTTTTGATTTAGGTTGGCTTCTACTTAAAATCTCAGGCATCCGAAACCTTAATCAACAGGCTTCTGTTATAATTCAGCATGGGAGTTTTTGACGATATAAAGGATTCATTCAACGAGTCTGAGTCTTCAGATAGCTCGGGTATGGAAAGTTCTTCTGATCCAGGAGCTGGTGGAGGTCTAGACGATAGTCGTTTCGATGATTCGTTTTCAGATAGTCCATCTAAAACAGGTCAGCAAGGCCAGAGGCCACTAGATAATTCCGGTTTAAATCAGAAAGCTCAGAGAAATAATACAAATCAGGCTCGAGAGAATAGAAGTGCTAGCCGTCAAAACCAGACTCCGCAGACACAAAATACTAGAAATTCGAGACAAGGCGGTAATCGAAACAGAAGATCGGATTCAAGCCCTAATGCCCAGGCAGGTCGTCCTCAGTCAGGTAGTTCCGAACCGCAGTTGAGCAGTCAGACCCGTAAAAAGCTCGATCATGCCGGAATGTCTGATTCTTCATCTCCTCAAAATAGAAACGCTAGGGGTCAGGATATCCAGCAGGGACATAGCACACAGTCAGTTGCAGAAGGCCAAGATGATCTTGAAGAGATCAAAGCTCAGAATAGACAGATTATTGAGCTTCTGAAGCGTATAAATCAAGGTTTAAATGGTTCACAGGGAAATTTTTGACTAATGAATATTGAAGCCGAGCTACCAGCTAACTTTGACGAGCTTAGTACTGAAGAGAAAATTGCCCACCTAGACCAACTTGAAGATCAACTTAAAGGAGACGATGATTCAACATTTCTGAAAAAGAGGATGGTCCAAGAGCTCAAACGAAGTTACAGAGAAGACTAGTTTTCTACATCTTCATCATGCTCAGAAAGCCCATTAGACCTTTAAGCAATAGGAAGCCTGCTAGGAATATTTTGTAATCTCCTAGAAATGGAGGGTTTCCTACAAGAAGTATAGCTGCTGAAAGCAGATCGGCGGCGTTTCCAAGTATGAAAACAGGCATACCTAAAGGAAGCGGCTGTATCAATGTGCCTGAGCCTTTGTAAACCAGAAATCCGGCATGTAAAGTAGTGATGGTTACGGGAATCGGGGAAACTGTAAAATAGAGAAATATCCCCGATATTATGTCTAGTAAGCCTGTAAAACTGAATCTAACCAAAGGCATTTCTAGAACACTTTAATTAATTTCTGAATCTCCAGAAAATCTTCGATTTTCACACTCCTACTCTCCTTGATCAAGCTCTATAACATTATCTGCTGCATTCTGGAGTGCGGTTGAAAAGCCTGGATCCATACCTATAATTACGGTTTCTTTACCTTTTTCTTTAGCTTTCTGTATTACAGGTAGGAAGTCTGCATCACGTGTTACAAGCACAACAACATCTATGTTTTCGTTATACACGGCATCCATTGCATTGACTGCCATATAGACATCTACATCGCTTTCACGGTCTTTTTCTCCTCCTAGACCGAGTGTGGCTTCGAAACCCTGTGAAACAATTGCTTCAATCAGTTTTTCAGAAGCATACTGGTTCAGAAACACTTTCCCCATTTTGATGTTTCCAAAGTCTCTTATCTGTTCTCTTAGTTTATCTAAATCGAGTTCGAATTCCTGTCTTATTACATTCGGCCCGTCGACAAAAACCGCTACATTTGGCTTTCTGTTAAGCCTTTCTTTAAACTTTTCTAGTACCATGTTTTTATCTTGAAGCCCAATATATAAAGAAATAATCTTTCTGGAAGGTAACCTAGTTGAAAATCCTTCTGGCATTAAGAGTTGTGGATTTAACTACTTCCTCTGTTTCAATAGATTTTAACTCGGCTATTTTTTCTGCACTTTCAATCACATTTACAGGTTTGTTGCGTTCTCCACGATACAGATAAGGCGAATCAGTTTCAACCATTATGCTTTCTACGTCTAGAAGCTTTGTAATTTTCTGGACTCTGTTTGAATAAAGCACTTGAGTCGTAACACCTATTGTCATACCTGATTCCACAGCTTTTTGTGCTAGTTCTGGTGTTCCATTGAAACAATGTAACATTACATCGGGAATGTCATACTCTCTAAGTATCTCAACTGCCTTGTGTTCAGCATCACGTGAGTGTATGACCACAGGCTTTTGAAGCTCTTCGGCAAGTACAAGTAACTCTCTAAATACTTCCTCCTGTCTCTCACGCATCTCGGTGTCTTTAACATGGTGATGGTCAAGCCCAATCTCCCCTACTGCAACCAGATCATGTTCTCGAATCTTTTTTTTGACCTCATCGAGTTGGTCAAAATCTTCTGTATAACATGGATGAAGCCCAAGAGTAGGTATAACAAAGTCTGGATGTTTACGATTTAGCTCTAGCGCGGCTTTATTATGCTCTATATTACTTCCAGCGTTGACTATAAACTCCAGTTTTTCTTTTGATTCGGAAATTACTTTTTCTCTATCATCATCAAACTGTTCGAAATCTATATGGCAGTGGGCGTCAACAGGTTTCATGTTATACTCTGTTTAACTAGGTTTAGCTTTAAAACTCAGAGAGTAGAACAAAGATGTAGCTATTCAGGAAGGTTCATCTTTGAACTAAATAGAATAAAACAGAGATTTTTTCGCTAATGGCTTTTCTAGAAAGTATTTAAGTTGCCTTCAACTACTTCATCGGTGACTTCTTCGATGTTTTCCAGATTTTTCTGAATTATCTTTTCTATAATGGTCTCGTTATCTAGATCTGTCTCTACGCTGATTGTCTGTGGTTTATTGATCGGTTTACCTATCTGTGATAGAATTTTTACTTCTGCAAACCCTCCGGTTTCCTCATGGATTTTACGCGCTATCTTTCCGGCAAGCAGGTTATAGACTTTCCCAACGTGAGTAATTGGATTTTTACCAGAGGCGGCTTCCAGACTCATAGGACGATTTGGAGTAATAAGTCCGTTCACACGATTACCTCTTCCAACAGAACCATCATCACCCATCTCTGCTGAGGTCCCTGTTACAGTAGTATAGACTTCACCTTCCTCAGGTATGTCTGCAGTATTTACATGTATCGCTATTTGGCGGGCTGTATAACTTTCAGCCACTTCTCTAGTTTTCTCTTCAATCTCACTTTTCAGATCAAAGTAGTCTTCGGTCCCGCCAATTCTTCTAGATATAGTAGCAGCTGCAACAGTTAGTGTGATCTTGTCTTGTTCACGTAGACCCATTACCTTGATGTCCTCGCCAACTGAATCAAAGTGTTCTCTAAGCTCTTTTTCCAGGTTTTTGATGATCTTCTCTACTTCGGAAAGCGGTGCATGTCCGACACCAAAGCTAGTATCATTGGACTTTGGAGCGCCTTCAGAATCAAAAACTGATTTCAAGTCTGTAGATGTCTCTCCAATCTTTGATTCGAATTCAATATTCTCAGATGATAAAGCCTTGAAATTTTCTTCAACATATTTTCTAGCGGCTTTGAGCGCAATCTGGTCTACAGGGATTTTTTCTCCAGCAAATTCCTTTGTAGCTCTACCTGTTAGAAGAATATAGATAGGTTCAATTACTTCTCCAGCTCCGAATTCAGGATTACTGGAACCTGCTACAAGCTGTACTTCATCAGTGTTATGATGGAGGATCTTCCCGAAACGTTTGCGGTATTCTCTACATAGTGCTCTTGATACAGATTCTGCTATACCGTCACAAATCGAATCAGGATGGCCTATACCTTTTCTTTCAACCAGTTCAATTTTACGTGACTCTATAGGATCTTCTGAAACCTTTTCAATTGATATATTGTTCATAAAACAATTTTAGAATAGTTAGAATAAATTATGACCGGTGTTCTTTATCGAGCCTTGAGCCTGTAGCTCCTGATTGTCCCATATATTTTGAGTCTTTCTTATCGCCGTATGGGTTTTCTGCTTCGCTTGTCATGGTTTCATACACTACTTGACATATCCTATCTTCCGGATAGATTGTAATAGGCACATTGCCCAAATTCTGAATCTCTAAAGTGATCTGGCCTTCGAAACCTGGGTCAACAAATCCTGCGGCTGCATGTGGAATAAGGCCTAGTCTGGCATAACTTGAACGTCCTTCAATTCTTGCAACCATGTTGTTCGGCACTTTAAGCGTTTCAAGCGTTGATCCAAGTACAAACTCTCCGGGATGTACCACAATACCTTCCTCGGTAGTTGCTTGTTGGCTTTTTTTCAGATCCGAGTACTGACCCATTTTCTTAGTATCTATACATTTTAGTTTTCTTGTCTCAAGTACCCCGAATTCATAACCTAATCGAAGATCAAATGATGAAGGTCCAAGCTGGTTATCAAAGTTGATTTCCGGTCCTCTATCAACACGTACTGCATTGTTGTCTTCTATGAGTTCTCGGAGATCTTTGTCGGAGAGTATTGCCATAAAAATCTGTTTGGCCCTCAGTTATTTTTATGTTTGCTCTAATGGTGAGGTTTCTCCGTATTTTCAGCCGAAGTTCTTTAATTCGTTCTTAAAAAATCTAGATTATGAGGAAGTCTGTATTAGGGTTATCTATACTTTTGTTAATAGGTTTTGCTGGAGCCCAGCTCCAGGAAGTTCAATATGACATTGGTACTAATGAGAAAACCACAGAGATCAACACTTCGATATATATGAGCTGTGATTCGGCCTGTACAGGACTTAAATGGTCTATTCCAAGCAATTCAGAAGTGGTTTTTGTAAGGAATAGTAGAGGACAGATGGATTATGAAGTGATAGCTAACAGCGTTGACATACCAGGTACTAGAGCTAGAGGTCGTGAAAACGAGACTATCAAGATCGGTACAAAAGTTAATGAAGAAGCCGATGAGATCTACAGAGGTTTATATCAACGCACATTATCTATTCCTAGCTTCAAGGGCATAGATACTACAGGTTTTGTCCAAAATGAGAACCTTATCTCTGGAAGAATTGGTTTTGGTTTTGATTATTCTTTTTCAAAAGAGGAAATGAGGTTCAAAGGCAAAGGACCTACAAACGTACGTATCAAGTTTGGAAAAGGAAACGAGTCTAGTTACTTCGAGTTTTTCGGTTTAAATCCAGAGAATACAGAATCTGCTTATGAAGTGTCTATAGGTGTGCTAGGGTTCCAACAGAAATTTGGCAAGTTCCCTGTAGCAGTTATGACTGATTCTGATTATGATCGATTAGTTAACGAATGGAGCTCGGGAGAGTATGTTGGCGGCGGTATCAAGATAAGAGAACCTGGAAGCATAAAAGATAGTTTCACGCCCGTACTTGCCCATGAAGTTGTCCATGGGTTGAATGATAGACGGCTTAACTGGGATCAGACCTCCAGCAGCTACTTTGATGAAGGAGTATCTAAATACGTTGAATCTCTGATGAGAAAGAAAATGTACAACGAAGGTGAAACAAACAGGAAGCCAGGAGAACTTTTTGGAGAAAAAATAGAATACAGAGTCAGAGAAAATGGTCAAAGATATATCTATACAGTGCCACCAAAACCGTCTGAAAACGGTAAAGAAATCCTCTGGGACTACTATCAGAATGACAGAGACTTTATGAAGACATGGAGTGCCTTTAGTTCTTCAGATCCAGATACTAGAAGCTTTGGATACGCTTATTCGGAGCTAATAATTGCAAACTATGTAGCGAGAGATAGTGGTTCGATCCAAGAGCTATACAACAACATAGAGATCGATAGAAAAATAGAGACATCCGAGGAAAAGTGGACTATATTGTCAGATCATCTTGATATGACACCATGTAAGTATGAGGACAGACAGAGGTTTGAAAACTGTCTTGATGAGATAAACAGCTATGATTATCCTGTATATTCAGCTCAACCACAACAAGATAGTTCAACAGAGCTCCAGATTGATCGTTTAAAAATACCAAATCGTACAGAACCATCAGATTCATTGAACGCTATTAAAAAAGGCAATCTAAGCTCTACCAGCAAACAGTTAGAAGGCTTCCTGTCCCGTTTTATGAGTTATCTAGGTTCGCTGATTCAAGATCTAGCAGCTTCTTTTTAGCCGATAAACCAAATCTATACCCTCCAAGAGAATCATAGCCTAAGACACGATGGCAGGGTATAATTATCGGTACAGGGTTTTTCCGACAGGCCTGTCCCACAGCTACAGGTGAACTGTTAATTTTCCGGGCTATATCCCCATATGTTCGGGTTTCTCCATAGGGAATTTCTGAAAGCGTTTTCATCACTTTTCCTGTAAAGCTATCTGGATAAAATATAGTTAATTCGAATTCAGTCCTCTTGGAGTCTATATACTCGTTTAACTGATATCTGATATTACTACAACTTTGATCTATTTTACTATCTTCTATCGTGATTTTTTCATTCCCAACACTGAATTCCATAGCATTTACATATCTGGTAAATTCTTATTTCATCATGGTGCTAGAGTCATTCCTCCAGCAGATGATAGAACTTATCGCAGAACATGGTGTTCTAGCGGTTATGGCAGGCATGGTAATTGAAGAAGTTTTTGTGCCTATACCATCTCCGGCAATTCCGATGGCGGCCGGACTTCTTTTAATTGATGCAGCTACAATTTCTGCGGCATTTTTTCAGATATTATTCTATATCGCTATACCTGCTTCTATTGCTTCTGTGGTAAGCTCCTATTTTGTCTATAGTATTGCCTATTATGGAGGAGAACCAATTGTTAGGAAATACGGCAGGTATCTAGATCTATCTTGGGAGGAGATCCAACAGTTTGAAAGCCATTTTGTAGATACAGATAACGAAAAATATTTTGTCGCTATCTTCCGTGCAATTCCAATTGTACCTCTTTCGTTGGTTTCAGGCAGTTCAGGTCTTTTCAAGATGGATTGGAAACAATACGGTCTCTGGAGCTTTATCG
>Ga0075107_1000283_pt1 | contig 17631 bp, 18 predicted proteins | sample AntDeeMetag022AM_FD_69795 | JGI IMG/M metagenome (GOLD analysis project Ga0075107, IMG submission 69795) | Saline lake microbial communities from Deep Lake, Antarctica - Antarctic Deep Lake Metagenome 022AM | ecosystem: Environmental > Aquatic > Non-marine Saline and Alkaline > Saline | place... | reverse complement strand
CTTCGAGTACACTCCGCCGATACCGTTCGTCCACTGGGAGAGCCTGCTCGGACTGCTCGTCCACGGCGGATTCGTTGGAACGCTGTATCCGATCGTGAGTACTCGACTCGGACAGTGACTCACGCCGACGATCGACGCCGCGGGCGGACTTTCTGTCGCGTTGTGTACCCCACACTGGGCGAGTCGGTCCACTTCAGTCTACTTCGAGAATGGTGTCGAACAGGTACGTGAGGCTCGTCACGGTCTGTGGATCGTGGACCGTCGGATCGACGAGGTAGAATGCGGTGGCACTCGTGCGCTCGACGCGAGCGGTGAGGATGTGGAGAAACCTGAATACCCGTTCGAAGTCGATATCGGGGATCAACGACGTTACCGAATCGAACCAGAGTTCCACCGGAGCGTCGTGATCGTGTCGTGAGAGCAATTCATTGATCTCGATTCCGAGACCAGTCAAATCGCTCCGATTGACCGCACTCAGCTGTCCGGTATGCCTCTCAGTCATTTCGGAACGTGTTGGCGAACTGTGACACATATCACTGACCGAAATGATGTCTATCCTCGAGGGGCAGGATTCGCTGGTCTGTTGGCAATCGAGAATCGTCGATGGCGGATGACGAGTCGAAATGACCATTTTCGGTGCGGCTCGGTCAGACGTTCGCACGCGCTCGAGATGCGAGGGAATCTCCCCCTCGTCCGGCAGTGGACCGAGCAGTAATTGATTCGATTCCCGCTCCGAATTACCCACATCCATATCGTATTCACCATTATGGTGTGATTGATAAGTACGCGCAAAAAGGCAAGCGAGGTAGTTGGTGTGAATTTAAAAATAATAGAAATAGTAGTAACAGTTACCGGAAATCGCTCTATTTCAGAACAGCCTCGACGGGGCACTTGAACAGCCGGTGATGCGAACTAGATCGCGGCGTCCGACCGCCTTCTCTCGCCACCGACTTCGATCTATCTCTTCCCGACTGCGGACCAGGAAACGAGCGTCGTCGTAGACGGAATTGACCGCGGACGGCTGGGCGGTCAGCACATGCGTTTCACGGATCACGTCCCGCGTTTCCTCGAGGTCGCGCCACGTGACCGCGAGGTGGCCGAGGCCGCCGGCGTTCGAGACGGCCGCCGCGAGTTCGGGGGTCGTCGCGCTGCCGATCGGTGCCTGGACGATCGGATACTCGATCTCGAGCAGGTCACCTAAATTGCGAGGCGGAGGCCCCTTCCTTAACGGAGTGAGCGGAGCGAACGGAGTAGGGAGGGGAGGAGCCGACAACACCGCAACGAACCACGTTCTCAGACAGGACCACTCCCGGACGTTTAAGTAACCCTGCCACGGTATGTGAACCGTCGTGGAATACCGTCGAACCGCCGTAATCAAGCTCGACGTGCCTCAGGACGCCGATGCGTCCCTTCGTGAGACTGTCGGGCAATTCAAACACTGTGCGAACACCGCGAGCGAATGGTGTTGGCATGGTAGCGACGACGGATACCACGTTACCTCAAAGGCCAAAGCAGAACGTGCCCTGTACGACCAACTACGGGATGAAACCAACCTTACCGTGAACCTCGTTCAGAAGGGTGTTCGCCGGGCGGTCGAAGCCGTCAAGAGCGGTGTAGCAAGACTGAAACGCGGTGAACGAACGTCGCAACCCTACTTCTCCGCCGACAGCGCGGTCTACGATAAGCGAAGTGCGACGTTCTACCGCGACCACGTCTCTCTTTCGACCGTCAACGGGCGTGTCAAGTGCGACTACACTCTCCCCGACGACCCCGACCGTCATCCGCGGACGTATCTCGAAGACGAGGACTACGAGTTCCGCATGGCGAACCTACAGCGTCGGGACGGCGAGTGGTTCCTTCACGCCTCGATGCGGAAGGTCGAAGCTGACGACCCCGAACCCGACACCGAGCACAGAACAGTCCTCGGTGTGGACCTCGGGGTAAACAACATCGCAGTTGCGTCCACCGGCACGTTTTGGTCTGCCGATGAGTTTAACCATTGGCGTCGGGAGTACGAAAAGTGCCGTAGCTCGCTTCAACAGCACGGAACGCGAGCCGCACACGAAGCCATCGAAGGCGTCGGTCGCAAGGAGTACGGACGCTTTGAAATATACCTTCATGGCGTAGCGAACGAACTCATCGAGGAAGCCGTCGAATACGGCTGTTCGCATATCGTCTTCGAGGACTTAACGCACATCCGCGAGAATATCCCGAAGGCGACGTGGCAACACGTGTGGGCGTTCCGCCGGTTGTTCCAATACGTCGAGTACAAGGCGACTGAACACGGTGTTGGAGCCGTACAAGTTCCGCCGAACCATACGTCTCAACGGTGTTCGACGTGTGGATGTACCCACGAGGACAACCGCGACGGCGAGCACTTCGAGTGCTTAAAATGCGGGTATCAGAACCACGCGGACTACAACGCGGCGAAGAACATCGGATTTCGGTATCTCCGTCGGCGGCAAAACGCAGCCGACGGAGGCGCACCTGTAGACGTTGCGCTGAATCGCGGGATGTTGAACGTGAGTGGGGAGTACGCCCCTCCTGCTACCACAGACGGTGGCATAGAACGGGAGTCCATGCGAAAGCCCTCCCCTCAACGAGCGAGGTCGTCAGACCGAGCGAAGTAGGGTAGGGTAGTTTACACAGCGGTGTCGTCAGCGTCATCTCGGCAGTCACAACTCCCGCTCACGCTCGTTCTTTCTCCTTCGCGAGCACGCGCACGTTCTCGATACCCGTATCGGGGTACTGCCCGTCTTCGTCCTTCTCGACGGCTTTCACCATGTCCCAGACGACGTTGAGGCCGGTCGTGACGCCCTCGAGGGCCTCCATCTCGCAGCCTGTCTTCCCGGTGGTCTCGACGGCGACGCGGAGTTCGATCCGATCCTCGGCGAGCGAGAAGTCGGTGTCGACGTTCGTGATCGGGATCTGGTGACACATCGGGATTGTCTCCCACGTATGTTTGACAGCCTGGATCGCGCCGACGCGGGCGGTCGCGAGGACGTCTCCCTTGCCGATCCCGTCCGCTCGGATGGCCTCGACCGTCGACGGCTGCAGGCGGATCTCGCCGACGGCGACCGCGCGTCGCTCGCTGTCGGGTTTGTCGCCGACGTCGACCATCTGGACGTCGCCCTCGTCGGTGGTGTGGGTGAGGTCGTCGGCGTCCGCAGCCCCCTCCGCCGTCGGCCGCTCGTCGGGGGTTTCACTCATCCGCACCACCCCACAGGGCCGCGGGAATTTCCTCGAGCAGTTCAGAGGCGAGAAAACCGAAGGCCTGGGTTTCCGCCAGTCGTTCGCCCGCGAGGCCGTTGACGTGGGCCCCCGCTGCGGCGGCGTCGAGCGGCTCGGCGTGTTCCAGCAGCGCCGCGACGATTCCGGCGAGCGTGTCGCCGGTGCCGCCGACTTTCATCCCCGCGGTTCCCGAGCGGCTGAGCCGCGTTCGCTCGCCGTCGGTGATGACGTCCGTCGCCCCTTTGGCGAGCACGATGTGACCCAACTCGGCCGCGAACGCTTCGATCTCGTCGGCCACGTCGGCCAGGTCGTCGACGTCCGGTCCACCCATTCTTGCGAGTTCCCGTCTGTTGGGCGTACAGACCAACGTGGCGTCGGTCTCGAGGTCGGGGACGACCGCGAGCGCGTCCGCGTCGACGACGACGCGACCGGTGTACGACTCGAGGAACTGCCGGGCCGCCTCGAGGGTCTCGTCGGCGGTGCCGAGCCCCGGGCCCAGCACGACCACGTTGTCGTACTGTTGGGCCGTCTCGAGGAGGTCCTCGGCCCGCTCGGGCGTGAGAACGTCGCTCTCGTACGGTTGGACGATGAGATCCTCGCTATACCCCTGAATCTCGCCGGCGACGGACTCGGGCGCAGCGACGAAGGAGAGTTCGGCGCTGGCCCGAAGCGCGGCCTGTGCCGCGAGCGCCGGCGCGCCGGTGTAGGGACCGCCGCCGATAATGTACGGTCGGCCCGCGCGACCGTCGGGCCGTGCGAGATCGATGTCCCCGGGGCCGACGAACCGCTCCGCCGCGGTCGGAATGCCGATATCCGCGACGGTGACCTCGGCCGCGAGGTCGTCCACCCCCGGTTTCGCGTCGTGGAAGGTGACCACGCGGTCGGCCTCAACGCGGTTCTCCGCATGATTGCCTCCATCGGCGTCGAATCCGGAGGGCACGTCGACGGCGACGACGGTCGCGTCGGCCTCGTTGATCGTTGCCGCCGCGCTCGCAGCCGGTTCCCGAAGGTCGCCGCTGATTCCCGTTCCCAGCATCGCGTCGACGATCACGTCCGCCTCGTCGAGATCGAACGAGCTCGAGTGGGATTCGAACTCGCTCGAGTCGGTTACTTCTCGCGTCTCGTAATCGGACCGTTGCAGGGTGTCCCAGTTCTCGCGAGCGATGTCGGTGCCGATCAGCGCCGCGCGGCCGAGCAGCAGCGTCGTCACGTCGTACTCACGCCCGGAACGCGATGCGTCCCGGTCTGATCCCGAACGACGTTCGGGACCGTCCAGGAATCGAGCTGCGACGAACGCGTCCCCACCGTTGTTCCCGCGGCCGGCGACGACGACGACTCGAGCACCCGGCTCCGCAACGTCCCGAACCGCCCGAGCGACGGCGTGTCCGCTCGACTCCATCAGCTGCTTTCGCGACACGCCGAGCGCCGCGGCGTTCGCGTCGACGGCGGCCATTCGCTCGCCTGTGATCATACGCGAGGGTTCGACCGGCCGACCGTTGAAGATTGCGGACAGCGGACGGCGTTGCGTTCGACCTCGAGAGGCTCGTCCGCGACCCGCGTTCGGATCGAACTCTCGAGCGAGCCGCGTTCGAATCGAGATGCCGCCCAAGCGACGGTCGAATCAACAACTCGTCGGTTCCGCTACCAGCATTGTTATTATCAATTCGTGAGAATAGTTCGTCGTTCAATGGCTGCAATTCGCGTAGAGGGGCTGCGGAAGTCCTACGGATCGGTCGAGGCGGTTTCCGGGATGGAGTTCACCGTCGAACGGGGGGAGCTATACGGCTTTCTCGGGCCGAACGGTGCCGGCAAGACGACGACGATCCGGACGCTGACAGGACAGATTCGACCGGACGCAGGAACGGTGGGCGTCCTCGAGACCGATCCGACGACGGAGCCGATCGAGACGCGCCGGCGGGTCGGCATCCTCCCGGAACAGGGGTCGCCGCCGAGCTTTCTCACGCCGCGTGAGTATCTCGAGTTCGTCGGCGAGGTCCGCGATCTCCGCCCGGAGCGAGTCGCCGATCAGACCGCGGCGTGGGCCGAACGACTCGGATTCGAAAGCAAGCTCGACACGCTGCACACCGATCTCTCCCGCGGGCAACAACAGAAGGTGATGATCGCGCAGGCGTTCGTCCACGAGCCGGACGTGGTCTTCATCGACGAGCCGCTGGCGAACCTCGACCCGCTCGTCCAGGAGCAGGTCAAGCGATTCCTCGTCTCCTACGCGGCTGGCGACAACGCCGTCTTCGTCTCGACGCACAACATCGACGTCGCCGAGGACATCTGCACCCGCGTCGGCATCGTCGCCGATGGCCAACTCGTCACGGAACGGACGATCACCGACGGCGACGCGGGCGACGAATCGCTGCTCGAGCTCTTCCTCGACCGCGTCAACGGGGCCGACGCACGGGACGTGCCGACGCTCGAGCGGATGGATGGGCCGGACGCATGAGTGGGACCGAAACCGGAACCGGAACTGGAACCGAGCCCGCGGCTCGAGGTGGTTCGAATTACGTCAATTCGGGGCTCTCGTTCCGACGGCTGCTCGCGATACTCTTCCGCGAGGAGTGGCGCATGCACACCCAGCTGTTCGGCGGCTGGCGCTTCGCGCTCTTCCCGTTCGTGATCGCGCTGCTCACCGTGGGTGCGACGGTCGCCCTCGTCGAGACCGGCACCGCGCCGGGGACGATCGTGAGCGGTCTTCACGTCCTCGCCCTCGCCTTCGGACTCTACAGCGGCACCGCCGGCTTCGCCGGCTCCGACATGCTCGAGAACGTCTTCGGACGGCTCTCCTTACTGCTCTCCTCGTCGACGACGCTGCCGCTCTCGCGGCGGCGGTTGCTGGGTGCGTTCCTCCTGAAGGACGCGCTGTTCTACGGCGTCGCGTTCGTGCTCCCGATGGCGTTGGGGAGCGCGGCCCTGGACGGACTGTCGGCCGCGACGCCGCTCGATGTCGGGCTGTTCTGGCTCTCGCTCTTCCTCGTCTTCGCCGTCGGAATGGCCGTCACCGTCGCGCTAATCGCCGTCCGAACCCGGGGCGCGCCGACGTGGGCCATCGGGGTGGCGATCGGTCTCGCCGTCCTCGGCGGCTGGGCGATGGGCGGGCTCAGTTTCGTTCAGTCCGTTCTCGTTCCGATGCGCGGATCCGCGATCACCGCGGGCGGGCTGGCCGTCGGGACCCTCATCGTCGCGACGGGGTCGCTCGCGATGTACGACCCGACCTACGGTCGGCCCTCGCGGACGGCGACCGATCGCTTCGCACGACTCAGTGACGTGCTTCCCATCGACGACGCGCCGCTGGTCACGAAGACCCTGCTCGACCTCGCGCGCTCCTCCGGCGGCGTCTGGAAGCCGTTCGTCTCGGCGAGCATTCTGCTCGCACTGGTGGCCACGCTCGTCGGCGTCGTCGACTCGATCACCGGCATCGCGCCAGCGCCGGGGATCTTCTTCGGCGGCGTCCTCGGCCTCTCGGCCTTTACGACCTACAACTGGCTGACGCAGTTCGACTCGCTCGAGGACTATCTCACTTACCCCGTCTCGATCGCGGACGTCTTCCGGGCGAAGCGAATCGCGTTCGTCCTGGTCGGTGCGCCGACGGTCGCGGTGCCCTACCTCGCGGCCGTCATCTGGTTCGACGCGACGCTCGTCGATGCCGCCGTCGGGGCCGTCTTGCTGGCCGGCTACGCGCTGTACTACTACGGCCTGACGGTCTACATCGCCGGCTTCGATCCTAACGAGTTTCTCTTCGATGCCGTCCGGTTCATGACGTTTACCGTCGGCGTCGCCGTCGCGCTCGTCCCGACGCTGGTCGCCGGGTTCGTCGTCGTCCCGCCGTCACTGGAACTCGCCGCCGTCCTCGGAATCGGCGGACTCGTCCTCGGGATCGTCGGGGTCGTGCTCTCGAGTCGCGCCGGGCCGCGCTGGGACGCGCGATACCGGGCAAAATAGTCGGTACGGAGACGCTGCGTCCTCGACTCGAACCTAGCGTTCGGGTCGCGGTGCGGTCTCGTACCGTTCGATCTCATCGGTCTTCTCTACCCGCGCGTAGACGTCACGGAGCGTCTCTTCCGCTCGTAGGAGGTCGTGCGCCTCGAGGAACTGGCGTCCCTCCTCGCTGATACCGTAGAACTTGTACGGGAGGTCGTTCCGTCGGCGTTCCGTCGGAAGCGTTACTTCCTCGACGATCCCCGCCTCGATGAGTTGCTGGAGGTGCTGCCGGATCGTCGTTCGGCTCTTGCTCGGATTCACGTAGTCCAGTTCCTTCAACGTCGGCAGTCCCTCGGGATGACCGAGGAGGTCCTGCACGAGGGCGAACCGCGTCTCCTGGGTGACGACGTTCAGCCGCTCGCGAACGTGCTCGAGGTCGGTCGGCGTTCGATCCGGCGTGCTCATACCCGTCGATTCGGACGGTGCGTGCAAAAGCGTTTCGCTCAAATGTGAATCGGTGGTGTACGAACTATACGGCGGAATGATATCGGCGTCTCAGTCGATGAATTGAAGCAGTTGACCTGTGACACACCGACTAATGAGCGAGGAGATGGTAACCGTCGACGAACTGGCGGAGAAGGCCGAATCACACCTCCGCGAGTCGTCGTTGACGCCCGAGGAGTACGAAGCGCTCAAGCACAGCGTCGCGGAGCTCTCACCGCTTTTCACGACCGGTAGCACGTACTTCGTTCTCGGCAGTTACGGCCGACCGGAGATCCATCGCCTCCAACTCGTCAAGGACAGACTTAACCGACGATCGGACAGCTACGCGTTTCTGATGGTCGACATTCGAAGCGAGTGGACGAACACGTATCTCAAATTCCGTATCCTCGCCGATTACGCCGATTACATCGTTGGAGTGACCGAACACGACCGCGGTGGATTCCTCGTCGAACAGGGGTATTTCACCGCGCTCGAGCAATACTTCGTGAAGACGCACGTTCTCAAGCGAGCCTACGACGATCTGCCGGACGCGGATATCGAGACGGCCGTCGATCTCGAGAAGCCGTACAGCGGGATGCAGACGGCGATCTTCGACATGTTGGCGGACGCGGGTCGACTGTGCGTCTGGCAGACGGAGGACGACCTCTGTGACTGCGTCAGTACACTGCCGTGACGGCGACGTACAGCGATCGCGCGAACGGAAAGCGTCCGAAACGAACCGATAGGACGATACTGTCGGCCCCGCGAGTCCCACCCAACGCGGATGACCAGAACCCTCCTCGTCGCCGGAACCGCGAGCCACGTCGGCAAGTCGACGGTGGCCGCCGGCCTCTGCAGGCTGCTCGCCGATCGCGGAATCGACGTCGCGCCGTTCAAGGGCCAGAACATGAGCAACAACGCTCGAGTCGTCGTTCGGCCGGATGCGGACGGCCAGCAGAGCGTCGCAGCGGACGACGGTCCCGACGGCCAGTGGGGCGAAATCGGCGTCTCCCAGTTCGTCCAGGCTCGAGCGGCCCGCACGACCCCGACCACGGACTGCAACCCGGTGCTCCTCAAGCCCCGCGGCGACGGCGAGAGCCAGCTGGTGGTGCAGGGCGAGGCCCACGAGCACGTGCCCGCCGGCACGTACTACGATGAGTACTGGGAGCGGGCGCGCGAGGCGGCCGAGGAATCGTATCGCAGACTCGCGGCCGACAACGACGTGATCGTCGCCGAGGGCGCGGGCAGTATCGGCGAGATCAACCTGCACGATCGAGATCTCGCGAACGTCGAAACGGCTCGGTTCGCCGACGCCGACATCCTTCTGCTGGTCGACATCGAACGCGGCGGAGCCTTCGCCAGCCTCTACGGGACGATCGAACTCGTTCCCGACGCCCTCCGCGAGCGCATCGTCGGCGCGCTCATCACCAAATTCCGGGGCGATCCGTCACTGCTCGAGCCCGGCATCGAGGAGATCGAGTCGAAGACCGGCGTCCCGATTCTCGGCGTCCTGCCCTACGACGATCCCGGCCTCCCCGAGGAGGACAGCGTCGGGCTCCCCGGGAGCGAAGAACGGGGCGTCGTCGGCGACGACGACGGTGTTCCCGCAGAGCGCCGGATTCGGATCGCCGTCCCCCGACTGCCCCGAATCTCGAACGCGACCGATCTCGAGGCGCTGGCGGCCGAACCCGGTGTCTCGGTAGTGTACGTGCCGGTCGACGGCGATACAGCCGATCCACTCGAGGGCGTCGACGCCGACGCGGTCGTCCTCCCGGGTACGAAGAACACGGTCGACGACCTGCTTGCACTCCACGACGCCGGCTTCGCCGACGCGCTCGCAGCCTTCGAGGGACCGATCGTCGGCGTCTGCGGCGGCTATCAGCTGCTCGGCGAGCGGATCACCAACGCCGCGCTCGAGGGGACCGGCGAGGCCGACGTCGTCGAGGGACTGGGCCTGTTACCGGTCGAGACTCGTTTCGAGGGCGACAAGCGCCTCGAGCAGACGACGGTTCCCGTCGACGGGGACGCATCGCCGCTGCTCGAGGGAGCCACGGGTCCCGCGTCGGGCTACGAGATTCACGCCGGTCGGACCCGCGCGCTCGAGGATGTGACCCGACCGCTCGGGGACTCGAGTGCGGCCAGGGGGCGGGTGCTGGGAACCTACCTGCACGGCCTGTTCGACAACGCGTCGGTCCGAACGACGTTTCTCGACACCGTCGCGGCGAGTGCGGGGGTCGACCGGGACGCCGCGGACTCGCCAGGGGCGGGGGAGGAACCCGGCGAGACGCCCGCCGACCGGGCGGCGCGGCTGGTTCGTGATCACGTCGAGCTAGTGGCCCTGGGCGAACCGTTTGAGCGACTCGAGTAGCGAAAACGGAACGGCAGCGGCTACGACGACCCGTCGCGGTAGGTCCCGAGCAGTTCCTCGAGGATGATACACTCCTGGTCGGTCTCGTCGTAGTGGGTGTCGATGAAGCGTTCGGCGGCCTCGTAGTTGCCGCGCAGACCGTGTTTTCGGACGTTTATCACGGCGTCGAGGAAGAAGGTCCCGCCGTCGGCGCCCAGCGCTTTGGCGTGGTCGCGGTCGCTGATGTCGAGTTCGGACTTGATCTCGTCGAAGTTGAACGTCTTGATATCGTGGTCCGAATCGATCAGGGTGAGGACGTACTCCGCGGAGAACCGATAGAACTCCGACTTGCTCTCGAACATACCGTCGTCGACGAGCGCGTCGATCTCCGTGACCACGTCGTCGGGATATCTGACGGTATCTTTTGCCATATCGACATACTGTTCGCCGCTGATTAATTACTGTTTCGACCGTCCATCGAGCGGCGTCTGACCGTGACGAGCGTCCGTCGAACGGCGGCGTCTCGTGACGAGCGACGGCTCGAGTGCCGACGCACGCAGACACGTACTCGAGCCTGTCGGTCGTCGTACCAGTCGGTCGTCGTCGTACCAGTCGGTCGTCGTCGTACCAGTCAGTCGATCGTCGTACCCGCCGACCGTCGGGGCTCGTATCGAGTCTCGAAACGGAACGAACGTTAAAGGTACGGGGCCGACTCCACTCGGACGAGTGGGTGTAATCGTGTCTTATGGCGTTCTCTTCAGTTCCCTCCCGTGGTGGATTGCGGCCCCGCTGATCCAGCTCTCGGTGCTCGTGTTCGGGATGGCGCTCGACGAGACCTACGTCAACAGAACGACGGTACTTACGGGTGCGATCGCAGTCCACATCCACGGATTCGTCGCGGGTGACGTCGGACTGCTTGTCGGGCTCTACGCCGACGTCGGCCTGCTGGTCGGTGCGTACGGACTCTACGCGTACGTCGTCGACGGCTACGTCGGTGACGCCTTCCGGGTCGTCGCCTTTTTCCTCTACTCGCCGCTGTCGGTCTTTCTCGTCATCCTGACCGCCGGACCGACGTTGTTCGGGATCGAGCCGCTGTTCGTTCCCGCGCTGGCGCTGGCCGGCTACGCGAACGTCCGCCTCCGGGGCTCGCTTCCCGCTGACCCCTACTACTTCGGTCCCGAATCCGAAGCCCAGTTCCAGGCGACCATCGACGCCGAGTCCGACGCATCGAACGGAACAGCCACGGCGGGAACAAACGGCGGGACCCCAGCCGAACCCGACGGCACGTCGGCCGGCTCAGGGAGCGCCGGTGATGGGGATCCCAACTCGTTCCAGGACACCGGCGACGCAGAGATAGACTCGCCCGGTGCCGAGCCGGCCGCGGCGACCGACTCGAGTGAGCGGGGGATCCTCCCCGAGTTCATGCGACGGCTCTAGTCGCTTGCGTCCGGTGAGTGGCCGTCCGTGACCGGGTCTGATCGCGAATCGCGATCGCCGACCGGTCGACGGGCTCCCTGTAGAGTTATTGGTGTCCGCGCGGAAACACAATCTCATGACAGACGAAGCCGAACTCCGCGAACAGCTGATCGACGCGTTCGAGAACGCCGACTATCCGGTTTCGGGTCCGATGGAACTCGTGCCGGCGCTGCCCGACGGGCCAGGGACGAGGTTCGAGTGCGGCGACTTCTCGATGACCGCGATGGAGCTCAACGCCACAACTGACGGCGGGGAATTCCCCTACGAGGACGTCGACTCCCTCGTCGACGACCTGATCGCGGAACTGAAAGCGGCGGATGAGCTGTGAGACGGACTCCTGTGTCTCACAGCTCGGGAACTCCTGCCAGCCTGGCACACCCGAGACCCACCGTGTCGGCGCGCCGGGATACGGTGCATCGATCACCGGACGTGAGGTGTCTGCCGGTCGAACGACGACCAGCAGATTTTTATTTCACAGCGTAGTTGGGGGAGAAAGGAGTGCGGAAACGGACCGATAAGGTTGCGGACGGGGATACACGGATGAACGCTGCACATCGAACGAGACCGATCATCATCGTAACTGACGCGCGGGGCCAGGAGAGCCGTCTTCGGGCCCGCCTCGAGCGGACCACCGAGAACGACGTTCGAACGGTGCCCGCGAGCGCGGATCTCGAGTCGGCGATGGAGCGACGCGACGACGAGCCGGCATCGATTACGCCGAGTGCCGTCGTCATCGAACTCGACTGTCCCGGCGAGATAGAAACCGTGCTCCGGCGAGTCCACGCCAGCCTGGCTGGCGTACCGACGGTCGTTGTGCCACGCGAGGGCACCGAACGACTCGCCACGGTCGCGTTCCGGGCCGACGCGACCGAGTACGTGCCGACGACGCGCGACGAGGACCCGATCGATCGGATCGTCTCGACGGTCCGATCGTCCACCTCGGTTCCAGCGGACGGCAGCGACGACCGATACCATCACATCCTCGCGAACGAACTGCCCGACGAAGCCTTCGTCATCGGCGAGAACGGCACGTATCTCGAGGCGAAGGTTCGGTCCGAATCCGCGGATCTGTACTCGATGCCGGCGGACGACCTCGTCGGAACCACACTCGATGACGCGTTCCCCGACGCGGTCGCCGCGAAGTTACAGGAGTGTGTCGATCGGGCGATCCGAACCGACGACGTCCAGTCGGTCGAGTACGAGGCGGACACGACCGACGGCCGCCGACAGTTCGAGGCTCGCGTCGTCCCGATCGATGAACGGGTTCAGGGCCGGCACGCCGTCGTCTGGCTGGCGCGGGATATCACCGAACGCGTCGAGCGCGAGCGGCAACTCCGCTCGCGACAGGACCAACTCGAGACGCTCAACCGGATCAACGCAGTCGTCCGACGAGTTATCGAGACGCTGGTCGAGGCCCCGGCCAGAGACGCCATCGAACGCGAGGTCTGCGAGCAACTCGTCGACTCGGAGCTGTACTGCGGCTCGTGGATCGCCGAACGGACCGGGGACGGGCGACTGTCCTACCGGACCGGCGCGGGCGAGGCGGAGACCGTCCTCGAGCGCATTCGCGAGTATCCCGGTGACGATCACGATAACCCGGTCGCGAAGGCGGCACAAACCGGCGAGTTACGGACGACAAACCGCATTCTCGAGGACGAGTCGATTCCCGACGAATTGCGGGCGGCGGCCCGTGAGGACGACGTCAGGTCTGCGATCGCCGTCCCCATCACGCACGAAGACGCGACCTACGGCGTGCTTACCGTGCTCGCGAGTCGCGACGACGCCTTCAGCGAGCGCGAGCGGGCCGGGTTCAGACTGCTCGGCGAGACGATCGGCTTTACGATCATGGCAGTCAAGAACCGTCAGCTACTCTTCGCCGACTCCGTCGTCGAACTCGAGTTCCGAATCGACGGCGGCGACACGTTCTCGTTTGACCTCTCGACGAAGTACGGCTGTACTTGCGCGCTCGAGTGGGCCGGCACGACCGCCGGCGGACGCACGTTCCAGTACGTGACGATCGACGGGCTGGACGGCGAGACGGTGCTCGAGGAGGCGGCGGCCCACGACTCGGTCGAGGAGTGTCGGCTCATCCACGACGGTGAGGAGGGCTGTACGATCGAGATGCGGCTGTCGCAGTCGGGGATCCGGACGCTCACGAACCACGGCGCGACGATCCGGGACGTCTCTGTCGAGGGCGGGGTCGGAACCTGTCTGGTCGAGGTCTCACAAGATGCCGATATCAGGGAGATCGCGGAGGCGCTGACTGTGATCTACGAGAACACCGAACTCGTCGCCAGACGGGAAGTGGATCGACCGGTCAGGACGGCGGCCGAACGACGGAACCGAATCCTCGACGGGCTCACTGACCGCCAGCTCACGACGTTGCGACTTGCCTACTACAGCGGGTTCTTCGACTGGCCGCGCGAGAGTACCGGCGAGGATATCGCCGACGCGATGGACATCTCGCCGCCGACGATGCACCAGCACCTGCGAAAGGGACTCAAATCGATTCTCGGTGAGTTCTTCGAGGATGGCAGAACCCCTGAGTAGTCGTTCTCAGCGGTGAACTCGACCGAGTCGTGAAGCGTCTCACAACTGTAGTCGGCAGTCCGTTACCCATCGAATTCGCTTGTCTCTGACTATCACACTCGGTTGAAAGTACTGTTCGCTTAAACGTCGTCCATATGAATCCGAGTGCCAACGTGCGTGACGGTCGTTCGATGCTGTAGGAATGACCGGGGCCGCTCGAATCGCCCACGCCGTTGCCGGCTCGCACGGAAGTCCCGACTCTCGAGAGCGAGGGGGATCGAACTCGTGGTAGCGCTCCCGTTCGAGACCGTTTTCGAGGGGTCGGACGGTCGGTACTACACCGACTGGCAGGTCAGACGACGGCTCCGGGACGGCGAGTGGACGGTTTGTATGTACCAGCGCGCACCGCATCGACGACTGGTCGAAATTGCGGACAACGCGTTGCTCATGCTCACACCGACCGACCCGGACGAACTTCCCGATGGGCTCGAGATCCGCGTCATCGAGCGCCGTGCCCGCGTCGTCGATACTCGGCGCGTGCCGCCGCGGTAAGTCGCGTCGGCCGAACGCTCGGATCCCGTCTGTATGGCCCTCGGCACCGCACGTGACCGGACCCCGGCACGCACTTCGAGGCGGCCGTGTCGGTTACGGATTGAGCAGGCGCAAAGCCTCGCCGTTCACGGCGGGGATACGCGCCGTCGCACGGTGACGCTATCCACTGACGATGGCACGACTGGATATTCCACGCAAACACGAAACCAAACCTTCAAGTAACTATACTGTCATATGTTGCGCATGGCGAATAAGGTCGTCCCACGCACTTTCAAAGCGAGTCTCCGCAACCACTCGCAAGTGGAAGGCGATCTTGACGCCCTCGGGTTCTCCGGCTCCAAACTCTGGAATGTTGGACGATGGACCGTTCAACGCGTCTGGGACGAAATCGAACACATTCCAGAACACGACGAACTCACCGCGTACCTCAAGAACCACGAACGCTATGATGACCTACACTCGCAGTCAAGTCAGCGAATTCTGCAAGAACTCGCTGAAGCGTTCCACTCATGGTACGGCAAGCGAACCAACGGAGACACCCGAGCCAATCCACCCGGCTACCGCAAACACGGCGACGAACACCCACGCTCCACCATCACGTTCAAAAATAAAGGGTTCAAACTTGACACAGAAAACAACCGCGTCCGCCTCTCCAAAGGCAAAAACACGAAAGACTACTGGTCCGACTTCGCACTCTGTGAGTACGAAACGCGGCCGGATGTCGACCTCCCTACCGTAGAGAGTGTTCAACAAGTCCGCGCGGTATGGACGGGCGACAAGTGGGAACTCCACTTCGTCTGCCGCGTCGAAATCGAAGTCGCCGACGCCCCCGGCGAATCAACCGTCGGAATCGACCTCGGCATTTGCACGTTTGCTGCACTTGCCTACGAAGATGAAACCGCGGAATTGTACCCGCTTGGCTGTCTGAAAGAAGACGGCTACTACTTCGGCAAGCACATCGCGAACTGCGGTGACTCTTCGTCGGAGCGGACAGAGCAACTCCACCGTAAGTGGTCGAATCGCCGCACTCACTACTTCCACGCTCTCGCGAAACACATCGTCGAACGGTGTGTGGAGAAACGAGTGGGTTCCATCACTATCGGTGACTTGAGTGGAGTTCGTGAAGACGAAGATGACGAAGTGAAAAACTGGGGAACGCACGGCAATCTTGATTTGCATGGCTGGGCGTTCGACCGGTTCACGAACATTCTCACGTACAAGGCTGAGATGCAGGGTGTCGAGGTGAACCCTGTGTCCGAGCGTGACACGTCGAAAACGTGCTCGTGTTGTGGGCGGGAGCGGGATTCGAATCGTGTGGAGCGTGGGTTGTACGTATGTGATTCGTGTGAGTTGGTTGCGAATGCGGATGTGAACGGGGCGGAGAATATTCGGCAAGTACCTCTGAGTCCGTCGGCTGTTTCGGCCGCGGATAGGAGTAACGGCTGGTTGGCGCAGCCTTCGATAGTCTTGTTTGACAAGGAAACTGGCGCGTTCGTACCTCAAGAACAAGTCCGCTCGTAGACCTTAATATCCCAACGCGGTCGGGAATCCTCGCGCTTCAGCGCGGGGAGGACGTCAACGTGGTCCGTATCGCAGGGAGCGACCAACAGTTAACGCGTGTCCATAGACACCCGCAGACACTCCGACCTCGTTGCGAGACGCACGCTCGTGAAACGCCGTGTGTTCCTCGGGACGGTCGGATCGACGGCCTCGTTCGGTACGCTGGCGTATGCGACACGGAGGACAAGCGACACGCTCGAGGTGCGGATCTGGCTCTCCGAACAGGCCGCGACCTACGACGGGGTCGGCGATCGGATTCGATCGTATCTCGACGAAACCCTCTCCCTCGAGTACTGGACGCTCGAGGCTTCGATCGGCGGGACCGTCTCGGTTTCGACCGAAGACGCCGCACGCCTCACTCGCCGCGGGGAGTGGCCCGTGGCAGTCGCGTCGGGGACGCTCGGCGGGCGCAACCTCGAGCCCGCGTCGGACGTCAACCTGCTGGTGACCGACGGGGGGATGAAACAGGCTCCAACCGGATACGGCGTGCCTCACATCGCATCGGTCGGCGGGGCCCGACATCTCGCCGCCCTCGAGTCGTTCGACGACGTGGTCACCGACGACGCCCGCGCGATCGCGCCGAACACGACGCCGGTGCGGACGATGCAGGTCCTCCTCCACGAGATCGGACACGCGCTCGGTCTGAACCACGAAGACGGCGTCGCGTTCGTGTCCGACGGTGCCCTGACCGCGACGCCGATGCTCAGCAGTTACGCGTGGGATCCCGAGTACAAGAGCGACGCATCGCCGTGTGGGTCGGCGATCCCCGCCGCTGCAGACCGGAAACGGACGCTCAGCTTCGCCTTTTCGACCTGTGCCCGCCGCCGTCTCGCGGACTACGACGGCGAAGTTCCATTCTGACTCGCACGGAGAACAGTAGTAACTATCGACCGGATGCCGCGACCGACCCGCCGTCGCGGAACTCGTTACGACGCCGACTCGAGACGGAGTGAAGCGGTCGAATACGGACCGCGTCGTCAGGTTATTCGTCGGATTCGTCGTCGGTTTCACCACGGGCGAAACTCGCCTGTGGATCGCCCTGCTCTGTGCCGGCGCTTGGTCCTTCGATGAGCGCCTCGAAGTCGTCGGCTTCGTCGTACTGGTCCTGGTAGATCAGCGCCGCCTTCCCCGTCGAGGAGATCTCGTACAGCCCGGACCGCTCCGCGGGGCCGATCTTGCGGACGAGACCGTAGTCTTCTAGCACCGGCAGTCTGGTATTGATGTTCTTCCGGCTCTTCCCCGTGTGCGCGGCCAGATTCGTTGCGACGTTGCGACCCTTGTCCTCGAGCGCCTCGAGGATCAGGAAATCAGTTGGTTGTCTGAGTTTCACTCTCTTTCACTCTCGTACCGTACTATATTTCCAGTGGTAACTAATACTTTCGGCTCGAACATGCGTATATCCTTCAGTTATTCGTTTTGGCAAGCCCACTATCACGGAGCCGGTGGTCCGACGCGATGACTCGTGGCGGTAACTAGCCCGACAACTGCGACGATTCACACACCGAGCACACAGTCCGCGGTTC
>Ga0075107_1000147_pt1 | contig 24444 bp, 7 predicted proteins | sample AntDeeMetag022AM_FD_69795 | JGI IMG/M metagenome (GOLD analysis project Ga0075107, IMG submission 69795) | Saline lake microbial communities from Deep Lake, Antarctica - Antarctic Deep Lake Metagenome 022AM | ecosystem: Environmental > Aquatic > Non-marine Saline and Alkaline > Saline | place... | reverse complement strand
AATTATGATGAAAGTAAGAAGTTTCAAGAGTGGCGTGGTCAAAATTACCAAGAGAAAACAGGTATGGACTGTGCTAAATGGTTAGTAGATTATTGTATGGACAATAAAAATAAATTGCCTGAAATATTTGTACACTCTGCAAACCCTGTTGGTGCCGATAATATAAAAGGGTTGTTAGATAACTATCTCAAGCATTGTAGTTAACGAGTAGTAATATCAAAATTAAATTTATAATAACAAAGCCCTGTTTATTAAGCAGGGCTTTTAAATTTTATAAAAAAATGTAAAGATTACAAAAAATACACATTAAATTAAAAAACCCCGCTTTTATGTAGCGGGGTTTTTTTCTAAAACAAGACTTAAGAATAATGCATATGAATTGACAATTCAAATATAGTATTTTTTAGAAAACACTACTCATTAAATTGGTAGTAGTTTGAATAGCAGGTGGAATTGCTTTGTTTTCTAATTTGTTAAAATTAAAATAGTAATTTGAATCCCAGAACAGATCATTGGCTGTGTCGCTCTGCAATGCCATGCCAGCCATGCCAGCAACTGCACTAATGGCCATTCCTTTTAACCCACTATCCAAACGAGCTCTCTGCTCAGGTGAGAGGTTCTTTCTATACTCTACGAACCCTTCAGGACGATTATAAACGTACCTCACCATTTTCCCTACAGCTCGCAAGCTACCAATATGCTCTTTACCATAAATATTAATATCTTCTTTTGAGAATCTATCATGCACCATTGTAGGTAAGAATTTGCTAAACTGAAGCATCATATTACCCCAAGAATACATTTGGATAGCTCTTTGATCAGTAGGTTGATATCCTCGGCCATGTGAAGCTTTTACTTGATCTTCTAATTCAGCTAACCTTTCATTGCTTATTGGGTTACCTTCTCCTTTGTACTTTCCTGCTTCATCAAACCTATTTAATTCTTCATCAGTAAGCTTACCGATCATGTGGACTTGCTGAATCCATTTTTCTGAATATCTCATTGGCGCTAAAGCCAGATCAGAAAATATAGCATCAAGACCACTTTTCTTTTCAAGGTTTACCTCGTCGTAAACATTGATCTCCATAAAGTTTAGACTTTTCATAATACCGTTTATTCTACGCTTTCTAGCTAGAATACCTTCGATACCACCTTCTAAACCTTTATCTAATCCCCAGTATTTCAGCTCTCCATTTATCCAAGCTTTACCACCATTATCTTTAATGGTGTGGTATTTACCAACTAGGATATTACCAATGGCATATAAACCACCTGTGTTTTTATTAGCTGAATACCCTAAAGAATAGAACAAATTAAATCTGGTCAAACCATTGATCACTTTATCTCCAGTTTTACCTAAAACTGAAGTTTGTCTCTTACCTTTAGTAAAATAATCTTTCCATACTTTTTGAACATGCACGTTCATATTTTCCAAATTATTTTCTCGATTAAAAGCAATTACTCCATCAATATAGCCCTGAAGCTTCTCCATTCCTTTAAAATTTTTGTTACCGTTGACGAAAAGAGTTGAATGGATATAATCTCCTAAAGCTTTATTTAAATCCATTGAAGGCAATTCTGTGGCTTTTATAGATCTGTTATTAGCAAATCTATTTATAGCTCCAAAACCTAATGCAGTTTCAGTACCTACTGTTCCGTAAATTATTTTACTTCCATCTTCATTTTTGCCAGTTTTTAGCAGTTCTTTTGCTTTTTTCTTTAATTGACGATACTCTTTAATTCTTTTGATATCGTTTCTTTTATGAACACTGATAGCATCTCTTTTGAAAGTATCTTCAATTTGTCTGAAGTTCATAAGCTTAGCTGATTCTTCCCCAGGTGCTTTGTACCTTAGTTTTACATCAGCTAAAGCTTCATCTTCATTTCTACTTTGGACCATAAGTCCAAGTAAACCTCTAGCAGAAAAAGCTTCTAATCTACTCATTGACGTATGAGGTATGTAGTCGTGCTTTTTCTTATGATCTACTTTAGCAGGCATCAACTCTTTAGTTGTAGCCTTGAAATTATCATAAAAATCTTTTTCAGCTTTACTGATCACTCCGGCTTTAAATTCTTTTTCAATTTCTTCTTTAGGTCTTAATCTAAAATCATAAGTTACTTTGCCAGTTTTATCAGTTATTTCTTGACGAGTAACTAAATTTCCATAGAGTTTTTGATATATTTCTGACTGTCCAGTAAATATCATATCTCTAATTCTTTTCAAAGTACCCATTACACTACGCTTAGAACCATAACCAAGCTTTTCTTTATATAAAGCATCGGTTATTTGATTCATTCTAGACATGTACTTAGACTTTTCTGAAGTAAAATTTTTGTATTCAGCCTCAAGCTTTTTAGCCAAAGCTTGAGATGCAGGATGATTAGATGGAATTGTAGATCCACTCATCATGTAAGCTTGCATTTTTGAAACATCTTTGCCATCAAAACCTAAACCTTCAACTCCATTATCTTCCCAAAGCTGTGCCTGGTCACTGGCCAAATGACCAGCAAGCTTTTTAATAATTGGAGTCAATACAATAGAGTATGCGTAAACATTATTTTCCCCATACTTAGCGTACATATCCAGAAGCTCTTCCTGACTTGCATTTTCAAGCTGAGGTATTAAAGTAGTAGCTAATTTATTAGCTTCTTTTTTTTCTTTAAGGTATTCTTTATAGTTTTTCTCCTTAACAGAGCTGTGAGTAAGAGGGTTATATTCCATAGCCCTATTATATTCATTTTCCGTTAACACTTCCTCCTTTTCGAACATAGGAATATCAAACTCTTCCACAGCATCCATACCTTGAACCTCAGCTTGTTTATTGATTAGAGCTTCACGCATCTTTGCACTGGCTTCTTCAAAGCTTATAGTTGCTTCAGTAAGCTCATCTGAATATTCTCTTTCATCATAATTCTCTCGAGTCTTATTAGGATCTCCTACATTTTTATCTGTAATCAAAGCTAAATCTATGTTTGGCGTGTAACGTCGTTTTGACTTGTCATAAGTCAAAGTGTTTGGTATCATAGCTGTATTTTCTTTTACCATTTCATGAAGTCTAAGCTTTCTAGCATTAGATGTTCTTTCACTTAATATTTCTGGTAAAAATTCGGCCATGTCCGCTACTTCATATAATGCTGAATTTCCTTTTTTATCCCAGACATTAATGTATTTACCGCCTTCTAAAGAAAGAGAATTGATCAAAGTATTATATTCAAAATCTCCGTCTTTCTTTTGCTTAAACATTTCTTTAAACACATCTTGTTTAGAATTAGCACTAGATTTTTCTGGTAAATAAATTTTAGAAAAAGAATTGCTAGCGTTTAACGATTGCTTTAAGGCAATCGTTTGTTCTAACTCTTCAAGAACCGCTGGAGATATTCTCTCATCATTATTTCTTAAAGCTTCATTAGAAGCCATATTTATCAACATGTTAGTGTCCTTTCCAAAAAACGGAGCTAAAGATTGAGGTCCTTTCCAACCGTGGTTGATTAAATCATAAAGAATTAAATCATCTTGAATTTCAGTTGGTAGGTCTTCAAACTCTTGCTGAGCTCTTTGTCTTTCTTGTTCATTAAAACTTTCATTGACAAAAGAAGAATTAGCAGATATGTAAACATCATTTCCTTTACCAACTACATTCATTGCTTTAGTAAACAACAAACTGTTTCTGATAGCAGAAACACTATTTAAGATATTGTTCTTATCAATATCTATGTTGTTTCTAATTGGTCTCAAAAACTTATTGAGTTTGTTAAACAATGATGTATCACTATTTGGATTCATTAAGTCTTTAGCGTACTCTTTTGAAACGTTGTTGTGAGCTAGCAATCTGGAAGTTTGAAATTTTTGAAAATCTCTAGAGATGTTTTCTATTTCATTAGTACCAATATCTCCTATTTTAGTCTTAAGAGCTTTAAGTACTTTATTTGTTGCAGTTCTGTAAACTGGATTAACACGCTTCATGTGCTCCAGTGTTTTTTCTGCTACAAGTCTATAGTTTTTAAGCTCAGCGTTGTTTTTAAAATCTTCATTGATTGCTAAAATTTGATTTTCTTTTTTAGCATTTACAACTTCAGAAAATTTTTCAAGCTGTTGTTCCAATACTAAAGGATTAACGTGAATGGTATTGTGGCCACTCATAATTTTACCTAAAGTTTGAACTTCAGAATTCATATTGTCTAAATAATTGAATGTTTCAATTATTGCTTGTTGCTGATTTTTTTCATGAGCTTTATCTGGATTTATAACCATAGGTTTATTCTTCTCTGGATTAATTCTAAGGTTTTTATAAATCTGTTCAACAATTTTAGATCGTTTGCGTCCGCTATGAAACATACTGTTGTTGTTTCTGTTTAAATCACTCCACATTTTAGCAGCTGGAGAATTTAAAATCTTAGCTACGTCCATTAAGGGAACACCTATATTAACCATTAAAACAGCTTGATTAATGTTGTGCTCATCTATACCCATAGCATCTGCATAACCATGCTTAGCATTATCTAAAATAATGTTAGCCAAAATAGCTGACTGCTGATTACGTGATTCATTGCCTTTAGCATAATCTTTAAAAGCTTTGTAATTTGTTTTTCTAATTGTAATAGGTCTGTCAAAACCTATTTCATAAGCAGCTAGCATGTTTGTCATTTTGTGAGTATTGAAAACAGGCCCTACGTTTCTTTTAGAAACCATAGTGTTGCTGTAATCAATTCTGCGTTGCTCTGGAGAGAATGGCATTATGTACTCTTTAGTACTAGGAAACTGCTGATTAATTTCTTCAACAATTGCATCAGACTGTGTTTCAAATTCCATTTGAGCAGTAATTTGCTCTTTCATATTTGGAGATAACCAGTATTGAGTAATCTTATCAAAAGCTTGGTTCCACTCGTCATAATTCTTTTTGCCTTTCATTTGAATAAACAAAGCATCACCATCATTGTCCGAACCAATGATGTCATTAAATTCGGATGAAACCATTACCTGGTTACCGTCTGAACTATCAAACCCTACTACTTCAAAAACACCAGTAGAAGCTGGACCGTGTCCGGGAACACGAGAAGCAATTACTTTGTCACCTTTGACATGATATCCAATAGGATAACCAAACTTATCTGTTTCTGTGCCTATGTACTTTTCAGCAGCTTTAGTTTGAGTTGTTTCGTTCTCTACAGAATCTTTAATGATTGCTTCAGAATGACGTTTCATTGCTAGCTCAATAGCTGCAAACTTTAAAGCGTTCATATCTTGCGTAGGAGTTTGTTCAGCTTTTTCTGCTTTAGATAAACCTCTAGTGTAGTTTTCTATTGCAGTTTTACCTGCTGAACTGTCCATAGTAACCATTTCCCTTTGATTGATGCTACCTTCCATGTGTTTAGGTAAATACATCTCTGCAGGAGCTAAAGAGCCATCTCCGTTAGTTTGATAGCCTTTTAGTCTTTGGTTTTCTTTACCACCTGCCATTTCAATACCAATGTCTGGTTTTTGATGTGCAAGTGTTCCTGGTGTAAATAGCTTGTTACCGTTTCTTCGAATAGTTTGACCTAGCTGATTCGTGACAATTTCATTTACATAAGGAGTACCTAAAGAGCCATTGTCTTCAAGCATTATTCTTTGTGCTTGATTCATTTCTTCTCTATTCATTTCACGCATAACAAGCTCTCTATAGCCTTGAGCAGTATGATCTTCAATACCTTCTAAAACTCTGTTGAGGTTTGCTTGTTTTTGGTTAGAAATATGTTGTTGAATCTCATTGGCCAGTTTAAGCTGGCCATTGATTCCTGCGTTTACAATTATAGAATTAATCATTTGTACAGGAGTATTGGACTTGCTTACTTGTTTGTCCATTACTTGCTGTGGTCCAAAATTATAAGTTTCTATACCAACAAATTCTCCGTCTTTATAATAGAGATCATCTTGAGTTTGATTAACGTGCTCCGGATTATCTCTTAAATAATTTGGAGTCATTTTTTCTCCTTTTTCAGTATGCTCTCCTTTCTCAATAAACTTTTCAGGACTAAAGTTTGTTTTGTCTGAAGATTGAGGAATTGCAATAACCATATGATTAAATGATCCATCAGATAAATCTAAAGAAGGATCTACACCAAACTTTTCCTTGTGGTAAGCATTGTACTTGTCTTTTCTAATTTTCATTGACTTGTACATTGGGTGCCCTTCTTTTATAATAGTAGTGTAACCTTTCAAATAAGCTGCTTTGCCTTTGAATTTTGGATTGTTTTTTTCAATGCTTGCATTAAGCAGTTTAAATCCATTATTCATATCAAAGACCCCTTTACCTAGCTTTTGTAATTTAGCGGCATCCTCTTCAAGTATATACATTCCTGAATCGGTTCCCGCTATACTCCCGTTGACTATTTCATCAGCAAAAAATAAAGGTTCAATTTTAAAGTTTGGATTTTTAGCAGAAAATATAGGAGAAGAGTTCATCTTCATTCTTTTGACAATATCGCTCCCTTTTATACCAGGTAAAAACACTTCAGTAATATTTTGACCATTCACGATATTGTTGATCACATATTCAGAAACCATTTCGATTCCTTCTGGAGTTAATCGATTGTCTTTTTTGAAATAAGGTTTTAGCTTGTCTATTTTAGCAAGCTCTTCTCCGTTTTTATTTATAAAACGAATTTCATTACGAACTGCATCTTTAAGCTTGTTTTGAAACTTAGTTCTACTTCCTGCAATTGGGCCATCCCAAAACAACTCATCATATAAATGCTGAGCGCTTGTCATAATGTTCCCTTTGCTTTTAGAATGAAACTTAAGTTTACCATCATCATCATAAGAGAAAACGTCTTCAAACTTAATTCTAGGCATGTTCATAAAAAACTTTCGTGGAGAATCTGAGAACGTTCCCACGCTACCTAAATAGGAATTGTTTTTACTGCCATTAGGATTTCTAGAACTTGTAACAAAAGTCATAAAATCTTCAATGCCTTGCTCAAGCGCACTAGAGCCGGCGTACAAATTACCTTTTCTATCAGATACGTTTTCAATACCGTGGTATTGTGAGATAGTAGGCAATATTCCTTTTTGCATATTGTCATATATGTTTTGAAGGAATAAATTTGGAACGTAATTTTTACCAGCTCTTTTTTTATTCTTTTCAGCTAAATGAGAAAAGCGATCAAAAAACTGTTCTTCAGTAGGAATATCACCGTCAGCATCTGGAGTAAGAAACTCAATCATATTGTCAACTTCTTTTGTCAAATGATTGTTGGTAATACGTACTGGAGTCATATTTTTTTGAGCGTTCATTATAGAGCTCAATGGACTGAATTTTCTGTTTGTGCTAATAAACGATTCTACAAGCGGTCTAGCGTTATAGATGTAAATTCCTTTGGCCGGATCCCCCGGCAAAGGAAGAGCTTTAAATTGATTGAAATTAGCAGCAGAGCTAGTTTTTAATATTTTAATAGGGATATTGACACCTTCATAAGCAAAAAAAGAATTGTTTTCTATACCAGGTATTCTAGCCAGTTGTTTAGCGTAAGCTTCTTGAGCTTTTTTGTAATCACCACGCGTGACATTTTTTTGAAACATCATTCTTTTTTTAATAAAGCCATAGACTAATGTTTCTATTGGCATTGTCTGGCCTTTATAAGTAACATGACCTTGATCTAATATCTTTTGAAGATTAAACTGTCCATAAGGCGGAACAAGAGCTTCAATCACATTAAAAAGATCTTGTTTGTCTTGAGAACCATTGTAGATATTGTAAACAGATTCTTGAAACTTATTGTAAATAGGTGAATTTGAATTTGGTGATATGTGCTTATCAAATTCATCTTTAAGTCTTTTTAAAACTAAATTAGACTTGTGAACTTCAAGTTGAGACATTGAATTGTTAAAGCTATACTTACCGTTGTTGTCAATAGTATTATTAAAACCAGATATATGTTTTGCGTTTGAAAAAACAAAATGCATTGAATTGTAAAAATTCAATTTATTGTCTCCATGAATGCTTTTCATATAAGAATCAAAAGCTTTAACTTCTCTCAATTCAGAATTTTCTATTTGTCTTATAAACTCATTTGCGGTTTTGTTTTCTACAGCTAGAGAATACAATGTAGATTCAAACATATCTCTATCAAACAATGGTACTTTTTTGTAGTCAGCTTTCTTGTCTTTATTTTTAGCAAGGAATCGTTTACGCATAGCTTTGTTGTAAACTTGGCCAAAACGTTTGATCACTCGAGTAGCGCCTTTAGCTTTACTTTCAAAATCTTTATCATAGAACGAAGTACCATCATCTTCAAGATCTTCTTCTAAATCAGTGATAATATCTTGTTCTCTGATATTACCAGCATTTTTAATTTCAAAATCAGCTACTGCAACTTTACGAGTTCTAATGCTTTCAAGCTCTGCTTTTTCTGCTTGAGTTAAATCCATAGCTAAAGCATCCATGCCTTCAGCGCTTACATCAACACCTACAGTAACTGCTTTAAACGTATCAAGTATGTAATCTTTTAGATTACCACTTGGAATACCGTCTTCACTTAATTTTCGCAACATGAAATTGACACCATCATCTTCTTCTATAATTTCCCCTTTTTTGCGAATTAATCCCCACCATTTTTTTACATCTTTTTGACGTCTAGGTTCATTTTTAGGCTGAAATATTTTATCGAAGTTATCAGATAATGGACCTTCAAGTCTAGCTACAAATAATTCTTCTAGTATAAGTCCTTGCTGACTTAAAGGAACCGTGTTAAGAGTTCCTTCTTTAATTTCAAATTCAAGCTGAGCTTCAAGATTTTCTGGTTTAACACCATAACGTTTGTATTCAGCAAAAATGTTTTGTTTAGTAAATCTTTTTGGCTTTCCACCAGGTATGTCAATAGAATAATAAGTAAGATGATCGTACATCTTTTTAACTCTATCTAAAAGCGGTTTGTCTTTGATAGCATTTCGAAGCATTTCTTTTGTCTCTGGCTCGTTTTTAGCAAGCTGAAAATAAATGTGAGACATCTCGTGCATAAATATTCTATCTTGATTCCATGCTTTGCTATCAATAAAAATTGTTCCAGCCATAGTATGTCCCAGCGCATCTCTTCCAAGAGTTTGAAACATATTACGGACAATGAATGCTTCTTTAGGAGTTTCGGCATTAGGGAACATTCGTTTAAGCTGATGATTGACTACAATCATTTTGTCTAGTTCCGTAGGACCAAACTCATTGTAAGCACTCATAGTGTTGAGGTAATTATCCATTTCGTTTTGAGATAGGTTCTCAACGTCTGGATTTTTACGGTTACGGATTTTATTAACTACATCATTCATAAAAATAGACTGTAATCTATTTTTTAATGGAATAGTTTTTTCTTTAGTTGTTCCGGCTTTACGATCCGACCCAACTGCTTCTTCAGCGTTTTCAGTATTTTTTTTCTTTAAACGATAAAGCTCTTTTGCTCTGGCCAGTTTTCTTTTACCAACGTCACCAATAGTTTTACCTATTTGTTTTCCTTTGGCTACTGTCTTAACAAAAGCTTTTTCAGCATCAGTCAAATCTTCATCTTCAACTTCTTCATCAACTTCTTCATCAACTTCTTTATCTACTTCAGAATCTTCTTTGTTTTCTGGATTTTTGGATTCTGTTTTTTTAGTACCTGGTTGTTGAGAAGAAATAGTGTCGCCTTCATTTGCTTGAGTAGAAGTGTTAAGTATCTGTTTTGTGATTTCTCGCATTACAGTCTCTTTATTCTTATCTCTCATTTCATCCTGACGTGGAGAAAGCTTTCCTTTCTTTCTAATAGCAGTAGCAATGTCCTGAATAGTCCTTAAATCAAGCTCACCCTCTTCTTGAAAAGCTTTATAAATCTCATCGCTTACAACTTCATTAGGATCAATCTCAACTTTTTCTGCAGCTTGCTGAGCTTCTTGCTGAGCTTCAGTTTCAGTTTTAGTAGATTCAGTTTGAGCATTTTCTTGTTCTTGATTATTTGCATCTGTACTATCTGATGCCTTTTCTTTTGACTTTGCAGTGTTTTCTTCTGTTTCTTGATTGTCTGGCTCCTTAGCTGATTTAAACTGATCCATAACCTTATTAACCATTTCTTTGCCTTGCTTAGATAAGTTAGACATAGATGGCATTTTAAATCCACGGTTCTCGGCTTCTTGTTGAGCAGATTTGCCAGCACTTTTAATTCCACCAACAACACCTTTAGCAGCATCCGCAGCTTTTTGTGATTTAGATACATTATCGTTAGTGTATTTGTTGTAGTCTTGAGTAGACAAACCACCAATGACCATTTCATTTCCAAATTCATCAAGTACTAAGTCAACCTCTAAAGGGTTGGCTTTTTTACCTAGAATAAGATTTCTTTGATTTTGACTGGCTTCAGCTTTTAAAATAGAAAGCGCTTTTAATCGCTTTTCAAAAATTTGCTCTTCTTCTTTTATTTTCTTTTTAACGTCAGCACTATTGCCATCGTCTAACCCTTTGTAAGTAGCAATACGTTCTTCTGAAATTGCTTGATACTCATCAATCTTTTTGTCAAAATAAGATTCTTTTGCGTTGTTGTACATCAAAGCAGAAAGACCTTTTACATTTAATCGTTTCCCTTTGGCTTTAACCTCTTGAAAATTTTCAACCATTTCATCGTAAACAACTTTTTCATCTTCAGTGATGTTTCCGTTTTCTACAAGTTTATTTGTAAAGTCTTCATAAAGACCAATATTATCATCAATAACAATGTCTGCTACTTGTTGACGAATATGATACTCTTGCCAGTCTAACTCTTCTTTAGTACCATTTTTATCAACAATCTTTTTAAAATTCTCTATACGGTTGTATAGCTTTAAATTGTCGTCAGCTTTCTTATTGACTAAAGTGGAAAGGTTAAACGCGGCACCACCTAGTATACCTGTAGCAAAAGAAAGAACTTTAGTTGCTTTGTTATCTTCTGAATTGTAGAAGTCCATAAAGCTTTTGTGCTTCATTGGTTCTCCGCTAACATCAGAAATAGCTTTTTGTGCGGACCACTCTTCGTATGTTTCTTGGAAGGTTTCTTCAAAACCTTCAAAGCCAGCTTTACCTGAAAGTTTAGCTACATTTTTTACAATAGGTGCAATATCATATCTAAACATTTTAGATGATATCTTGCTACGCTGAGCTGCGTTAAATAATTTACCACCTTTAGCTACAGGATTCATTCCTTTAAGAGCTTTCCAGCCACCTCCGTAAGTCATACCAAATGATGCCATATCGTAAAGCAACCATCCGGCATTGTTTCTCATAGTACCAGAAGCCATTTGAGAAAGATCTTCTTTGCTAAAAATTAAATTACCATTGGGATCTTTAAGCTCTTTATGATCATTTACTACTTGAGCAGCATTAAGCAATCCAGACATAAAGTTGCTAGTAATACCACCACCAACTGCTCCTGTTGCCGCAGACATTCCAGAAGTAAGCCCTTGGTCTGTGGCAAGCTTACCCATAACACCTTTGCCAGTACCAAAAACTTTTGTAGCTTTTTTACCAGCGCCTACTGTTGATGCAGCTGCTTCACCTAAACCAGCACTTTTAGCTAATGTTTTAATTCCTTTGTTTTTAAGGAATTTCTTAGCTCCAGCTTTAGCAATTCCAGCACCACCTTTTGATAATAACACAAATTCTGCAATTTGCGGTATCATTTCCGCAACATGTGTACTCCAAAATTTAGGATTAATCATCGAGCTAAAATCTAAGTTTTTAGCAAGTAATTCTTCTGGAATATAAGATTTGTTTCTATCAGCCAATGCATTGCCAGATTCTTGTAATGCTCTAGAAATCATATTTCCTTTAGAAATATCAAAGCCTGCATAAGAACCAGCTACTTGAAGCATATCTCCAGTACCTTTTAAAATGTGGTTACCAATACCACGAACAATACTTGTGCCTGCTTCATCAAAGAAAGGCTTCATTGTATATTCTGGAGTCCAACTCTCAGGATCAGCTTCTAAATTTCTAGTGTTTTTAGTTGAAATCTCTCCAAGTTCACTATTAGAATACATAGTGTTTTGAGCACGCTCTCGCTCTCTAGGGTCATTAGTAATAGTATCGCTCTCAAAATTGTTTTGAGCTTGCCTAGGTTCTTGCTGAGATTGTGCTTCTTTTTTGTTATTAGGATATTCTAAAAAATCCTCATGTTGAGTTTTTTGATCTGAAGCAGGATTTGGAGTTTGTTTATTTGAAGGAGTTTCTTCAAACATTTTGAAAATATCTGGCATGGTAAGTAGTTTATGTTAAGACAAATATAAAAAAAAGCAACCCTCAAAGAGTTGCTTTTAATATTAGTTAAGGCTTAAAGTTAAATATCATTACATTATGTTTAGAATTTGTTGCCATTTAGCGGCTAATTCTACGTTTCGTTTGTAAGCTAGTGAATCTTGATCTAAATCACTATTAGCTCCTTCAATCCATTTTTCTATAAGTTTATCAGAACTGTTTCCGGTTTCATAGCTTTTAAAATCTTCTTCAGTTCCTGCAGCAATAACAGATTTTGTAAATCTTTCTTGATCAATATATTTTTGAACGTTAGGAGCATAGATACTTTTATCTCCGTCTGGATTGTCTTCATCACGTTTGTTAGAATTCTCTAAATAATCAAAAGCCATATAGAAAGCTTTCATTTCAGGAACTCTATTTAACTGGCCACCGCTGTTTTCTCCGTAAAAATTTTCTCCTTCTGTTATAAACATTTCGTCATTAAAAACTTCCTGATCTAATTCATTTATTTTACGATCAACCATAATGCGTTCATCTTTACCCATTTTTTCTATTTGACGCATTTTAGCAGCTGCATGGTTTTCTTGCTGAACTTTATCTGTTATATCATCATCTTCCGCAAGAGCATTGCTCATCATTGTAGCAACGTCTGGTCTGCCCATATCTATTTCTTTATAAAAAATATCTTCGTTTTCGTTCCTTAAAGCAATAAGAGTTGTAGGCTTCATTTCAGAAGTATAACCTTCTTCTATTTTAGCAGTAGCATCTTTGTCTAAATCACCATTATCATCATAAGCATTGATTAACAAAGCTTCTTCTTCAACACCATCACCATTAGAGATCATAGATTTCATACCAGTAACTACTCCCATAACTTCGTAATTGCCTTTAAAATCATCAGGGTTTACAGCATTTTTATTTCCAAGTTTTACACCATCCATTCTGAAATCTTGCTCACCAGGAGTGTAGCCAATAACTTTATTTCCTTCAATTTTAAAACCACCAAGGTTTTCTTGACCTAAAATTTTATCAACAATTTTCTTTTCGTTGCCTTGGAATACTCGATAGGAATCTTTAAGGCCAACCATATCATTAAACAAGTAAGCGTCCGATTCATCAATAAAATCAGGAACAAGATCGTTAATGTCAAAACCTTTTTCATCAAGGCCTCTTTTTCTTGATATTAAAGTTGATTTATCTCCAAGTATTTTATTGACAGAAGGATCATTTTTACGTTGGAATTCCCAATAGCTACCGCCATAACCACCTTCTTCTATTGGTTTATTAATATCTTCAACAGTTGTGCCTTCTTTAAATTTAGAATTAAGCACATTGTATTGAGAAATAAAACTCTTTTTAAGATCTTTTTGTTTAGTAGATCTTTTATTTTCATAAGCTGCTCTAGCTCTAGATGCTGCAGCTTCTTCTCTCATAGCTGTAGTGTTACCGCCTGTGCCACCATAACCCATTTTTTTAGCAAAAGCTACAAGTTTCATGTAATCTTTAGGATTATTTTGCGGGTCTAAATCTGGAGCATCTGGATGTTGTATTTTATAATTGCCCATAATCTTAACTAAGTTTGAATCATAACTTAGTATATTATTTATAGGAATTTGGGTACCATAATCAAAACTAGCTGAAGGAGGAATGTTTATTTCAGTCATCATTCCAGAATAAGTAATCGGTCCACCCTCTGGATTTTTTTCATAGTTTTCAGCAGACTCTAAATCTCTAGGAGCAAGCAAATGGCCAAGACCTTTTTCTTTTATCTCTAAGATTTTAGCAAGGTTTTTAGCGTTTTCTTTATATTTAAAAGCTTCATCAGATTCTAATATCTGATTTTTAAGATTGCCTAAAACAGACATGCCACCTTCAGCTAAAAAGTTTTTGCGAGAACCACCAGTCATATCTAAATGTTCTCTTACTTGCCTTTGAGCAAGTATAATTTTTTTGTTAATGCGCTCTCTGTCTTTACCAAGCATGCTTTCAGCAGTTTGATACATTTTCTCATAGAACATTTGTTCTTGTTGCTGAGCTTGTATTTCTGCTGCTTTCTCTTGCTCTACGCTTTGAGACATTCTTTCTAAAACACCAAGTTCGCGAATTTTTGATTCGCGATCTTGAGTACCTTCAGTGAGTCCTTTTAAACCATTCATATTTATAGATAGTTAGGCGAGCTTAGGCAAATTAGCCAAAACTCCTGATTCGTAATCTTTAGCAAAGTTAGTTTCATTTTCTTCATTATCATTGACTTCCTCTGGGCTATTTGGTTTTTGAGCTGTAGCTAATAAACCTTCAGGTTGATTAGATGCGTTAACTGGAGTCTGAGGATTAGTGAAGAAATTAGAAACTTCTTTTTTATCAATAACAGGTTTTGATATAGTTTCTTGTCTGTCAATCTCTTTTCTGTCTATAGACAAAAGACCGTAATCTTTTTTATTAACAGCTAAATCCATATTTTCCATATTGATTTTATCGGGATTGACGTTTGGATTTTTTTCAAGATAATCTAAAAATTCGTATTGATTTCTTCTGTCCGTATTAGTTTCAAAAAACTCATTGGCTGCTTTTCTTTGGTTAGGATTCATAGCATTGAGTTTAGCCTGGTAAGTTTTTGCAGTTGATTGTCTTTCTTCTATTTCTTTACGTTTCATTTCAAAAGCACTTCGAGTACCAGGCTTTCCTTTTCCGTCGTCTGGAGCATTAGGATTAAACCCAAAAATCTTTTGGTAAAGATGAGCTTCATAAAGAGAATTAGCACTTCCGGGACCGTTTTCTCTTTGGTATTTAATACCTTCTACTAATTGAGAAAAACCTGCTTCAGAAAGTTCTTGTCCAAGTCTCTGATCTCTTTTGCCTTCTTGGTATTTAATACTATGATTAGCAATGTCTCTTCTGGAATCAAAATCATTTTTGTATTTAATAGCTTGACCGTATTGTTGAAAAGCTTTTTCTTTTGCTTCAAAATCAGCAAGCTCAATATCAACAAGACCTCTGTTTTTAGCAACTTCAAGTTGACCTTGATTACCAAGGACTGTAGCTCGGTTTCCTCCAGAAGCGTTTATAATACTTCTAAGGCCACCTTGATAAGCTTCTGCTAGTTTATTATTCATTGCAGCTTCAACCTCAGCAGGCAAACCTTCTTTAGACCTTTTTGCTAAATCGGAACTAAACTTTTTAAAAGCTTGGCTAACTTCTTCAGTCCTTAAAGGGATATTTGCATTATCTGCTTGTTCATCACCAATGAGACCTAAAGCCATACCTGTAATAGCATCAATAGGAAGCTCTCTTTTGCTTTCTACTGGAACAGTTTTGTTAGTACCAACACTTAAAAGATCAAGTTCAGCGTCAATCGTTTGGTTTGCAGCACCGTTTACACCATCATCTACAATTGGATTCTTTTCATCAACTTCAGTTTTAGCTTTAGTCTTGCTCTCAGAGCCTGAAGTTTCAGTTTTAGAACTCTCAGGAATCTTTACTGGATCTGGAATATATTGCGGATCTAGTTTTTGAATTTGAGTTAAAGAACCAGCGCTGTCAACTATTTGGTAAACATTGTCAATATCAAAAGTAGCAGGCATTAATTTGTTTCCGCCAAAAGATGCTGCAATATTTGCAATATCATTTTGCATACCTGAAGCTTTAGTAGCTTTAGTTTTTACGTCTAATGTTTTACCTGTAACTTTTTTAAATTGCTTTTTAAGAATTTTATCAAAACCAGGAACTTCAAATTCAAGGTTAGATTGTTCATTGTATTTTACATTATTAGCTTCAGCCCAGTCAATAAAATGCTGTCTTGACTCTGAACTATTGGTAGGTATAATTACGCTTTTAGCAATTATAGGATTACCGTCTTTGTCAACACCAGCATTGAGTTTTGCCTCTTCGGCAAACTCAAGCATTTTTCTAAGCATTTCTTTTTCTGCTGGATCAACTGGAGTATGCTCTTCTCTAAGCTTTTCGTTTCTATTTTCAATGTAATCATTGATAATTCCTATTTGACCTTTAGCTTTGTATTCAGCATTTAATTCTTGTATTCTTTTGTTTTTTTCTTCTTTAGAAAGATCACTAGAATGGAAAATTACTTTATCTTTTTTAGTAAAATAATCTTTGCCAATTTGTTCTTTTGTTTTAGGTTCAGTAACCTCAGCTTTTGTAAGCTGTTGTATTCCTCTGGTCTTTAAAGCTTCACGATATTTATCTCTATATTTTTTCATGCCAATGTTATTTACAGTGGCACCGTCTTTACCTTTTTTAGTTGATTTTCGATATCCTTCTTCTCCCATAGTAATAGCTTTTTTAGCTACTTCTGGACTTTGAAAATGAAAAAAAGCAGTCATTTCTTCTAAAGTAAGATTGTCGGGGTTTTGCCCGCTTTCATAAACTTTTTGAGCTTGAGGAAGAATATCTTTTTTGACATAGTGTCTAAAAAACGAATCTTGTAAAGAAGGAGATCTTAAAAAATCTTCGTGATCATTAATGTTATCATATCCATTTTTTTTAGCAAAACTCTGAATATCTTTCCACCAATATTTAGGAACAAACTGGTATTTGCCTAATGCTTGTAAATCAGGATCACTATTATCAGTATTATGTGCAGTATAACCGTCTTTTGCAGATTCGATTTCTGCAATACCTATTTGCAAATTGCTAACCAATCTGTCTACAATATTTTTTGGTAATTCTGTCTTTGGTTTAGCCATGATATTTATTTATGAAATTAATCCTAATTGTTTTTGTCGTAGAGCTTTAAGGTTTTCTACAGAAGCAAGTCCTTCAGACATTGCATAAGCTTCAGCGTTTTCTGCGCCTTCTACTGCAGATTCATTTTTATTAAACTTTCTACGGTTTTCTTTATATTCTTTTTTTGCTTTGTCGTGTCCTACCCATGAACTTACTGTTCCGGCAACTGCTCCAACTGCAGTACCTATGATTTCACCTTTAGGACCAGCAATTGAACCTATTTTACCTCCGACACTTGCTCCTTGAGAAGCTCCTTGCAATACTGCTCCATCTCTTTTGCCAACGCCAGGGCCTTCTGCTGAAGTATCAAATTGTCCTCCACTAAAGTTATCTACAATAGCCATTGTTTCAGGAACCGCTTCTAGAAGTCCTTGGGCTTTATCAGAAGATATGCCACCTGAAGCTTTTGGAATATCAGCATCTACAGCAAGACGTTCTGATGCTTTGCTAGCAGAATCTTGCAAAAGACCTTCTGCGCTTTTAGAAGTTGCAATAACATCTGTCTCTGGTGTAAGTGTGCTTACAGTTTTTACTTTAGGATTTTTAGCATACGCTTGTTGCTCTTCATTTCCAAATCTGCTTAGGTAATCGTCTAATAATGCATTCATGATTTATATTATTGATGGCTTTGGCGTAAACTGTTAATAACTGCTAAGATATCAACTTTTGCGTTATTAATGCTTTCAGCTGTTATTTCTATAGATATCCAATTTCCTCTAAGATCAGCAAGCTCTGAGGTTTTAAGAAATTCGTTCTTTGCAGGAATAGAATGATTCCCTTCTCTTATTTTATACCAAGGATGATCTCCTTTTACTATTCTTGTTTGGCCAAGACTTGTTTTGTATAATACTTCTTTGATTGGATATTTCATTGAAGTTATAAGTCCTGTTTGTTTATACTGAAGAACCTTGTCAATTTCAGAATTGACAAGTACTCTAGTTTTAAGTAATTTTTTATCACCAAATAAATTTAAAACAGGTCCTTCGTTTAATTGATGCAATAGATTACTTTGTCCTTTAACTGGAGCATACGTTTTTTTGTCAAAGGAAATGTAGTGATCATTATTGTATTCATATTCTCCATTAAAAACACCTAGCATTTCATTATAAGAAATAACCATGGCCATTCCGCTTTTAGTTCTAATTCGAATACAAGTTTCTTTGTACTGATGATCGTAATATCCTTCTGCGTCTATAATAGGATCAGTTTTGACTTTATCCCATAAATCAAGATGTAAAAGCTTTTGAGCAAGTAATGGTTTGCCCATTTTTACAAACTCAACATGCTTTTCGTCAAAGAAAGTAAAACCAAATTCACTATTGACTACTGAACGACGTATTGCAGTTCCGTAGTTATTTAAAACCTTATGTCCTTCAACTACTGTTCCGGAACCTTGTTTAAGATTGATAGGGTTGCCTTGATCATCGTTTATGATTCTATCGGTGCCAATATATAACTGAGAGATTTGATCTTCTTGTATGGCATATATCTCTTCTTTATGTCTGATAATATTTGAAACATCCCCTTTGTTTTTTTCAAGTTCTGCGTAAAAATTGTTAGGCTTAAACAATGACCAGGAATCATAACTTTCACCAGCTAGTTTTACATTAGAAACAGCAACAACATTTCCCATGTCCGGATCATCTTTAAATTGAAATGGTTTAGGAATAAATTGTTTAAGGTTGTTGATGTTTAAATAAGCTCCGTTTATTATTTCTGGTCTTGGAATTTCAAACTCATGATTACCTTCTTTTCTGTAAAAATTGTAACCATACATCATTTTAGGCTCTAATTGAGTTTCAAGTACATTTACATAATTCCAAGCTCCATTACGTTTCCATACACTAATATCTCCGGTATCACCATTACGGTTTCTATTATCAAAAGTTACGTCTTCAATTTCATTGCTATCACTGCCATCATTTTTAGTTCGAATGTTTAAAGTCATGTAAGTGTCAGCACCACATAAAAATGATTGCACTCCAGTTCCTTTAGAAACTGGAATTGTTTTACTTAACGGAATATAAGTGTTACGACTGTAAGCTTGTTCTGTTCGGCCACCGTAAACTGACTGTCTATTATTTCTGTACAAATTAATAAGCGGGTAACTATCACTTACTTTATATTCGCTTCCTCCTCTTCTTAATTGAGCATCTACTTTATGAACATTAGAACCAATAAAACTATCAGTAAATAAATCTTCTTTTGTTTTAATTATAGTAGTAGCATAACCAGGAGAAACTGTACATACTTTACCAAACATATTTTTTTTATCACCAGTATTCCAATTACGTTGATATGCTCCGTAATACCATGGCATTACAGGCATTACCAATGCATTGTTTGAAACATCGTGAGCAAGATTAAAAGCATTACCAGATATAACTTCACCTCTTGATAAAGTTCTTGATTCTTCTATGCTTAATTCTCTTACAGTTTTTTTTGTATAATTAGAAAATACAGAAACGTTTATAAAATAACTTTCAAAAGTTCCATTTCTATTATTTTCTCTTGCTCTTCTTGGTAAACCCTCTAAATTAAGATTACCTATTAATTGGTTTTCTTTTATTTTTCTAGAAAACTTAGGATATTGTTCTACTTTAAATGGAACGCCATCAATAGTTTCTCCGTATTCCATTATACAGCCGGGAGTGTGATCTGTATTGAGTCGAGCTAAAACTTGGAGTTTTGAGCTCTTTACAAAATTGTCAGAAATTTTATTAAAATATAAATCTGGAGAATCAAAGTACATTAACCTTCTGCTGGTTATAATTCTTTTATCACTATCAACTCCTTCGTAATCAAAATCTTCTCCATTTTGATCATATTGAGCTATACCTCTATTATCATAAACAGGACCACCGTAATAAGGTAAATTCCATTTATTTTGAATTCGATCGTCCATTTTAAACTGATCACTGTTATTATACTGAACTCTTGTAAGCGGAGCAGCTATTCCTTGGCACAATATGGTTCTGTTTTCTTCTGTACGCTCAACATAAAGTATTTGATACATAGATATCAACTTTTGCATTTCGCAGCTTAGACGTACTTCTATTTGCATTTTAATACCGTGACCATAAAGTTGATTATTATCAATTGATTGATTGACGTATTCTTTAGATTCAATTACCGGGTTTCCTGAATTATTAATATAAGTAATTGTATCATATAATTCAGGAACCATTACATCTCCTAAAGGAATAGAAAAATATCTGCTAGAGGCAAGATCATAAGCTTGAAAAGCTAATCGATAAATTTCTCCTTTCATGCAATATTTTTCTCCGGAAGGAGTATTATAATTTAAAAGTTTATCTGAACCATCATATATTTTAGTTGCTTTTTTTAGCAGAGGCTCTTTAAATTCTTTGTAAGTAACTCTAACACCATTACCTTGATTAAAGCCAGCAGATTGAGCGCCATGAATAAACTTGCTGCTATTAAGGTTTAAATCATTAAACTCAATATCGCTTTTAAAATTTTCGATAAACTGATTGTTGTTTGATTTCAAAACATAATCTGCAAAATCAGTTACAATTTCTTCGTTTATTGGAGTCATTAGTAATTGGCCACCATTGTTTTTTATTTTAAGATTAGGAAATAAACTTAAAAACTCAGAATTATTAAAATACTGATCTAGCAACCAATCTCTTATATCTGCAAGTATATCTGTATAATTTTCTAAATCTAGATTAGGAAATTCTTTTTCAATAAAATTGCCACTTTCTCTATTTTCAAAAGTTATTAAACAAGGCCCAAAAGAAGATATGTTCTCATATTTCTTTTGTTTGATATAAATTAATTTTTCTGTATTAGTAGGATCAATCCATCTGTAATTCCATGGCTCAGGATTCATTAAAGAATTAAACGTATTACTGCCTTCATTCCAGGAGTGTAATGGCATTAAATATTCAAGATTCTGTATTTCTGTAGGTAAAGGATTGTTTCTTAATCCTGCAGCAATAAGTTTGTTTTTTTTAGATGTAAAATCGTTGCAATATTTCCAAGTGTTTTTAAATTCTAAAATATCAGCAATTGTAATATCATCAATAAATTCTGTTTCATTACCAAAATGAGAAAATTCTGTAATTGCTTTGGCTTCTTTTATTCCTAAATTTTTTATTGAAGTTGGCGGTCCTTGAGATTCAAACTCTAAAGCAATACATTCAATTTGAGAAGATGGCTCTGGATTTATTAAATCAATTTCAATTTTTGAAACTTTAGTAGTTATTTCACTTACGTCACCACCTCTATAACCAATAGCTTCATTTTCTACTAAAATATCTGCAAATTCAGAAAATGGAGAAAATTCAGAAATTTGTCCTTGTTCAGATATGATTCGATACAAGTACAATACTCTCATTGAATTTAATTGGCCACCGTCTTCAATTATTTTTAATCGAGGTTGTAAAAGTACATTATCAAGGATTTGATCAAACTCTTTTGCTTGACGAGTAAATAAAGCTACATCTTTACGGTTCATTACTCGTCTATTATTTATAGCATCAGAGTAATATACACGTTTAAAAAACTCGTTTTCTTCAACGCCTTCTGCTGTTATTTTTCCGTTTAATGGCCAGTTTTGTAATCCTGTCCAAAGTGTCTCACTTGTAAGATTACCTTCGCTATTAAGCTTAAAACTAATTATTGTGTCGTAATATTCTTGATTGTTTAGAGGTATTGCGTTTTCGTTTATGTTGCATATTTTATAATTAGCAACATTAAATCGCTCATTGTAATATTCACCAAAATCTATCTCTTCTTGTGTAGATTCAGTTTCTGAATATGGAAGTTCAAAATCATCTTCATCAGCTAAAGGAACAACAATAGTATAAGTAGTTTCAATTATTTCAGTGTTTGCTGAAATAAAACTTTGGCTATTTGTAATTACAGTATCAGTTTCTGATAAACCATTTAATATAAAATCATCTGTTTGTATTTGTATTTTAGTAACTGTTTCTTCTGTGCCTTGACCTTCACCAGTAGGTATTAGACATTTGGCAAAAACAATAGCTTCATCCCTAAAAGAATGATGCCCTAAATATTTTATTATTTGAGAATTTTCATAAACAAGTTTACTTCCGGAAATTGCTGTAAAAGAAAAAACTCCATCTTTGGAGTAAATTCTTCCATTAAGGCCTTTTTCAAAAGTGTTTTTCTTTTCGATGTTTTGGCTAAGGTCTTTTGAATTACCTCCTTCAAAAGTATTAACTGTTGAAAAATTTATCATTATAGTTCGCTTAGTACTGTTAATGTTATGAATAATGGACCTTGTGCTTCTCCGTTGACTTCAGATATAAATATTTGAAAACTTTCTGAAGGACTAGATTCATCTGCATCTTTTATGAACATAGTTGTAAAATTAAGTTGACCACTTGAATCTAAATCAAAAGTTAATGGGTAAAGTAAACTTCCAGAAGTTGCATTGTAAGTTTGACCATTACCAGTTATAATAACGCGTTTAACGTCGTCTTCAGGAACAGAATCTAAAAGATTTGCAAAATCAAAAGTTAACTGAACAGTTTCATTAGGCTTACCTCCAGCTACTTCAAATTGAGAAACTTCATTAAAAACCATTGTATTATTTCCTATTTCTACAATTCCTAATTCAGGTCCTGAAACAGTTTGATATAATAAATTAATTTGCAAAGGAAGTTCAGCATTTAATGTAAACGTGTATTCTTCTGGTTGCAATACATTGTTTCTTCCTACTTTATATTTTAAAACAAAATAAGGATATCTATTTCTTACTTCTGAAATTTGAAAAAAAGAATAAAATAAATCTTCTGGACTAAATCTTTCACCAGGTACAACTTCTCTATTTTCTTCTAAAAAAACATAAGGCACAATGACTCCTTCTGTAACTTCTGTTATTTCAATAAACTCAGTAGCTGAGTTTATTGGTAAATGATCTAAAAGCTTAATAGCATTTCCATATTGGAGAAGATGAGTATTGTTTTCAGAAGATGGCAAAACAGAAGAGTTAGCTTCCCAGACTAGATTGATTTCAGCTTCATTACTATATTTTTGAACACTGCTATCGTAAGTTCTAAATTTTAATTTTTTGCTGAGGTAATAACCTTCTAATTCTGGAAATCTTTTAAAGTTAAGATCTGCTTCGTCTGAAATATCGTAAGTAGATCCGTTAGTAATTTCAGAATCTCTTATTTTACAAATAACGTTTCTAGGTAATCTTACAATTTGAAAATCGGTTATTGCCATTGTAGTAAAAATATTTTATTGGCACAAGTTAATATTTAAAATTGAATCAAATCAAAACTAAGGCTCAGACCAAGTGCTGGTTGTAAAGTTAAAAAGTCAATCCCAATGTAAGGACCAATGCCAAATCTTTTTTTCTTTTCAGTGTAACTGTAAGTATCTAATCCAGTAGTTTTAACAAATGGATTGCTATTTACAACCTCAGCTTGAAACGTAGTGTTCCAAAATCCAGTTTTCTTTTTACCAATAGCAAAACTAATAGTGTTATCAAGCTGAAGAGTATCTACACTTGTAAATGTATTTGTTGATCTTCCGGCTATAAAATAATACTTATCATTAACTGACCAATTTTTTGAAAATTCAAATTCTATTGGATTATCATATTCAACTTTTACAGTATCTATTCTAGTAACTTGAATAATGTTTCCCGCAGCTTTTACTTCTTTGTATTGTTTAACAAGTTTTTTAAGCTGCTGAGTGGAGTCTATTTGTTTTGAAAGCAATACGTCCAAAGATTCTTTTTGACCAAAGAGAGCTTCTTTCTGTGCTACTTCTTGCCCTAATTTGTTTTTGTAATAAGATATTTCTGAATTTAAAAACGTGGCAGTATTTTCTGCATGCTTTTTTAGTCTTTTAGTTTCTGTGCATTGATACATGAATAAACATGCAAAAACAAGTAAGGCTACAGATAAAATTAAAGTGGTTTTACCTTGTAGCCTTTTTTCGATGTACTTGATTATTTTTTTCATAAGTCATTAGGTAATTTCAATTGTCTATCGATTGAAGTATAATCTAAATATTCTTGCATGGCTTCAAAACTAGGACATTGTTTTGTGCGTTCCCAAGTATCAATTTCGCCATTATTATTTTTATCATCAGAAAAATCTCTATGGCCACCAACCCAAAAATCTATTTTAGTGTTTTGCTCTTGGCTTTTAAGCCAGAGCATTGAATCGCTAATAAGATGTTGAAGCTTTAATTTTTGACCTGGTGTTCTAGTGTCTTTGGCAATTTTGTAATTGTCTTTTTCAACACCACCTACATAAGAAATATGGATATACTTGTCATTAAAACCGAGGACGCCATTGGTGATAAACCTATAGGTTGATTTGCTTGGTGTTTTGGAATAGCCTCCGGTTCTTACAGTAGGTTTTACTAAATACCAGATATCATCATTTAAATCTACAATAGCATGATAACCTTTACTATTTCTCCAACCTAAGACATCCCACCAGTATTTTTCTATGGCTTCTATGCT
>Ga0075107_1000068_pt1 | contig 37314 bp, 41 predicted proteins | sample AntDeeMetag022AM_FD_69795 | JGI IMG/M metagenome (GOLD analysis project Ga0075107, IMG submission 69795) | Saline lake microbial communities from Deep Lake, Antarctica - Antarctic Deep Lake Metagenome 022AM | ecosystem: Environmental > Aquatic > Non-marine Saline and Alkaline > Saline | place... | reverse complement strand
AGAATAACGAGCCAGGCAGCTTGATGGACAAGATAGACCGTTACGTATCCACCGGGTTGGGTGACATGACAATCGAGGCTGATGCAGCTCCAGAAGATGCAGTAGCAAGTGGAATAGAAGCACTGAAAACAGAGGTTGATCAGGTGTCTGTAGATAAACTTCAGGCAATGACGACGCATATGTCCGCTCAGGCATATGTTGAACCTGAATATATTGACGTGCCAGCTGAGAGAATTAATTTTGTCGAGGATTTTCTTGAGGAAAATTCAACAAGATCAACCTCTGATCTTATTATGAAGATGAGTAATGAATCACCTGAAGGAATAACTGCTTTTGAGCGAATTATGAACTTGGACGATAGCGGTGATGTTATTGATCGAAAATCTATGCGCCCAGTCTACAAGATGACTCAGGAACTAGTAAGTAACCTAACTGAAGAAAATTTTCCAAATGGTATGCCTGAGTATGCCCGGCTCAGTATTAACGCCAGTATTGATGCTATACGAGCGTAACAAGACTTTTAACGTTATATGCAGCAATCAGCAAGAGAAAAATTAGCTCATAATCTTACCTCGCCAGAGGAGGAGATCTCTCATCTTCGTCAGAAGATAAATGATCGTCATGTAGAATCAGGTTCTCAGTCTCAGGAGTCAAATGCCCAGAAGCTAGAGGCTGAAAATCTTGAGCGTGAGGTTGTTCAGGATTATACAAATAATGAGAACGCTCTGGCTCCAGAATATCGAATGGGTGATCAGAAGGCTGAAGAGATTGTACTAAGCCTCAAGCCAGAAGCACATGATAAACAGATGGATGAGCTGCTTGGAATAATGGCCGAGGAGGGCTTAGGCAATACGCTTCGGATCGTAAGGGGCCTGGATGACCCACATATTGAGGATGATTTTCATCGTATTCTGATTCAATATGTAAAAGAAGGATATCCGCTTGATGGTGTAAAGGAGGGAACACCTCGGTTTAAATCACTACACCGTCGCCTTTTTGAAGTCGTTCTTACTGCTAAAGATGAGGATGATAAAGAACGCGATATTCGAGAGCTTATTTCAGCTACCGAGCAGTTCTATGCTGGAATTCTTACGCTTGGAAATAAGGAGAAGCCTGGCGATTTCTCAATATCGATTGAGGTTGCGGTTGAAAATAACAGCGAACAGGTTAGCTTCTATCTATCTGTTCCAGATATTCGCACAGATATGTTTGAAAAGCAGCTTCTGTCTCTATTTCCAAATGCAGTCGTCAAAGAGACCGAGGATGATTACAATATTTTTAATCACGACGGAGTATCGGTAGGTTCTAGAGTACAGGCTGACAACCGTAGCATTTTTCCACTCAAGACATATGATGATTTCAATCATGACTCTCTTAATGTCTTGCTTAATGCATTTTCAAAGCTTGAACGGAGCGGTGAAGGGGCTGCAGCCCAGATTATGTTACAACCGGCTGGGGATACGTATTACAAAAAATATACAAAAGCCATTGAAGATATTGAAGACGGTGAGGGGCTCTCAGAGGCGATAGATGTCAGTCCGGCCTTTCTTAGTAAGATGTGGGGATCAACCAAAGAGTTTTTTAGTACTACAAAGAAGAATGATGAAGAGGAAGATTTTTCAGGTCTTGGCAAGCGCGAGCAGGATGCAATAGAGCGTATCCAGGAAAAGACAGATTCACCAATTCACCGTACGAATATTCGCCTGGTCTCTTCTGCTAACTCTCGGTCACGTGCCGAAAAGATCCTTTTTGATCTTGAATCGGCTTTTAATCAGTTCTCAGAACCACATGGTAATAGTCTTTCTTTTGAGCGAGTTAAAGATAAGCATAAAGATGGGTTCTTTCATCAATACGTATTCCGTTTGTTTGATAAAAAATACTTGCTACCACTAAACATTCAGGAGCTTACATCATTGGTTCATTTCCCAGTTCGAAATCTTGATGACTCCCGAGAGCTCAAGCAGGGAAAATCTGCCTCGGCACCGCCACCACTCGACATACCTGAATCAGGCCTATTATTAGGGGTAAATAAATACCGTGGCAATGACACAAACATCTACCTTACCGAGAAAGACCGAATGAGGCACTTCTATGCTATCGGTCAGACCGGTACCGGTAAGACAACACTCCTGCAGAATATGATTACGCAGGATATACGTGAAGGCAGAGGGTGTTGTTTCATTGATCCGCACGGCGATGTTATTAATGATCTGCTGGCTGTGGTTCCACCAGAACGCTTCAAGGATGTTATCTACTTTGATCCGGCACACACTGCTCGGCCAATGGGGCTAAATATGCTCGAGTATAATACCGATTACCCAGAGCAAAAGACCTTCGTGGTCAATGAGATGCTCTCAATCTTTAGTAAGTTGTTTGATATGCAGGCTACCGGTGGGCCGATGTTCGAGCAGTACTTTCGTAATGCTACGCTGCTGGTTCTTGAAGATCCATCATCTGGATCTACACTTCTCGAGATTTCACGTGTCCTGGCCGACAAGAATTTTCGCGAGCGCAAGCTGTCTAACTCAGACAATCCAATCGTAAATCAATTCTGGCACGAGGTGGCCGGCAAGGCTGGTGGTGATACCAGTCTGGAAAACATCGTTCCCTATATTACATCCAAGTTTGATAACTTTCTTTCTAATGAAATCATGCGCCCAATCATTGCCCAGCAGGAGTCGAGCTTTAACTTCCGTGAGGTGATGGACGAGGAAAAGATTCTTTTGGTAAATCTTTCTAAAGGTCGTCTCGGTGACCTAAACGCCAATCTACTTGGCCTTATTCTGGTCGGAAAGATTCTGATGTCAGCCCTAAGTCGTGTGGATATACCGGCGGAGGAAAGAGTTCCGTTCTATCTATACATGGATGAGTTTCAAAACATTGCCACTGACTCAATCGCTACTATTCTTTCTGAGGCACGAAAGTACCAGTTATCCCTAAACGTAGTCCACCAGTATATAGATCAGCTGCAGGATAGTATTCGTGATGCAGTGTTTGGAAACGTTGGTTCCATGGCAGCCTATCGTGTAAGCTCAAAGGATGCTGAGGTGCTTTCTGAAATGTATGCTCCGGCCTTTTCACAGCGAGACATTATGAATGTCGACAACTATAACTACTTTGCAAAAATTCTGGCCAATGGGCAGCCGGTAAAGCCATTCTCTGTAAGTGCATTACCACCAACGGAAGGGATCAAGGGGCAGGTAGAAAAGCTTAAAAAGATATCATATCTAAAATACGGCCGTGACCGAGATACGGTCGAGTCGGAGATTATGGAAAAATACAAGAGTCTATAAACAACCTACAAGACAAGGGTGTTTTTTGGTACGATACACAAGCATTACATTGTAAGTAATTAATACATTATATTCATGACTCATTTTAAAGAAGAACGAACACTCGTGATAATAAAGCCGGATGGTGTACAGCGATCACTGATTGGTGAGATTACCAAGCGGTTTGAGCGCGTTGGTTTAAAGCTTGCCGGGCTCAAGATGGCTGTACCTCAGCCTGATCTGGTTGAGGATCACTACCTACTTGACCCTAACTGGAAGCGGATTGTTGGAGAAAAAGCCATTGAATCATATGAAGCAGATGGAGAGACACCACCATCTGATGACCCTGAGGAGCTTGGAGAGAAGGTGTTAACCGGCCTTAAATCCTACATGAGTTCGGGTCCTGTGGTCGTTATGGTCTGGAAGGGGGCACATGCCGTAAAGTTGGTACGAAAGCTAGTGGGAAGCACTGAGCCACTATCATCTGATGTGGGTACAATACGTGGAGACTTTGTTCTGGACTCCTACAAGATGTCTGACACCGATGGTCGATCTGTACGAAACTTGATTCATGCTTCTGGATCTGTAGAGGAGGCAGAGCAGGAGATTAATCTCTGGCTTTCTGAAGATGAAATCATCAACTATGAACTAGTTCAGGAAAAGATTCTTTACGACGTAAATCTTGATGGGATTCTAGAGTAGATTGCCTTCAGGTGCTGGGGCGCAGCTTGTGTTTAATAAAGCATGTTGCTTTGACGGGCTGTCAAAGGTTATATCTAGCCATGCTATCCACTTGCGTTCAGGTCTTAGAGTGACGTACAATACTATATGAGGCCATCCACGAAACGAGTCCTCATTTATGACACAAGGGAGCCTTACATCGGGTAGACGTGCTGATTCGTTCGGACGTTTACTGCCAACAATATGGCCGCAAGGAGTTTACTCTTTGCTACTGCGGGCACCCACTTGGAACACTCGTGGTCTGGTTTTCCCGGTGGTCTCATAAAATGACGCCTCTCAATTTGAGGTGTTTTTTTATTCTTATATGCAGTCAAAAATTATAATCTCAGCTTCTTTAGTATCGGCAATTCTGCTGGTCATTTTGCATAATATGGCGCTTGAACTGAGCTGGTTTTATCTATACCCATACACAAACATTCTTCTTCATATAATTGGTGGATTTTCAGTCGGACTTCTTGTATACATCGTACTGATGAAATGGATGACGGTTGATGATGGTGTGACACGACCGCCGTCTCGGTGGTGGAGTTTGTACATAATAATATTTGGAACTTTTCTTATAAGTATTGTCTGGGAGGTTGTGGAGCTTATTTTCTACCTTACAAATGATGCCGGCCTCAGTAGCGATACGGTTCAGGATATTTTATTCGGAATACTAGGTGGACTGCTGGCATGGTTATTTATTCAAATACTTCCTGAAGACAAGGGGATTGATGCATAAAAAAACCTCACCAACGCGGTGAGGGGAGGAAGGAGAGCTTTTTCTTTTGTTATACCATCACAGACTCAACAACAGCATCAAATGCTTCTGGCTGCTCCTGTGCGAGCCCCGCGAGTGATTTACGGTCCAACTCCACATCAGCCTCCTTAAGAAGATTAATGAAGCGAGAATAAGACAGATCATGCTTTTTCACAGCAGCCCCAATAACGATCTGCCACTGACGTCGCATATCACCCTTCTTGCGCTTACGGTGCTTGTACGCGTTTCGTCCTGCGTGAGTCAGGGCTTCTTTTGCTGATCGCTTGTGTGACTTCTGTCGGCCACGATACCCCTTGGTCTTTTTCAAGACGTTCTTACGTTTCTGGTTTTTGTTTTTTCCTCGTTTTACTCGTGCCATGGTAAATAAATAATTAAGCTTCGTGTGGTAAATAACGTGACTTGTCACTCTGCTTCAATTTGAAATCAAGCTGACGACGTCGCTTATGCTTTTTCTCTCCGCGCTCCTTTGCATTGAAATGGTTCTTTCCTGCACGGCGAGACTTCACCTTTTTATTTTTGGTGATTTTCAAGCGTTTCTTGAATGATTTGTTGGTTTTTCGAGACATAAAAAAGTATAAATTATTTTGACTCTAACATCATGTTTAGTCCTTTCGGTCCTTTACGTGCTTCCTGCGTAACCTTGTAGTCAGCACTAATGAATTTAAGAAAACGATCTAGACGTTCCTGGTGAAAGCTTCGACCAAGTCCCTTGGCTCGTCCTCGAAGATACAGCTCAAGCTTAACGCGATTTCCTTCCTTAAGCCATTTGCTTGCACGGTTAGCCTTCATTTCCAGGTCATTTTCACTTGTTCCGATCTTTACCTGGACAGTCTTGGTCTCAACCTGTTTTGACTTCGAGTTATCCTGCTTCTTCTGCTGCTCGTACTTATACTTACCAAAATCCATGATCTTAGCAACAGGGGGATTTGATTGTGGTGCAATTTCAACCAGATCAAGCTCAGCTTCTCGAGCCATTTCCAGGGATTCTTCGAGGGTCTTTACACCCACGTTCTCACCATCCGCATCAATGATGCGTAACTCTTTCGCCCTAATATCTGTATTTGTACGAGTGTTATTTCGAGCCACGTGTAAAGAGTTTTTTACCCCTGTAAGCGACTCTCTTTATACCATATAGAGGTCTGCTTCGCAATTATATGACGCGTTTTATCCAATTAAGCAACTTTCTTGTATCATCACCCCTGTTTTCTGAACCAAGTACTATTATGGCAATATTCCGATCTCCGTCAGTACTTTCAACGGAAAATAGGGAGAGTAAGGTATGTCGAGCCTCATCAGTGTAGCCATTTTTACCCCCAAGATACTCGTCCATACCCACAACAGGATTATTGTTTGTAAAGTTTCGCAGGCCATCCGAGTATGGATCCGGAGTTGTCATCATGATCTCGGTGGTGGTAGTAAGGAAATCCTCATGATGTGACCAGATGTATCGAGCCAGCCGAAGAAGGTCATGTCCAGTTGATACGTTCTTCTCTGACAAACCGCTCGGGTCAGCAAATCGAGTGGTGCGCATTCCAATAATTCGTGCCTTCTGGTTAAGTAGCCGTATAAAGTTCTGGTATCCGTACTGCTCAGCAATTGCTGTGGCCGCATCATTGGATGAGTCTAGTAGAAGTGGTAGATACAGCGTGTCGAGCGGAAAGGATTCACCAGCTCTAAGGCCACCAGCACCTCCGTACGTTGCCACAGCGTTACTGCTGATATACACCGCAGCCTCTGCCTGGTCATTTTCTTTAGACACAACGGCCGTCATTAATTTTGTGATCGAGGCGATAGGGAGCTGCAATCCACCATTCTTACTGGTGATCACTTCGCCGGTATCGATATCGGCCACGACAAACGAAGTGGCTGAAACTCGTGGTGCGTTCGGTAATGCTTGCTCATTTTCTGCTTCATTATACGAAACTATCACTGGCATGTCTGAGCCAGTTAACTTATAAAGTCGTCGAGCATCCTTTGTAAAAAGACGGATACCATTACTGATCTGCTGACTACTGGTTGCTCTGTCTCCACCTGGTGTCTCAGGCTGACCATGAATGGACATGTTGCCGTTAAACTGTTGCGTATACGGCATATACACATTTGCACTTGATGATAGATGCTTTTCATTTCGGTAATGGACGCGGTACTGCTGCCCAGGAAGTGAGTCTTTGTTGACCGCGTCACCAACCGAGAGAATCGGAAATGTGTGTGAGATGTGTCCATTGTCATACCAGAAAAGCTCCATAGAATTCATCCCGATTCCGATGAATGTATCGTATAGATCTGCCTGTGCCTGAAGCTCTGATGATGGACCAACGAAGCGTTGTGTATCTACACCGGCCACTGATCCATCATCAGTCGACTGGGCCCAGTAGACTTCATTCTGCGACTGCGTGTCTGATTCAGTGACGACTTTATCGTCCGAAGTAACGATGTCGAGCGCAGTGATGCCTGCAGCCAGGATGAGTATCACAGCTGCAATGAATGCAATCTGGGGATAGTTGTATTTCCTGCTGGTTGTTTGCATAGGGTAGGGTTTGTGTAGGTGAATTGTATCACGCACCTGCTATGCTAGGCATTCGTAAGTTCTGATAAGGTTGTATAAAAAAATCCACAGACCGATTAGGCCTGTGGAGTATGTGGGAATTGTTTTATTATTTTATGACGTGCTTTTCTCCAACTGCCTGGAGGCGGCTGTCCAGTGTGTATACTTGAACGGTAATTACGTTCAGTCTTTTAAGCGGAATATTGCTTTTATTAAGCTTGGAAATGTCTTTGGCTATTTTGTCTAAATCCCAAATAATATTCTCATTATTTGCCTCGGTAGCTTTTTGGTCACATACAGCATGTGATTCATGGAGCTTTTCTATTGATTTAGTACCAGTTATAACTGGGAAAAATATATCACCATCAATATTGATCGCCGCACTCCATTTTATTCTAGAATTAACCTCTTCAAGCTTATTTTTTAGAAGTCGTTTATCCGCACCTGCACCAGTAATTATTTCGAAAAGAATCCCTGCTCGTATTGTCTGTCTCACTGGTGTCTTTGTTTTATTCGCTTTTTCTCTAGTCGGCATCTTATCCTCCAGTTTTTGTTGTTAATTAACTGCTGTCTGTGATTATAGAGTGTTCACAATATATCGCAACAGTGTTATGGGTGCGTAAAGCATTCATTAGAAGTAATCAAAAAAGCCAGCTTTCTAAGGCTGGCTTCAGACGTGGATTATTCTAAGTTAAGGTATTGTGGGTTTCAGCTATATACCATACAGTTTTTTTCTGCCCCTCCAGTCGCCTAATGATGTTTGTGAGTTTTTTTTCTATCGACTCACTCTCGATGCTTATTCTTTCCAATTTCTGCAGGAAGTTGGCCTTCGACTTCCCATGGCTAGCCAACTCAAGCTCTTCGTCATGAAACATAACAGGGAAGAATACAGAGATTTTACTATCCTTATCAGATCTATAAATAACTGGTTCATTCCAACTCAATTTACCGGATGCTTTTCCCAGCTTTTTTTTCAGCCTCTCAATTGAGAAACTTTCATTGATCGGTATGTAGAAAATAATACCAATCACTAACTGACCACGTGTATCCACTGATGGATACTCGCTCTTCCCGCCGGCTCGCTTTTGCGATACTTTATGTCTCATCTGGACTCCTGTCTTTGGTTTATATTAAAGATGCATTTTCTGTTTAAAACTATACGTCTTTTTTACAATGTATGCAATAGTGATTGCGACCATCAAATTTTCCGAGAGACCTGTAAGGATATAACAGAAAGCGTTGTAAAAAAATTTTTCTACGATGCGGCACCTGAGAGATAGATATTAAAAAGACTGCGTAGACAGGGTGTCTACGCAGTCTTTTTTTAGTTAAATAGTTTTTTGTTTCTAGCCATTGCTTTGCGGCTGAATTACCCCAACGGGACTTACTAATGGTGGTGGTGTTTCGCACTTAATGCAGTACCAGACCTTTTCCATTCTAGTAATGTTACCAGTCGGTTCCTTTTTACTGCTATCAACAATTTGAAAACGAACTTCGCTTTTCCATAAGCTGCTACCACATTTCTCACAACGCCAGTCAGGTCCAACTTTTTCACATTTATCCAGTCTTTCCTTTTGTTTCTGCTTAAGTTCCATAACGCACTCATTAAACTCCTCCATGGTTATACTTTTTTCTATTCGCTGATTCGAGCCACATTCGCTTATTTTGGGGTTTTTTATAAAACTTGAGTTGAGTAAATCTGCAATCACGTGTTACCTCCTATTTAGTTGAAAAGAATTTAGTATCTGTCCACAGCATAGCGCGTTCATTTTTTTTGGAAAGTGTTTTGATGTATTGATTTGCCTTCAGATTTAAAAGTTTACATTCACCTTAAGTATTCAATCTTCTCTGCAAAATAAGGAGGTAACGAAAAAGATCCACCGATGTGGCAGGTCTTTTTCTCATAGATAGTCTTGTGGAAGACTTCGTGCCGAGTTGGAACCTCTTTAATTGAAATGAAGTGTGTGAATTTCTTAAGTGTGGTTGATTTGTGGCGGTAAAAAACTATCATTTTATTTCTATGGAAGAATAGTTTTCTACTATTGTCTTCTCTGGATGATTAGACAGGATCTGCAGTCAAGGTCATTAGTATTTCGACTGTGTGCTTTAAGGTACTTTTGATTATCGCGGTATCTGGGGTGCTGCTTAAGAAGTGGTACCACGGATAGTCGATTTCTACCGAACCATCTGCTTTGGTCCAAGCCTCAACTTCACGTTCTATTGGGATTAGGCCAAAGAGTTTCATGTTAGCGCGATAGCGGACTCGGGCTTCATTTTCGCTGACTTCTAGTTCTTCAATTTGGTCATCTGCCAGGACTAGCTCGGTAATTTTTAGACTAGCTGCTTCTGGTGTTTTGCTAGCCACCGTTTCGCGTAGGCGGGTGAAGGCTTCGCGGTCTTCTTTGGTCCAATTACGCAAGTCACTAGCAGCTAACGCGATACTAGAAAGTCTTCGCTCGCCAGTGTCGGCATCTTCTCGTACTTCACCTTTAATGTCACCAAACTTGATAAACCCGCCGTCACGAGTAGTCACATCACCACGGCCATCTGCATCGACGTCACCGCTCCCGTCTGCATCTAAGCTAGCACGCATGACTTCAAAAAGTTTCGGGCTGGCTTTGTCGATGTCGCCGCGAGCAGTAGGGAGGCCGTCATTGTCGTCATCTGGATCGTTAAAATCTGGGGCGGCTACTCCACTGGTTCGATTGGAGCGTGTTGAATTATGATTTTGCGCGCGCTCAGTACCGTCACTATCAGCATCTCTACTCCCGGCTCCTGTGTTTTTTGGTATGGTACCAGGGTCTATTGTTTGGCCACCTTCGCGAATGGGAGTAGCTTTGTCTGCTGTTGCGTCTCGAGCTGTGGGCTCGCAACGCTCATCAGCATCATCACAATCTGTATTGGTCTGAGCCTCTAGGTCGTACACAGCATCAGTCACTCCTGAGAGCTCAAGCTGTTCTTGGGCTTCTACTGACCAAGCGGCTCCAATTAGTAAGATAAAAAGAGTTGCGCTTGTTAATATTGTTGTGTGTACTTTAGTCATACAATGTAGATTACTTTATAAATGTACATTTAATGTACCGCTCACGTATATATTTGTAAATGCCTAACCAGAGAGGCTCAGAACTCCGACTTTCAACCACCGTCATTTCGCACAAACGCAAAGACCCTGAAAGCTGCGTTTTCAGGGTCTGTGTTATGTGGAATACTTTGTACCAAGTTAGAACCTCTTTGATAGAAATGGAGCGTCCGAATTTTCTTAAGATTGTGGATTTGTGGTAATTACTTTTTCTTCCCAAACCACTTTGCTGCTTTAGGACGACGGTGAGGACAGCCTGGCCAACAACAGAGAGTTTTCTTGCCTCCCCTCATATCACTCACCATTCGCTTTAAGTGTTTTTTACGGGTTTCTAGTTTGGCTCCAGTGGTTGCATAGCAAGCCCATTCATTTCGCTGTACCTCTGTCAGTCCATTCCAAATTTCTGTCAGTCTGCTGTCTTTTTCGAGCACTGTAAGAATTGCTCTTGGCACTTTGTGGTAGGCGGTAGACTTAGTAATTTTCGTACTCATACTTTTAGTATACCAAAACGAAAAACCTACCCGAAAGTAAGTTTTTATTCTTTCATGTAGTTCTATGTTTTAGTGGAGATCTTTGTTGGTAACAACGACTCAAAACTATTTTAGATTCAATAGATGCGCGGATAGCTAACTGGTTACAAAATGCAGAAAGGTCAATGACCTTTTCAGAACGAGCAGCAGAGGAGTTCAAGAATGGTGATATAAAGAAACAGAAGATGATTTTGGCTGCTCTTGGACACACTCATGTAGTAAAAGATGTAGTGCTGCGACCACAAACAAAAAACCACTCCATGTCTGGCAGGAAGTGGTTATTCAGTTAGATCATGAGGATAAAATGTTAGAACCTGCAAACTATGTTGCTAGTAAAGGCTATTCTAAAAAATTTTAGTCCTCGATACAAAGTTGTGGAGATGGGGAGAATCGAACTCCCGTCCGCGCACGCAGAAGAGGAGACTCTACATGCCGTAGTTTGGCTTTTGATTTAAAACCGAGTTGTCAGAAGCCAGACAAAACCAACTCAGTTCGAGTCTCTTTGAATTCAAAATCCGTCTGGAGACACAGCGGATTTCTACACCTGATGATATATCACTAGCGGTGCCCTATCAGGCATCCTGCACATAGTGGCTTAGGCGTTATTTACGCGTAAGCGAGTGCAAAGTCATTTGCGCTAAAGTAGCGAGACTTCACACCGGCAGTTTCGTTTGAATCTGCACATATAGGTTCCCGAGGATTTACGTGGATCGAGACCACAGGCATGCACTCACACCTCTGTAGTGCGTGTCGAAGCCGGTCATCCCCTCAAAACACATCTTGATGTGTTTTTGTGGGCGAATAAGTTGTGCTTTGAGCGAACGACCGGGCTAATATTTATTTTTTAAGGTGCGATCGACGTCGCGTTTTGCATCACGGCGCTTGATGTCTTCACGCTTGTCATGCTTCTTCTTTCCGTACCCGACACCGACCTCCATCTTGATTCGCCCATTCGAATTATACAAGCTAATCGGGACTATAGCAACCCCACTCTGCTTTTCGAACTGAGCTAGTTCCTGAATCTCTTCTTTATGTAGTAGCAGCTTCCGCGTGCGATAGGTATCAAAGTCATCTGGTGCGTTGGCTGGCTGAATCGGGGGAACGTGTGCATTGGTCAGCCAGGCCTCACCACCACGAACCACAACGTGAGATCCCTTCAGGGAGCCGTCCTTGGCTCGAATGGATTTAACCTCAAACCCATAAAGCTCAATACCGGCTTCATAGGTCTGCTTGATATCGAAATCTCGATACACTGTTTTGTTTTTTAGTAATGCCATTGATGTGATTATAACAGGTTTTATAACAGGTTTAACCTTTGTGCTTACCGATCATTATGCGTATAATGACCCTCACATGTCGAAGCCGACGCCAACCAAAAAACCAAAAAAGACTCCGAAAAAAGGCGGCAGTAGCGGCCCGAGTCTTCTTTCCAATATTCTTACAGCGGTTCTTATACTCTTTATTATAGGAGCTGGATACACTGCATTTGAAGAGCTAAGTGAAGAGACCGAGGACATCACACTTAGCCAGCTAGCAACACAGATCCAGGACGGTTCTATCACTGAGGTTGTTGTCGAGGGCGAGCAGGTAACGGCTACTGTTGAGGGTGAGGATATGAAGCGAATAACCCAAAAGGAGACTGGCACAGCGCTGACAGAAACACTCTCTAACTACGGTGTTGGTACTACAACACTGGCTGCTTTAAGCATTGATGTAAAGCAGCCGTCCGGGTTTGGTTACTGGTTTGCCGCCCTGGCTCCGTTCCTGCTCCCGCTTTTATTGATTGTTGGATTCATCTGGTTTCTATCTCGCCAGATGGGCGGAGGCGGAGGCGGAGGAATGCAGCCATTTACATTTGGAAAGAGTCGGGCAAAGCTTACTGATCCTGAGTCAGGTACCAAGGTTACCTTTGATGATGTGGCCGGTGTAAAGGAGGCCAAGCAGGAGCTGATGGAGATTGTTGAGTTCCTGTCCCAACCAAAAAAGTTTCTGGATATCGGCGCCAAGATCCCAAAGGGTGTCATCCTGATGGGGGAGCCAGGTACTGGAAAAACCCTTTTGGCACGAGCTGTTGCTGGTGAGGCCGGCGTGCCGTTTTTCTCCATCTCTGGCTCCGAGTTCGTAGAGATGTTTGTTGGTGTCGGTGCCAGCCGTGTGCGTGATATGTTCGAAAATGCCAAGGAAAAATCCCCGGCTATTATCTTTATCGACGAGATTGATGCTATCGGTCGAACACGTGGTTCCGGTGTTGGTGGTGGTAATGATGAGCGTGAGCAGACACTGAACCAAATCCTGACCGAGATGGATGGCTTTGAGCCGAATGAGAAGGTGATTGTAATGGCAGCCACCAACCGACCGGATGTTCTGGATCCGGCCTTGCTACGTCCAGGTCGTTTTGATCGCCGCGTTCGGGTCGACTCTCCAGACATAAAGGATCGTGAGGCAATTTTAAATATTCACGCCGAGGAAAAGCCGCTGACCGATGATGTCGATCTGCGAGTGATAGCCGAGCGAACACCTGGATTTACGGGTGCCGATCTTGAGTCATTGGTAAATGAATCAGCTATAGCCGCAGCTCGTGATGACCGGAAAAAGGTTAGTCAGTACGACTTCATCCAGTCGATAGAAAAGGTAATGCTTGGGCCGGAACGATCAAGTCATTTACTTACGAAGCATGAAAAGAAACTAGTCGCCTATCACGAGGCAGGCCATGCGGTGGTTTCATCGGTACTTGAAAATGCTGATCCGGTGCACAAGGTGACAATTGTTTCCCGTGGTCAGGCGGCGGGGTATACCATGAATCTCCCGACCGAGGAGAAGCGTCTGAAGAGTAAAAAGGAGTTTATTGATGAGTTGGCCTACGCGCTCGGTGGCTACGTGACCGAGCAGATGATTTTTGATGATATTACAACTGGTCCATCTAATGATATTAAACGCATTACCAAACGGGCACGGGCCATGGTCACCAAGTACGGCATGAGCGAAAATCTAGGTCCGATTGCCTTTGAGGATGATAACGGTAACCCGCTGTATGGTCGTGCTTCTGGAGAAAATAAAGATTACTCTCAAGAGGTTGCGGCAAAAATAGATCACGAAGTCTCACATCTTATCTCTGAAGCCAAGAAGACAGCGGAGCAAGTTTTAACCAAACACCGAGATCTCTTGGATAAGATTGCCGAGGTTCTTATTGATAAAGAAACCATTGAGCGTGATGACTTTGAGGATATTCTGCGTGCCCATGGCGTTACTCCAAAACGCGACAAGAAAGAAGAATAGGGAGGTTAGATGTATTTGACATTTTTTATAAAAACAATACTATTTAAGCAGAACAGCAACTTACACTCAAACTCAAAAGAGGTCACAGATGACAACCAGCAAAGCCATTATTAAAAAAATGCTTCAACTGGAGTATGTTGTAGCCATTTCACAATCTGAAATACAAAAGAAAAATGATGGAATAGTTCAATCATTTAGAATTATTGATCTTGTTCCCGGTGCTAAAGATGTGACGTACCAAGGAGAAGTTACACTCTTTCTCAACGATAAAGCGAAAATTCGGATAGACCCACCATCAAGTTTTACGCAAAATGTGCGGCATATGCAAAAATCAGATTTATTTGATTTTGCTGATTCGCCACTTTCTTTTGCTGATCAAGTGGATCATTTAAAAGAAGTATGTGCGTACCAGCGTTTTGATACACATCAGGAGGCATACAGGCTAATAAAAGAGTATTACGAGTGGTATAAAAAACATGATAATTAAAAAATCATATCACACACTGCCTTTCCAGGGCAGTGTTTTTTTAATGGACGACCTTGTATGGATTTGACAAAACTACTATATACATCTATTATCATATACAGAAATAACAACCGTAATTTAAAAAAGACACATATGGAAAAGCGAAATAAAGGTGACGCTCCACCGTTGGCCATGCAGCATATTTACCGTAGTCAGCTGGTTAAGTTAGAAAATGACTATAAGCACATATGGAGCAAGATGCCATTCGTATGCGAGGGGACTAAGCCATTCCTTCGTACAAATAAGAAAACAATAGAAATTCGTAAAATTGCACTGACAAATCTTGGTTTTTTAGAAAGCTTTGTCTTCTTTTACGTTGACGGAACAGCTCAAATTGTTCTCATATCTCCAGAAAGAGGATCTGCGGTATTTGTGCAGCTTATAAAGGATTCAGCCTTAATGGAGTCACCTTTGCGAATAGATGTCGATCAAGTGGGGGAGATCTTCTACAAGGAAGGTCTGGAACTCTTCGATGAGCCGATTAAGTACCGAAAAATAATGCAGCTACTGGATCAGTATTTTCAGTACGTAAAAAACAATAATAAGTAAAACTATAATAAACCGCACCATCTGGTGCGGTTTTCTGCTACTTAAAGCATTCCGGCGAGTCGTACTGTGGTTACTATCGGCTGTAGTATCCAACGAGTAATCGCCCGTAAAGATTCATGCCTGCCGATAAGGTCGGCCAGTGGTGGGCTGAGAGTGTAGTACGTGCTGACAAACATGCGTCCAATGTTGGATTCGAGAAGTACGGTATCACGAAAGTCTCGAAGCACATCTATCTCACTGGCGAGAGCTGTACCAAAGGCAGCCGTGGCTATAAAACAGCCACCACCATCGGAACCTCCGCGGGTTCTTCCATCGGTGTCAGGAACAATCTTTACCTCACAAAACGCTGCTACTTTCTCTCCGGCCACTGCCTGAATTTCTGCTCTGGCAGTTTTCACGCCCGAAGACGTGTAGGCGACAGAGACTGCTTGAGAGCTTGTGGAAAGTCCACCATCCCCCTTCCAAAACACAGCGGTGTTTGCAACGATTTCATTTTCAGAGTTATATTGGGAAAATGGTTGAACATCAGCACTCCAGCGAACATAATCACCAATCTCAAAGTCATACCCATTCACGTTACAGCTAGCTCTTTGCAGTGTACTAGTCGAGGTGGCTGTATTCATTTCGGGAATTTCAATACCACACGAAAGCTCGGCGTCATGCGGTCCGGATTCAACTGATACACTGGCTGATTTTTCTCCGTCATCATCTCGGTCATAGGTCTGCTCAAGACGAGAAGATGTACCGACAACCTCACCATCGATCTCCCATTTGAACGTGTAATTGTTTCGATTCTCACCGCCGGAGATATCTGTATTCCAGGTTATCTTAACCTCGTCCTCAAAAATACGCATTTCAATCTCGCAGGCACCTCGAAGAGGAGGAGTAACAACATCAAGTGACTGCTCGCACTGAATTGTCTCCTCCCGTATCTGCATATCGTTGTTTGGGGAATTTTGTGAGCGTACCTCAAAGCGTGCGTTTCGCTCACCTTCGGTATCAAAGATGGTTGAAATCTCTTGCCCTTGCCTAGGGTTACCCTCAATTTGCCAGTTGTACTGGTAGTTTCCGAAGCCTCCAACTGCAAAGGCCTTCCACCAGACTTGCTGGCCAGTCATGACAGTTTGATCTGTGTTGAATGAGAGTTCCGTCCGATCTTGTCCTGGTGTATAGATCTGGCAGGATCCTGATAATGGTGCATCTGGAAATTCTTCGTAAATAGCTTTCTGTACGGTCGGAAAAACTCGCTGTGTAATGATGCCGTAACCGCGTGCATTCGGGTGAATACGGTCGTTGTTGGTGTAGTCAGATCGTAGGGCAATGTTGTTCATGACGTCTGGTACGAAGTAGGCACCAGTACTCTGTGCTAGATTTCTGAATTCTCTCGTGTAATCAACCAAGGTAAAACCCGGTATTTCGTACGATCCGTGTCCTAGCAGGATTACTACAACTCCATCATCTTGTAGTCGAGTAATAATTTCCTCCAAGTTAGCAAAAGTCTCTTCGGCTGGTACACGTCCGTCATTATCAAAATCAGGAATAAGGTCAGCTCCGCCTCCATACAGAATAACGATATCCGGATTGTCATCGAGCACTCGGTCTTGTAAATTATTCAAAAGTATCTCTGTTTCAGCACCTCTTTGACCACGATTTGTAATACTGTACTCGTCGCCCATCAAGCGCGCAAGCTGTCCTGGTAATGATAGAGTGCTGCTTACACCCAGTCCTGATATAAGGCTATCACCATACGCAATTATACTTGGTGGAGAGGTCTGAGCCTGGGTATTACTAATAGTTAAAAAAGCGGCAGTGATGCCAGCCATGAGTACAAGACAGAAAACTAGTCGTGCAACTATTGTTATGACTTTCATACAGTACTTATTATGTCAATTTCTCAATGTTTTGTCAACATAAGGATGGTATACGCAAGGTGTGTGACAGCAGTATTCGAATTACATAAAATAAGTATGCCCCTACCTGACGGCAGGCGGGCACCTGGATTTGAATCGCCGGCGACGGCTGTAACCGGGCGTAATTTCGTCGCTCGGGTCATGAAAAAAAGTGCGCCCACCTGGATTTGAACCAGGGACCACGGCTGTATAAGAACCGCGCTCTACCAGACTGAGCTATAGGCGCACTTTTGTCCCGACCTTCACTCCTTATTATAAGTACCGCGCTCTAACCAGGTCAACGCTTTGCCGCACTTATTTTATGAGTTCTAATTGATACTGAATATATAAATAGTACGTGAAATAGGGGATTATTTCAATTATCCCGTCTAGAGATATTGTCATGTAGATGGCGGTATTCGGACATAAGTTCAGACAACCGTTCTTTTGTATGCTCATTCCATCTGAAAAATAACATACATTTCTCAGGCATAAATTAGGACAACCGCACTTGACTGCCGTGGCAGTCAAGTTATCCGGCGCTTATTCAAAGTGGGCTGCCTCACGCAACGGTGCTACACGCGCTTCGGTGTCAGGGTTATTTGAAAGTTTTGGATCTGCTTCAAGCAGCCGACTTGCTGCAGATCCAGCATGCTCTACAAGCTCTATATTTTCAAGTGCTGCCATGGCAATATCTGCTAGTCCTGACTGACGAGCTCCAATCAATGCACCAGGACCACGAATTTTAAGATCGGCGTTCGCAAGCTCAAAACCATCGCTTGATGACTCAAGTGCTGCAAGTCTTTCCTTGGTGCGCTCTGCCTGAACCTTGGCAAATAAGAAGCAGTGAGCCTTCTCTGAGCTTCGCTCGACTCGACCCCGAAGTTGGTGAAGCTGGGCTAGTCCGAACTGCTCTGCATTCTCGATAATGATTGTGGTTGCATTCGGTACGTTAACTCCAACCTCCACCACCGATGTGGATACCAGAATATCTATATCACCAGCATCAAATTTCTGCATTATCTTTTCTTTTTCTTTGTTGTTCATTCTTCCGTGAAGGCTACCAATCGTAAGAACCGGAAATTTCTTTTCTAAAAACTCATTCATCTCTTCAACCGACATAACATCAAGTGCGTAATCATCGTCCTCATCCGGGATATCAATTCGCGGACAAATCACATACGCCTGCTGCCCATTATCAATTTTCTGCTGCAGTAACGTATAGACAGACTGGCGATTCTTCTCATCAATCAGTCGTGTCTCAGCACTCTGCCGACCGGCCGGTCGCTCATCCAAAATTGATAGATCTAAATCCCCATAGGCGGTAAGCGCCAAGGTTCGAGGAATCGGCGTAGCTGTCATGCTGAGAAGGTGGGGAAGCGGGCCATCTTTCTTGACTAACTCAGCGCGCTGGTTAATACCAAAACGATGCTGCTCATCAATAATTACGTAGGCCAGATGCTTAAACTGAACCTCCTTCTGTATTAGTGAGTGTGTACCAACCAACATCGAGACAACCCCTTCCTTGAGCCACTTTAGTAATTGATTCCGCGATATATCGGTAGCCTGTGTGTCATCAATCTTTGATGGAAATTTTCGACATCCAGATCCTGTAATTAATGCCATCTCAATTGGTAGATGAGCAAACATCTCGACAAAACTTTCAAACTGCTGGCGCGCCAGAATCTCGGTAGGTGCCATGTAGGCCACCTGCAGATTTCCAAAATCGCGTCCTTTTGGTGGTGTGTTTACGACACCGTAGGCAGTGGCAGCAGCCACAAATGTCTTTCCGCTACCGACATCACCTTCCAGCAGTCGGCTCATGGCATTATCACTAGAAAGATCCTTAAGTATCTCTTTAATGCTTCGCTTCTGTGCATCGGTTGGATCAAAATCAAATCGATCTAAAAAGTCATCCAGATCATCGTAATCCATCTCCACCTGAAAACTCTCTTGTTCATCCAGTTCACGTCGCAGTTGCTTCTTTGCTACCTGAACCGAAAAAACCTCCTCAAAAGAGAATCGCTTCTGAGCCACTTCGGCATGTGATATCTTTTGTGGTGCATGAATCCAGATCATGGCGGTCCGAATGTCGGGAAGATGCAGCTCGTCACGAACATTTTTCGGTACAGGGTCTGATAATTCACGTAGTAGATCCTTGTCAGATAGTAGCTGCTGAATTTTGTGGTAGATCCATTTAGATGAAATAGACCGAACACTTGGATACACCGGTAGGACAAACTGACCATCTTTTGAATTCAGCTCTGCAGCCGTTATCTTCTGAAACTCTGGATTAGCTACCTGCACCTCTCCGCTCTTCTCTGTAAAGCTACCGGTTAGCTTTACCGGCTGTCCATCCTCAATCATCTTTCCAATGTAGGCCTGATGAAACCATACGGTTGGAACACTTCCGGTACTGTCCTCAAGCCTGCCGGTCGTCATCGGGATTCCTTTGCGCCGACTCTTTCGAGTCTGAAGGTTTTTCAAGCGACCAAAAACAGTAACCTTCATATCATTCTTCAGATCCTTTATCTGCATCGTCTCTTCTCGATTTACATAGCGGTGCGGAAAGTGATACAACAGGTCGCCCACCGTTTGTATCCCGAGGGTTTCCAGTCCGTTTTTCTGTTTCTTCTGCAGTCGAAATGCGTCCGTAAGTTGTGTCTTGAGGTTCATGATGTTAGTCAGTAGTTTGATACGTGCTACCAGTTTGTCGCAAAAAACCTTCATCCTCGAGTTGTTTTAGATTATGTTTCAGCGATTCCATGCGTTCATTCTTGTTAATCAGTTTGGAAAACTCCTGCTCCATATCCTTCATCGTTGCTGGCTCATGCTCTAGTATGTAACGTGTCAGCGCTGCTCGTAGTTGACGGTTTGATCCACTAAATGTGGACTGCTTTTGGTAGCTTTTGCTCTTCTTGTTTAAATTACCGACAGTCTTTTTTAAATGACTACCATAATCCATCAGAGCCCAGTACCATTTTTTTGCTTTATCCTCGGGAAGTGTTTCGGCAACCACTTCCTTGATCTCAGCATCAGTCACATTATCTTTGCCAGGAAAGAAATGGTGAATGAACACAGTGCGAATATTTGTTTCTATGAATACGACAGGTAGGTTGTATACAAAAGCCTGCAAGGCACCGGTAGTGTATGGTCCAACTCCTGGAAGATCCAGAAGCTCTTTTTCACTTTGAGGGAGCCTGCCATCGTAGGTATCCATAACCTTATGACAGGTCTCCTTTATATATAGTGCTCGGCGATTATATCCAAGTCCCTGCCAGTGCAGCAGGATTTCTTTTGTGGGTGCAGAAGCTACCGACTGAAAATCTGGTAGGTCCTTCAGCCAGTCTTTATATTTTGGAACAACACGAGACGCCTGCGTTTGCTGCAGCATTATTTCTGATATATAGATCGCGTATCCATCATCCGTCTGACGCCACGGCAGGTCGCTGCGCCCATGCTCTTCATAAAAATTCCAGACAAGCTGTTGGAAATCAATCGGTTTCATAGACTACTCGGTCCATATTTCAGGACGATTTGTTGTTAATCCATACAAGCCTGGAATGCGCTTTATCTTGACGGCGTCATTGTGATGATCATCGACTCCAAAAATAAAATTAATATCTGGATACTGCTCGATCATTTTTTCTAACTTTTCCGGCGTCCAGTACCACCAAAAAAGTTTCCAGGTCCATTTATTCAAACTAAAACAGAGCATAATCAGATTAGGAGAAAAACGCTTAATATTTTTATGAATCGAGAATGGATTTAGTAGAATCATGCCGACCCTGTGTGATATGTGGGAAAAAGAAAGATGTCGAGCGAAGTGTTTTAGTCCAAAGAGATGAGCTCTGTCATGAATTCCTCGTTGACGTAATTTTTTACTGACGATATTGGATAATTCAGGATTAGTCTGTTTGATGTCAATATAAATCTCTAAATTAGTTTTAGCCAAATAGTTCAGAGCATCATCAAGTGATAATTTATTCTCAGCTGAAGCCGGAAGGTGGGACACAATCACCTCATCACTTCCCAGAGCAAATCGAACATCAAGCTCAACCCCATCAACGTGATCGGCTTCATCAGATTTTTTAAAAGCAGTTATGGTATTTTCAATCGGACCAGTTGACCAGCCGCGGTGTGTAATAAGCTTCATTATGGTTATATGATAGCAGAAGCCCACAAGATTTTGTGTTATCTACTGCAGGATAAAATTATAAGCAAAGCGGAGGGGGAGGGATTCGAACCCTCGGTACCCGTAAAGGCACACTTCCTTAGCAGGGAAGCCCAATCGACCGCTCTGGCACCCCTCCGCTTTGATTACAATCAGTTGTAAAGATAAATCGTTCAAAGACCGTCTCTAAAATCATGGCCTCACGCTCACCCAGCTTATCATTTTTACGGCTTACATTCTAATACACAAAGCAAGTGACAAGAATAAGCCTGCCGCCCTGGAGTACAGGGTGGCAGGTGTATCAACAAAATGCGACTGCTCATCACTCGACTGATTGGTTGACGCTTTACACTAAGGTGGGCATTTATTTTTGGTAATTAAAATATGCTGCAGATAAACGTTAATGTGCAAATGCAATACCGATAATATCTGCATCGGTCACTTTACGTAATGCTCGTCGTGTCTCCGTCAGTGTTGCACCGGTAGTTGTAACATCATCAATCACGAAGATGGTTTGAGTATTTGTCGATTTCACCGTTGCCTCAAAAACGCCCCGAACATTTTTTCTTCTTTCATCTTTCGTGAGTTCTGTTTGATCTGCTGTTGTCTGCACTTTTTTCAGCAACGTTCGATAACAAAATATGTCTGCTGAATCTGTCTCGATAATCTGTTTACAGATTCGATGACTCTGATTAAATCCTCGCTTACGCCTTTGGCCTGGAGACATTGGCACTGATGTGATGACGAGTTGATTGTCAAAAATTCGTCTTTGCTGACAAATGGCCAGAATCTCCGCATGGATACATTGAGCAATTATATCTGCGGCCGCCATTGATCCATCAAACTTTAGTCCATACACAACCTCACGAACTGTTTCATCTCGGTAGTCACAAATGGCTCTAATAAAGTGTTTATCGGAATGTCGATCAGTGGAAATAGATCTTAATTCAGTTGATGATAATTTTCGAAATCGTCTTTCCTGATCTGACGGTGGAAAGATCAGATCTAGTAGTTTTTTGATGATAGTATGAAAAGACGAATTGCGCATCTAGTGCTATACTACATTACAGAAATGCTATGGCGAATATTTTCTCTAAAATAATCAATTCAATAACTGGCTCATCTGGCAGTGGTGATCACCCAGACGGAGTGGTTGGGGTCGAGTTCAGCGCTGGATCTGTAAAGGTCATACAGCTCAAGGAAAAGAACGGTTCACCGGTTTTGGAAACCTACGGAGAGCTAGCACTTGGACCGTACGATGATAAGCCGATTGGTGCAGCTGTAAAGTCTGATCCAAAAATACTCGGACAGGCTCTTAATGACATTATCAATGAAGCTGGTGTGACCACAAAACATGCTGGTGTATCTATTCCTATTTCTGCCAGTCTGGTTAACATAATCAGCCTTCCGCCAGTATCAGACCCTGAAAAACTAGCTCAGATTATTCCGATGGAGGCACGAAAATACATTCCGGTGCAGCCTTCAGAAGTTTTGATGGACTGGGATATTCTCCCCAATAGAGACAGTCGGTCTGATGGTGCACAGGAGGCACTAGTAGTAGCTATTCACAAGGAAGCCATCAATCGATACCGATCAGCTCTTATGGAAACTGACCTTAATGTTGGCTTTTTCGAGATTGAAATATTCTCCAGCATACGCGCTACGCTTGATCGTGGGATCGAGCCAGTGCTACTAATTGACCTCGGGATTGCCTCCAGCAAAATCTATATTGTTGAGCATGGAGTAGTTCGTGGTTCACACACCATCAATCAAGGAGGGCAGGATATTACCCGTGCTTTGGCCTCTCGGCTTGGTGTGGGCTTTGACGAGGCTGAGCGCATCAAGCGTCAGGAGGGCCTTACTGGTGAAGGTGAAGATGCAGATGCAGTCCGAGAAAGTGCCCGAACCATTCTTAATTACATCTTCTCAAAGACAAATGATATCGTTGTTGACTATCAAAAAAAGAACGCCGCTGTAGTAGAGGAGGTCGTTCTGACAGGCGGTGGCTCAATTTTTGTTGGTATTGATAAGATTGCCGAAAAGATGCTTAATATCAAGGCTCGTCGAGCTGATCCATTCTCAAAACTAGAGACCCCACACTTTCTTTCCAAGACCCTTAAACAGATCGGTCCCGAGTTCGCTGTTGCTATCGGGACAGCCCTACGTCGCCTTCAGGAGTAATCCACATAGGTCGCTATCGTGGTATCTCTATCTGGATGCTACAATTAATCAGGGTAACGATGTAATTTTTACCATACATGCCAGAAGAAAATTTCCAATCTTCATCATTTATACCGAAAGGTGTAGCACACTACAAAAAACCAAAATCCTCAGGAGAGGGCGCTGGTGGTGTTGGTGCCAACAGTGGGGATCTTCTAAAGGTGGCAATTGGGTTTGCAACTTTAGCCGGATTACTTGTTGGGGCTGCATTTTTTTATACACAGTACCTGGATTCAGAACTAGCAAATCTAAAGCAGGAGTTTGCTCAGGCCCAAAGTGTTTTTGAGCCTGAAATAATCACCGAACTCGAGAATATTGATCAGCGAATATCATTCGTAAGCAATCTTCTCAAGAGCCACACGGCAGTTTCTCCAGTTTTTGATGTGATCGAGTCAGTTACGTTATCAAGCGTACAGCTGATTAATGTGTCGATTAGCTCTACCAAATATACAAGTGAAGCCCGAAGCAACCGACAGGTTGGTGACCAGGAGCCAGTGAGCAATCCGGATGGTGATGTCGTGGTTTCACTGATTGGGCTAGCTCCAAGTTTCGCTGCCACAGCTCTACAATCCGAGGTGGTTACTAAAAGTGACCAGTTAATCAATCCAAGACTATCCCGGTTTAATCTTAATGAGGAGGGTGATGTTGGCTTCGTGTTGCGCTTTACACTGCCGACCGAGTTTATGTCTTACGAAGCAAATATTTAATTATGAATAAACTTGCCCTACCAATCATATTAATAATTCTCGGAATTGCCTCCTTCTTTTGGTACACCCAACCAATGTATCAGGCCACTGATGCAATCCAGGAGGAGATAGATGAGTATGAAACAGCCCTTTCGCAGGTAGGTGAAATTCAACAAATACGTGATGACCTTCTACGGCAGTACAATCAACTTCCTCGGACAAATCTATACGTAATGAGTCGAGTCCTTCCCGAAAGATTAGATACAGTTCGAATGCTGGTGGAGCTTAATCAGATAGCTCTACAATACAATATGACCGTCCAGGATATTGCATTTACTGAGCGTACGGATGATAAAGAAAATCGACCAAGAAGAAATACCGAAGAACAGGATACAAAGCCAAAGCAGTACGAATCGGCCAAAGTTAACTTTGCAGTCACCGGGACGTACGAGGATGTAACCAACTTTGTTAAGGATGTTGAACGATCAACCCGTCTTATAGATATAATTCAGTTTCAGGTAGGAGGAACAGAAGAAGAGTTTAATAGTGACAGCGGTCAAGGGGAGGTGGTCGTATCTTTCGGAGAAGAGGGACCTCCATCCGGAGAAGATAATATGTACACAATTACTGGCATGACATACTGGCTTCCTAATGAAGATTCACAATAATTATGTCTGATAAATTTCCCACCAAATTAATAGTTGGTCTTGTGGTTGCCGCCGCCATCGGAGCCGGAGCCTATTTCTGGCTTGGTGGTGATGGTGCCGGCCTGATGAGTCTACAGACCGAAAATGGCGACGAGGAAGATGCGGCACTTGATATAAATACTGACCAGGTTTTACAGCAGCTTAATCGGCTACGCGGGTTAACTATTCAGTCAGAAGTTTTTGAGTCTGATGTCTACTTCAGCCTGCAAGATTTCGGGATTAGTATTACAGATCAGCCGATTGGTCGTGAGAATCCGTTCACACCACCAGGTAATATTCCGGGTGGAATCATAATTTCAAATCCGGTACCGGTTATAGAAAATCCTGTTGTTGAGGAGGAGATCAATACAAGGCAGAGTATACAGAGAAGTGATGACCAGCCAGACGAAGTTGATGTGGATTCACAAAATGAATCAACAGATGCTGATGATGATCAGGATTTTGATACAGATGAAGCGACCACCACAGAGACAGAAAGCCAAGACTCAGCCTCTACTACTGATGCAGAGACTGGTGGAGAAGAAGGCCGGTAACAGTCAGCACGTATAATAGATGTCCGTTTCTTATGGATTTATTACAAATACTTGTAAACAACGAGGTCATAGACGAGGCTGATATCGAAGAAATTCGAACAAAGTCTCAGGAATCTGACAATCCGATTTATGAAATTCTTGCCCAGCGAGGAGTAACGCAGGATCAGATACTTGAGGCGAAAAGTGCCGAGTTTGAGGTTCCTTCACAGGATTTAGAGAATGAATCACTAGACTCAGATGCGGTCAACATGATCCCCCAGGATGCTATTGAGCACTACAAGATTCTTCCGCTTCGCATTGATGACGGAACTCTTGAGGTGGGTTTTGTTGATCCTGGTGATATTACGGCCCGTGATGCGGTTCAGTTTATTGCCTCTAAGCATGACATGCCGTTTCGGATGAAGGTAATTCTGGAATCACAGTTTGAAGAGATAAAGAAAAGCGGAGGCAGCCTCTCTGGAGAGGTAAAGCAGGCCATCTCTGCCCTTGAGTCAGAACTCACAAAAGAAGAGGAAGCCATCTCAAAGGAGGTAAAGAAGATGTCCGAAGGTGATGATGAGTCCTCGGGTGGTATTGTCGAGGACGCGCCAGTAACGAAAATTGTGGCAACAATTCTTCGGTATGCCACTGAGGGTCAGGCATCTGATGTTCACATCGAGCCAATCGATAAGCAGATCCGCGTCCGTTTTCGGGTTGATGGGGAGCTGCATACCAGTCTCATGCTTCCAAAAGAAGTGCTCAGCGCCGTTGTGGCCAGGATCAAGATTCTCTGCCGAATGAAGCTGGATGAGAAGCGGAAGCCACAGGACGGTCGTTTTTCTGCTCATATTAATGAACGTAAAATCGACTTTCGTGTTTCCACACTGCCAACCTATTACGGCGAGAAGGTGGTGATGCGTATTCTTGATCCAGACAAGGGAATAATTGGCCTAAAGGAAATTGGACTTTCGGATAATGATAGAGAGCTAATCGAGCATGCCATCAATCGACCGTACGGAATGATTCTGATTTCAGGTCCGACTGGATCTGGAAAAACCACCACGCTTTACTCTATGCTTAGTAAGCTTGATACGGACACCAAAAATGTTCTGTCTCTCGAGGACCCAGTGGAGTACAACCTAGAGGGGATTAATCAATCGCAGGTGCGACCCGAGATCGGTTACACTTTTGCCGATGGACTGCGTACTGCTCTGCGGCAGGACCCGGACATCATTATGGTGGGTGAGATTCGTGACGAAGAGACGGCTCGTTTGGCTGTCCGAGCGGCTCTTACCGGTCACCTCGTATTCTCTACAATTCACACCAACAACGCTATTGGTGTTATTCCTCGACTTATTGATATGGGAATAGATCCATACCTGATTGCGCCTACTCTTATTCTTGCCATCTCCCAACGGCTAGCACGTACTCTTTGTAAGGGGGCTGGATCGCCAATTCCTGTAAAGGGCAGCATTCAAAAGCTAATTGAAAATGAACTAGAAGATTTACCTGAAGAGATTCGGGCCAAGTTCACAATTCCAGAAAATGTATATGAACCAAAACCGACCGACGACTGTCCAACTGGGCTGTCTGGACGGACTGCTGTATTTGAAGTGCTTGATATTAATGAAAAGATTGAAGAGGTGATTCTGGATGGTGCAGACGAGACCGATATTAAGGCTGCTGCACTGGCGAATGGTATGATCAGCATGCGACAAGATGCTCTAGTTAAGGCATTTGATGGACAGATTCCGTTTGAGGAAGTCGGCAAACTCTAGTGGTATAATAGGTTACACATTTATGCAAAATAAATCCGAAACAATTTCAAACTTAGCTGAAACTGCTATTAATCACCAGGCTTCTGATATTCATATTTCTGCAGGTCGCAAGCCGATCCTTCGTGTGGCTGATCGACTGCTAGTCCTCAGTGATCACGATGAGCTTAGCGCTGATGATGTTAAAAACCTCTTAACCGAATTGCTTACCGAGGGAGAGTTGAATCGTTTCCATCAGCAGCGCAGCCTGGACTTTTCTTTTACTCACGGTGATGATGCCCGCTTTCGTTGCAATGCTTTTTATGCCCAAGGGTTACCAGTTATTGCGATGCGACTCATCCCGTCTCGAATTCGTTCGTTTGAAGAGCTGAATTTACCCCCACAACTCGAGCAATTCACAAAAACAGAGCAGGGTTTCTTTTTGGTAGTTGGTCCGGTTGGGCAAGGGAAGTCAACAACGCTTGCAACTATGATCGAGAATATAAATGAGAATCATTCTCGCCACATCATTACCATCGAGGACCCGCTCGAGTATGTCTACACACAGAAGAAATCAATCATTGATCAGCGTGAGGTTCGAATTGATACACCTGATTTCCGCACCGCACTTCGAGCCGTATTCCGGCAGGATGTCGATGTTGTGTTGGTAGGGGAGATGCGCGGTCGCGAGACCATTGAGACAGCGGTAACAGCCGGTGAGACCGGACATCTTGTCTACTCAACCCTGCATACCAATAGTGCTTCCCAGACCGTAAACCGTATCATTGACAGCTTTCCACCCGAGCAGCAGAAGCAGGTTCGGTCTCAGCTATCCTCCAGTCTTTCTGGAATATTTTCTCAGCGACTACTACCTCGTATCTCTGGCGGAGTTGTACCGGCCTATGAACTTCTGATTAACAACAAGGCAATTGCAAATCTAATCCGTGAAGGCAGGACTCATGAAATTGATAACGTAATACAGACCTCTGGCGAGGCCGGTATGATTACACTCAATCAGTCGCTGGCCAATCTAGTTCGAACTGGTGAAGTAGAAGTTGCGGATGCTATGCGATTCTCACGTAATCCAGCACAGCTGGAGCAGATTATTTAATACCTCTATATGCGATTTATATACACAGCAATTGATGAAGACGGTAATGAAAAGAAGGGACATGTCGATACCTACGGAAAGGATGCCGCCATTAGCCAGATTCAGCAACGTGGACTAACTATTCTTGATATTGATGAGGAGGGTGATAATGTCCCAATCTGGGAACGCCGCATCACCTTCTTTGAAAGCGTCTCAAACAAGGAAGTGGTGATTTTGTCTCGTCAGTTTGCCACACTGTTTCAGGCTGACGTATCAGCACTGAAGGTCTTTACGCTGCTTGGAAATGCGTCGGCTGATAATCCGATGCTGCAGGATGCACTTTTTGATATGGTAGATCAGCTCAAAGAAGGTAACTCCATCTCAAAAGCCTTCGCAAAACATACTGACATTTTCTCTGATTTTTATGTAAATATGGTGGCTGCTGGTGAGGAGTCGGGAAATCTTTCTGACACTTTTGAATATTTGGCCGACTACATGGATAGAAACTACGAGCTTACCTCCAGTGTGAAGAGCGCCTTGGTCTATCCCGCCTTCGTTATTACCACCTTTGTGGCTGTAATGGTACTGATGCTTACCACCGTTATTCCCAACATCACTGAGATTATTATTGAGTCTGGACAGGAGCCGCCAATTTATACCAAAATTGTAATTGCACTGTCTGATTTCCTGGTTAGTTATGGGTTATTCCTACTTATCGGACTACTGGTTGGTGGGTACGGCATTTACTGGTACGTCACCGAGACGGACGAAGGGGAGGAGATCATGGCTGACCTGAAGCTAGCATTGCCGTATCTTGGAAACCTGTACCAAAAGCTCTACCTCTCTCGACTGTGTGACAATATGCACACCATGCTTCGCTCTGGAATTCCGATGACCCGAGCCATTGAAATAACAGCCAGCGTAATTGATAACCGAATTTATCATGAGATGCTAATGAAAGCAGTAGAAGATATCAAGGGTGGTCGTTCCATCGCTGACTCCTTGTCCGGAAATGAACAGATACCCAGCATCATGGTGCAGATGATGCAGATTGGTGAGGAGACGGGTGAGCTTGGTAATATTCTGAAGACACTTTCAAGCTTCTATCGCCGCGAGGTTAAGAATGCTGTCGAAGCTCTGGTGTCTCTGATTGAGCCGATAATGATCCTGATGCTTGGTCTTGGGGTTGGTGGACTGCTTGCATCTGTGCTGATGCCGATTTATAATCTTTCGGCTGGTTTCTAAGGTGGCGCTCATACTCTTCTTTGTAAGCGCACAAATAAACCACGCTGAAGGCGTGGTTTTTCTCTGCTCGTCCCGCTGAAGCGAGACTGCGCAAGGCTCAACAAAGAAAGGGGTTGAGCGCCAGTTATCCACACGAGTGGCTTGCATAGATGTCAAACACGCTATAATAAGGGATGTAGTACTTTTGCTCGAGCAAGAGAAGTACCACATTATTACTAATTTACGTATATGATTATTGTGTCTTACTTTAAAAAGATCAAGAACACACGCGGTTTTACACTGATTGAGCTTTTGGTGGTTATTGCCATCATCGGAATTCTTTCCAGTGTTGTGCTTGCGTCACTGAACACAGCACGTGCTGATGCACGAGATTCTCAGCGATCACAGGACATGCAGCAGCTGCAGACAGCTATTGAGCTGTGTGCGAGTGGTATGGGTGATTACACTGATTGTGATGACCCAGAAGCAAGCCCTGGATTAGGTGACTACATCCAAAGCGTTCCAACAGATCCTTCGGTTACCGGCAAAAAATACACAATTACCACAAGCAGGTATGGCTACTGTATTGGTACTGGTGAGTTTGAAGGAACTATACCAGCAAACGATACCAGCTGTACCTCCGGAGTATCTGAAGGAGGAGGTGCGATTTATGAAATCGGCCCAGGAACCAGCTAAACTAGCAGCACTTTAGTGCAAAGTACTAAAAAACCCCGATCACTTTGGTCGGGGTTTTTTGCTATACACCCACAAAACCTACACAAACCACCACTGCCACAGTCTGCAAGGTTCAAAACCTTACAGACGCTGTGTTTTTGGAATATTGCGAATAATAAAAATAAGTCCTGCAAGGTTCAAAACCTTGCAGGACTAGATAACCTTAGTAGGTGCTACAATGAATCTATATGGAAATGATTATCCTTGTAATGATCTTTATCCTTGGCACCATTCTTGGTAGTGGTCTCAACGCCTGGACCTACCGGCTTGAAACAGGCACCTCCTGGACCCACGGTCGATCCTGCTGCCCACACTGCAACCATCAGCTCTCCTGGTGGGAGCTCCTGCCGCTGGTCAGCTTCGCATTGCTTCGCCGACGTTGCCATGAATGCGGCCAGAAGATTTCCTGGCAGTATCCACTGGTCGAGCTAGCAGCCGGGGGGTTACTACTGCTTTCATATTTCACTTTCGGCCTCACATTGCAGACGTTTCTGGTTGCTGCAACCAGCATTATTCTCTTGTTTATATATGTCTACGACGGGCGCACTATGCTGATTCCAAACCCGGCTGTCTGGGCCTTCAACACCCTGGCATTTGTTGCGCTTTTCCTGCATCTCGATTACAACCTCATCACTGGCGGAAGTTTTTCTGTGCTTCCGGATCTATGGTCGCTAGCTTCTGGACCACTAGTTGCCGCTCCGCTTTTCCTTATCTGGCTACTTTCACACGGTCGAGCCATGGGGTTTGGTGACGTAAAGCTTGCGCTTGGCATCGGCTGGATGCTGGGTATTGCCGGCGGTCTCTCGGCCTTGACCTACGCTTTCTGGATCGGGGCGGTTATTAGTATCGGTCTGCTTGCACACGAACGGATGTGGAAAAGCTCCTCGCGAAAAGACGGCGAAGAGCATACAATAAAGTCAGCTGATAGTACAGCAAAGTTAACAATGAAATCAGCCGTACCATTCGGCCCGTTTCTGATTCTTGGTTGGCTGGTTGTGCTGTTTTCAGGTATTACATTATTTTGAATCTATTCAACACACAATCCGATCCGACCAAAAAACCGCTTTTCAAGAAGGTATTCGGCTTTACGCTGATTGAGGTCTTGGTTGCGATGTCGGTCATAGCCATCGTTTCCGGCATGGTCTTTACCCAGCGCCAGGCCTTCAATCGTTCGGTCGGGCTGAATAATGTTGCTCAGGAGGTTGCCTTAGCAATTCGTCAGACACAAAACTATGGTGTTAGCTCCCGTGGCAGTAGTTTAATAGATCCGATAGATGAGTTCGCGTACGGGATTTATTTCGATGCTGGATCAGACCCAGAACAATTTACTATATACCGAGACAGTGGTGGAAATAAGGGATACAATGCAGCTGATACAGATATAGAAGTATACAATCTACCGGCTGGGGTATTGGTAGCTGGCATATGTACAGGAGAATCTTTTGGAGATACCAATTGCTCTCCAAATAATTCTGAGATTGTAATCAGGTTCTCACGCCCGCATCCAGATGCGGAGTTTCTCAGGCCTAATTCCGGAAACGATTTTGCAGGTAATCCAGAAACTGCCGTTATCCTTCTTGAGGATGAGGAGTCCGGTAGCACCCGTCGAGTTATCATTCGTCGTTCTGGCTTTATAACAGTTGAGTAGAGAATATGAATACACGGCATACAATCAAGGGTTACAAGAAAACCGCTGGCGTGAATCAGTCCATGGCAGGATTCACACTGGTCGAGTTGATTGTGGCCGTGGCTATCTTCACTCTTGTTTCGACATCAATTCTGGGCAGTCTCTTATCTGTAATAAGCGCCAGCCGTCAGCAGCAGGCGAAAGGTGAAGCCGTCGACAGTCTTAACTTTGTTGTTGATGATATGATGCGCCGCATTCGTACCGGGTATAATTTTAGATGTGGAATCGGAACTGATACCGGTGATGGTGATGACTGCAGTGCTTTCACATTTACTGCATCTGAGGTTGGGGTTGATGCCAGTACGAACCCTCGCATTTCATATCGTGAAAACGGAGGTCAATTGATTAAGTTGATTAACGGCGGTAGCGGTGGTACACAGACGTTAACTGGCCCTCCGCTTGATATCACCGACCTAACATTTATCGTCACTGGCTCTGATGGCTCTGACGATAAACAGTCGCGTGTACAGCTAAGCATCACCGGCGAGGTTGAAGATACAGTAAGTGGTAATATTCAGGAATTCAGAATCCAGACAACCATTGCTCAGCGACTGTTATATCCGCCAAGGGAATAATATTTTATGAAAAATATGTTTAAACAATCAAAGCATCTTCTTGGCACAAATACTGGCTTTTCCCTGGTCGAGACGCTGGTCGCTATCGGTATCATGACGGCCGTTGTTTCCGGTATTATGGCGCTGGTTTACCAGGGCTCGGTCGCCAGCCGCTACCAGGCTGACCAGATAACGGCCACCTACTTGGCTGCTGATGCTGTTGAGTATATTCGCTCTGAGCGAGATTCATACTGGTTGGAGGATCCTGTAGGTAATGAATTTGCAAGCTGGTCTCAGACTATCAATAATGAATGCTATGACGTTTGTACGATTGATACTCGAATCGGTGAAGAGAGTATAGATTGGTGCGACGGCAGTTGCCCTCCGCTGGATTACAATGAATCCACAGGTTTTTACGGCTACGGTAACGGTAATCCTAGCCGCTTTACACGAAGTATTGATATAGATGCAGCTTCTGACAGTCTTGAGATGGCTGTGACGGTTAGCTGGCCACGTAATAATTTTACTGAATCGGTTACTATAGAGCAGTCAATATATGATTACCGTGATAGCAACTAAGCTATGTTTAATATAGATACAAAACAAAATAATGAAGATCATTTCATTACTACAGGTGAGGCGGGATTCACGCTATTAATGGCTGTGATAATTACCTCTGTTGTCATCATGCTTGGGGTTACAATTGCCGGTATTTTGCAACGCAATGCCTTAATCTCTGCCTCCTCAAAGGACTCGACCGAGGCCTTTTATGCCGCCGATACCGCGCTGGAGTGCGTAATGTACTACGATAGAGCGCAGGACGCCTTTGCCACATCATCTAATCCATCATCAATCGAAGACACAGTAAAGTGTCTTGGTGTTGATGCAAGTGATGCAACCACAGATGGTCGAACGGACTATACCTACAACCGTGGGTTTCTGCTTAATTCCGAGACCATCTGTGCCGGTATAACTATTAGAAAGGAAGAAATAAGTAGCGGTAATGTGCGTACATTTGTTGAGGCACGCGGGCGCAATACTTGCCAAGACACAAACCGTCGATCTGAGCGAGCGCTCAAGACTGCGTATTAATCCACACACCGATTTTTTGTAAAAAATTTACAGCTCAGAAAGTGGTATATAATGAATTCAGATTAAATTCACTTATATGAATACATCCAAAAATACAAACGGCCAGACCAATTTTTTTGCGCTGACGCTGATGGTGCTATTCGTTCTATTTCTCCTCATAACCGTGACTGGAAATGGAAGCGATACGCAAGCTTTAGATATACCTGACAATCAATCCGGTGTGGCAACAGCTGCCGCCACCAGCACCAGTTCAGAGATTGACAGAAACTCCTTTATGCCAGCCGGTATTCCTGTGGATGAATCAGCGGTGGTAGAGAACCATATGATATCCCGTGGATCCGGCGAGGCTGTCCAGCAGGTGATAAGCTTTCGCAGCAGTTTGCCAGCTTCCGAGATTGCCGCAGAGTACCAGCGCTGGATGACAGAAAACGACTATGCGCTGCAACGTGTGCAAATTGGTAGCCTGGCCGCAACACTAACCGCCCTCAACGGGCAGAAGGGAATGGTAATCACGATTTCACACCTATCCAGTCTTGATATGCGGTATATTGAGATTATCAATTACGACCTCACAGGTACCTAAGGTTCAGCAAGTTGAGGAGGGGAGTTATCCACACCACACCTTTTACAACTGGTCACATACGTACGTTATACTAGTAGTAACTTTACATAAAGAAATATGGATTCATCCGAAAACCAGGAAAATCAAAACTCAGACACTGAAGACATGGAGCAGACATCTGAAGAGCAGGTGAATGCACCTCAGGGTGAGGAGGAGCATCAGACACACACTGCCGCACTCGTGTTTCTTGTCATTGTGGTGATGGTGGTATCATTTATCGCTCTTACTGATGGTGATGGTATCAGTCTTCCAAGTCTAAATGATGGTAACTTTGATGATGAATTTAATATTTCTGATTACGAAACCGAAGAAGAGCTGATGGCAGCCCTGCGCCAGCAGCCCAGCTACGGCGGTGCCGTTCCTCAGCGCGCAGTCGCGACCACCGACACCACCAGCCTGGCACTCATCCCGAGCACACTTTTCGTGGACGAACCCAACATTACCCAAAACCGCCTGATTGGCGACGAGGGCAATCATCAGTCGGTTGGCTTTACAACCGAGCGCTCTTCAGGAGATCTGTATGACGAGTACACAACCTGGCTAGAAGATAATGATTACGAGGTATACCAGGAGCTTGAAGAGGCAGAAGGCTTCAAGCTGGCAGCAACCGGGCCACAAGATCAGCAGGTCACGATTTCTGTCTTCAACCCCACCGCTGATCAGCCGCAAGCCCAGGTAAGAATTAACTACATAGCAGAGTAATTTCAATATTTATAATATGACGAACCTTCACAAAAACGTATCAATTAAGCACATTCTTTCACTCACTGCTATGGGGCTGGCTGCCATAGCCATTATTGCCGTTGGTGCCACCATGATCTCGGATCCCGAGCCGGCGCAAGCGCAGGCAACATCCATCAATGTGCAGGCTGTTCTGGGGGGTTCCATTGCCACCACCGACGAAATAAGATCATATTCTGCAGATATTAACTGGGCACCGAACTCTGCACGAGCAAAGTATAGATGGAGCATATCTGACTCAAATGGCAAAGAGGTGCAAATTACGCCTCTAGCTAATTTATCGAATTCAACAGTAAGCTTTGATGTTGACTGGAGTGTTTATGGTGTGGGTAAATACGATGTCTGTGCTTATGGGCAAATTCATAACACTGAGGGACAGGTAATTGCAGAAGACAATAGCTGTACATCCATCACCGTCGAAGAAGGAGAAGGGGAGCCAGATAGCTGTCGAGTAGTTCCATTGCCTAGTTACAGTATCAATGCGTACAGCTTATCAAGAGGCAGTCATAATGAGTCTGGCAGTGACAGTGAAGGTTCTTCTATCACATTTAGTGATTACACCAATAGTGATGAATTCGTAAAGCAGGTTAAATACACTGGTAGAGTCTATTATTCTTACTGTGCAGCCGATACAGACTGTGCTGCATCAGCCGCAGCTTTCGGCCCAGGCGATTCCCTGTCTATTTCCTCCCAACCAACATATGCCCCCATAAGAGCAATTCGTAGTGAATCCTTTATTTATGACCGGCTGGAATCCTCAACTGATACAGAAGCAGACTTTACCGTAGAAGTAACCACAAGCGCCTTTGGCGGCATACCCAACATCGAGGCCGAGGCTGAAGTTTATAATATCAGCCTGAGTATCTGCCCAGTCAACAACCCCCCAGTCGCCATGCCCGACGGTAGCGTCAGCAACCCAATCCCGGTTCAGTTTGAGACGCCAATTTACCTTGATGTCATGAGTGATTCGTACAGTGGGCAGGACTATGACCCGGACAACGGGCCAGATACCCCACTAGTTATCACCCAAGCCACATCCGGTTTCGGATCATCAGTTAGCGTAATTAATGGAGGTAGTGAAATTCGCTACAACCCTCACAACCTCGACTACGGCGACACCGACGAAATCACCTATACTATTTCTGACGGTGCTGACACCGACACTGCCACCGCCTACATCAAGATTGTCGAAAAGACCGGAACCGTAACGGTCAATAACCCCAACATTCCTTCTTTGATTTACCGACCTCGCCTTGAAGGGCAAGCACTTTTGTATAGGTTTGCACGAGGAGGTGATTCTCATCAGTATACGTTTGACATAACAAAAACTCCGAAAATCTTTGAGATACCACGAAGTCATGCACGGGTACTTAATTGGTCCGAAACTACAGCTGAGTTTGCAGATGGCGTAAACTGGATATCAAAAAAAGTTGCCACAAATGTCACTGGTAAAAATTACAGTGCCGAGCTTGGGCGTACGTATACTATCAGCAGTGTCGGGAGCAACCAGCCACCGACAGCTGATTATGTCTGGATTCCAGGGCCATTCTCCAGCTCACATGATTGTAGCGAGGATGGGTATCAGGTAAGCTTCACGAGTCATTCCTCTGATCCAGATGGAGATATGCTTTCATATTTCTGGAGTTTTAATGAGGGCGTTGGCATCTCAACATCCTCTGCTCCGGTTTACAACTTTCCCGGATACGAGCCAGTTAATGGAACCTGGGAAACAAGCCTGACTGTAAATGATGGGAACGGTGGTACTCACACGATTACTCAACAGGTTCCAAGCTGTCAGACAGCGGTTAAATGACAACAGGTTCCAAGCTGTCAGACAGCGGTTACTGGAGACTACTATTAATTATTCATCTCGTCTAAATCTAACCCAATCATGAAAACCACCCACACAAAACCAAGCTCTCGCATTACCGCCCTCATCAGCGGCATCTTCATGGTTGCCACGTTAGCTATTGTGCTCAGCTTTTCTGGTGTATTTAATATCTCAAGCCTTACTGCCGAGACAAGAGCACAAAGTACTGTCCAGCAGAATGAAGAGGCTGAATTTACCTTTAATGAAGCCGGGGCACCGCCACCGCCACCGCCTTCGCGAAGCGTTTCAATTAATTCAAGCGACTCCGAGGTTGATACTGGTGAGACCTTCACCCTCTCCTGGGATTCTGAAAACATTTCAACGCTGGAGTCATATGGTGATTGGGGACCTTCATCACTACCTACAAATACAGCCGCGAATACCTCACGTAGCGAATCTACCTCTGGAACATATACCTACGGAGTTGTGGCAGATGAGGCGACCAACCCAATAACTGATGAAGTTACAGTATCAGTCAT
>Ga0075107_1000014_pt1 | contig 69585 bp, 85 predicted proteins | sample AntDeeMetag022AM_FD_69795 | JGI IMG/M metagenome (GOLD analysis project Ga0075107, IMG submission 69795) | Saline lake microbial communities from Deep Lake, Antarctica - Antarctic Deep Lake Metagenome 022AM | ecosystem: Environmental > Aquatic > Non-marine Saline and Alkaline > Saline | place... | reverse complement strand
CCCGAAGATGAGTACAGATACCTAGCTGAAGCCACCGGAGGTCGACATTTTAATATATCCCTAACTTCAAAACATCACATTAACCCGTTTGACCTTCCGAAACCAAGACCAGACGAGCACTTCGGAGATGTTCTTCGTTCAAATATTATATCTTTAGTTGGTTTGTTTCGCTTGATGTTTGATGGGTTAAGCCCAAGCGAAGATTCAATTGTTGATAAAGCAATTACCGAAACCTACGCCCTGAAGGATATTACATATGACAGTGAGTGGAGTGAAGACATGCAGGTACCACTCCTTTCTGATTTTGAGATGGTATTAGGTGGCATGGAGGGTGCAGATGAACTTATTCAGAAACTTAAAAAATACACTGAGGGTACCTGGGGGGGCTTCATGAATAAACCGACCAATATCGATATAGAACGCAAGTTCATTGTTTTCTCCGTAAGAGACATGGAGGATGAGCTAAAACCAATTGCAATGCACATCATTATGCATCATCTCTGGAATGCCATCCGCAAAAATCTTCGTAAGCGTCTACTGGTTATTGATGAAGCCTGGTGGATGATGCAATCAGAGGATACCGCTAGTTTCCTATTTAAGTTAGCCAAAAGAGGTCGTAAATACTACCTTGGTTTAGCGACCATCACCCAGGATGTCGGAGACTTTATTAATTCTCCATACGGCATGCCTATCATTAGCAACTCATCCATCCAGTTACTGATGAAGCAGTCACCGTCAGTAATCAATAAGATTCAGGATACTTTCAACCTGACTGACGAGGAGAAGTACCTCTTGCTGGAGTCGGATGTAGGGGAGGGTATATTCTTTGCCGGCCGAAAGCATGTAGCGCTTAAGATAATTGCCTCTTATACTGAGGATCAAATCATCACATCTGATCCATCGCAATTGATGGATATAGAGCGTAATCGTCAGGAGCTAGAGGATCGTGACACCTAGTACATCTACGGTATAATATAGTTATCTCCTATGGATACAGCCAAATTAAAATCAGCAGCAAAAACAGGTTTGGGATGGTGGGCCAAGACCCAAGGCTACCGTGGACACCTATTTACTGCTTTTATTTTCGATCTGCTTTCGATAATTCCGTATGTAGGGATGATCTTTACATTCTTGGGCTATGCCACGCTGTGGCTGTGGTTTGAGATAGACGGCGTTAATCCAAGTATTGTCTCCGGTAGAAAGAAGATTAAGAAGGCAGCCTCATTTTTTGGAGAGTGGTTGTTAGGCCTTATTGGGCTGGGAATATATCCCGGAATTACCATGTGGGCCTACTATGCTGTTAGCGAAGAAGCAGATGAACAAGTGGAGAACAAAAGTGAAACCTTGAAAAAGTCAGCACACAAACCAAGAGACCAGAATAAGGAAGATGATCAATCAAGTCGCAGAGTTCGTACCTCAGCATATCAGTAACAATGAAGAATTTTATTTACATTTCAGCACTGCTTTTTTTGGGTTTATTCCTTTCTCCTGTTGTTATTCTACCAATCTCCGTGAATGCACAGATAGGCGGCCAGGATGCCAGCACTATTGGAATAACTCAGTCACCACGATTTCCAGAACCAAATGAAACGATCACAATATCAATAGTAAGTCGGGTTATTAATCTCAATAACAAGCAAACAGTTTGGGAGGTCGATGGAGAAACCGTCTCCTCCGGGACAGGAATACTTGAAATAGATACTCAGCTTGGTGATAGTGGTGAGGAGACCAAAATTAACTTTCGTGTCATAGTAGATGGTGAAGTTATACAAAAAAATGCCACAATATCACCGGTTGATGTAAATCTTGTCTGGGAGGCAATCGAATCATATACACCGCCTTTCTATAAAGGAAAAGCACTTAATCCTGGCTGGGGGCAAATCCGTATAACGGCTCTTCCTCATATTTATCAAGAAAATGGCCAGTTATATGATGTTGAGGATCTCCTGTATACATGGGAGTACAACGGATTAGTTTATGGAGATGATTCTGGCCGTGGTGAAGATTCCTTTGTAGTTAATACCGTCCCTCGACCGGGAAATCAAGCCCAAGTAGAAATTGAAACACCAGGTGGGGATGTTGTGGCGAAACGATCTGTAAGACTACCTATAAATGATCCAGAAGTTGTTTTGTATCCATACAGCCTGCTCCTTGGACCACAGACAAGTCAGGCTTTGCAGGGAACAAGGAGCCTTACCAGTAGTCAAGAAGTGGAACTTGTGGCATATCCATATTTCTACCTTACTGATACTGCAACTGAAGAATTTCTGAAATATGATTGGTTAATGAACGGGAATTCACTAACACCACCAGAGGAAAAGAACATCATTCGTCTTCGGCGACAGGAGGGGGTTAGAGGAAGAGCTCGTGTAGATGTAAGTGTTAGCGACACATCATCAATTTTCTCGACTGAGTCTACGTCCGTTAATATTGAATTTTAAATATGAAATTATTTCAACACATTTTCACTGCTCTTTTTTCAGCTTGTTTAGTATTTCTACTTCTTATCCCGGTGATTTCATCCATATCAGCATCAAACAAAGTGATAGAGATAATTCCTTCAGCTCAAGCTCAAGATGATGCCTCATACCGCTTTCTCGCACCAATTGGTGGTTTTGGGGAAAGTATTGATGTCACGAGCACCAGCAGTTTTCCAAACTATATAAAAACTGGTATTAATATCGGAATTGGAATAGCTATTATGATCTCTATCATTCTAATCATTGCGGCCGGCTTTCAGTACATGACCAGCACGAAACAAGGTGATATATCAGACGCAAAAAGTACAATGGGTAATGCTATTTTTGGGCTTGTTATTGCCTTATCAGCTGTCCTTATTCTTCAAACAATTAACCCAAACCTAATCGAGCTTAATGCAGTTGATACAGTTACCACAAGTGGTAGTAGTTTGGTTGTTAATTTAAATAATGATGAGTTTTCAACTGAAGCATATGAATCTACAGGCAATCCATATGTTTTAGGGACAGACCCACAAGTTAAGCTCCTTAATGATGCTATTACCCGACGAGGAAAGAGCCCTAGCCATGCTCAGGAGCAGTGTGAAAAGGCTGTTGAAAGCATTGTAATGAATAGTGAGGAAGAGAGGTTTGATCAGTGTAAGTCACAATATGGAGGATTCGGAGTTGATCAATACTATTTTAATACCTATAAATGCTCCTACGGCTGCGCACAACCTGATGAAATCAACTTTATATCTACAGGGTATGTTGTTGATAATGAAACGGGGGATACTCTCGCTGAAGGTATCAAAGGGATATCCCAAACAGAAGAAGACACTGTTGGTCTCTGTGAGACAAATGCAAAGAACTTAGCACCAAGTAGTTGTAATGTAAGCGATTTTGTTAATACTTTCAGTGATAGTAAGTGTACTGTTCACTGCAGCGAACCAACTGAGGCTCCTAACCTTTATGGATCAACTGGTACAATGACAAATAATGACGGTGATGTGGTTCTCTCTGATATTGATGGTGTTGCAGAAACATCAGAAAGGGCTACAGATGATTGTTTACTTTCTGCAATGGCTAGAGCACCGGGCGAGTGTCGAGTGGATACAGCATCAGGTTTTGGACCATACGACTCAAGTAAGTGTTCTATAAGTTGCTCTACAGGAACTCCAATTGAGTAATAAATATATAGTATGAAAACTTGGCAGAAAATAACAATTATTCTTGTCACCTTGGTCTTAATTGGATCGCTAATCTTTTTATACTTTTACGGTCAATCAAACACAGGTACAGGTGACCCAGACGGCACTCAGGACCCTATATTTCCATTTGAACCGCCAAGCGGTAGTGATGGAGATGATTTCTTTAGCAATGATGATGACGACCCTTCAGCGGGCGATGATGATGTGGATGACGATCAAGAAGTCCGTGATCGTCTCTGGTTGGTGAGTGATCGACCAGTAGCCGGGAGTCAATGGATTACTCGAGAAGATGGCTCGGAAGTTATTTGGTATATCCAAAAAGAAAATGGTCATGTTTATGAGCATGATACCGAGGAAAGAGAATCAGTTCGCCTTACAAATACTACGATTCCACGGGTTCAGGAAGCATTTATTTCCCAAAATGGAAATTATATTATCTACCGATATATTGATATTGATACACGAAACATAAAAACATATCTTGCTACAGTCTCAGAAACCCCAAATGGAGAAACATCACATAGTATTGATGGATCACTCCTTCCAGACAACTTATCTGAAATCAACCTTTCTCCGGACGGAGAGCAAGTATTCAGCCTTCAAAACACAGCGAATGGTGTAATAGGAGTTCTTTACAATATAATCTCTCAGCAAGGTGAAGTTATATTTAATTCTCCACTTCAGGAATGGCACACTGAGTGGAATAGTGAAAACACAATTACTATTTTCACTAAACCAGCCGCTAATGTAGAAGGGGTTGCCTACCAAATTAATACTACCGACCGCAGTAAAAGAAAATTAACGAACGGTACTGCTCTTACTACCAGTGTTCACCCTGATAATTCCTACCTACTGGCAGGTACACAGGAGAGCGGTAGCTACAGGAGTCGCTTGTATGAGGTAAATAATTTACAAACCAGTGTTCTTTCTCCGGCTACATTAGTTGATAAATGTGGTTGGGGACAGGATAAATTATTCTGTGGAGTCCCAAACAACCTACCTGATAAACCGCTCAAGGACTGGTATCAAGGGAAGATTAATTTTTCTGATCAACTTGTTTCTTTCATGCTTCCAACTCGCAATCAAATCAACATATTTACCAATAATGAATTAAATAAGGGTCCATTCGATGTAATTAGTCTCAACACCGCCCAGAATAGTAATCACCTTATCTTTAAAAATAAAATTAATGATGATCTTTGGGCACTTAACTTAGAAAATAATTAGTAATACATTTAGCCCTTATCTTCTGAATCTTTATCCTCTAATTCAGTGGCTTCGCTAATAACCTTGTTTACGTATACCGTCTGTAGCGCCTGAAAAAGATTTGACGTAGCCCAGTAAACAGCAATAACCGCTGGCAGGGTGTAAGAGAAGACAAATACAATACCAGGAAGGATGTATGTGAACTTACCACCGATCGTCTCCTTGAACTCATCAATGAAGGACTTAGGGCCGTCAGCGGACTTCTTTTCTTTAGATGTATCTGTGCTTTTTGGTTTATCTGGAGTTAACTTGTTGCTAATCCATGTCTGTAGATACTGAGAAGCTCCAGCAATGGCAGCCAGTATGAAGCTACTCTTCACAAGATCAGTACCAAGAAAGGTCATATTGATCATTTCTGGAATCTGAACAAAACTATAAATAATATCAGTATTCACCTCGGGAAGACTACCATTTAAGAATACGTAGTACAGCGCAAAAATGATTGTAAACTGAATGATGCTTATCAAAATACCCGCAAACGGATTCACATTGTACTCAGCGTACGCCTCCATCATTTTTTGTGCCTGCTTCTCCTTATCATCACCATGTTTTTCCTTTATTTCATCAATCCGTGGCTTCACCTGCTTCATTGTTTGCTGCGTACGGACAGATTTGATGGATAATGGTACTAGAATAAATTTTACAGCTAATGTTATGAGTATTACAGCCAATCCAACGTTTCCACCGGGAATAATATCAATCAAAAAAATTAATCCATTATAAATTGGTTCGTATAGGATTGTTGAGAAAAACCCTTTAATAGCAGTCCACATAATGACGTAGTAGTTTTAAGTAATTAGTAATAAGTAGTCAGTGTCCCGTAACAAAACCTACTATACACCATCCAGATTATTAATCATCTCCTTAACTGCCATCTGTAGAGAGGGAGGTGGGGTGGTGAGTGCCTCAGGAGGCAAAAACCATATAATATGCATATCTTCAGGTATGTCATCAATAAACATCTGCACTGCCTCGTAACCACGACGACGAATACGATTGCGGTCAACGCTTTTCCGGGTAACTTTACGAGAAGTAGTGCAGGAAATTTTTTTTGTATCATTATTTTTACGTATTTTAAAGTACCCAAGTGATGAATTGACATTTTTACCTTTTTTATAAACCAAATCAAACTCATCAGTACATAATCGTTGTTTCTTAGGAAGCATAATATGTGTATATAATATCTAAAAAAGACCTAATAACAAAGTTTTTGCTTTTAAAAAGCTTGTGGAAAATGCTTTACTACTGCCCAGTACTAATTTTTTTGTGGATTAAAAAAAGTGGTGATACGATGTTATACACAGTCCCACCAAGATGTCCACAGCTTTTAGGTGTAAGTGGAAAACACTTTATTATGGCAGAAAAAACTATTTTAGATAAAAATAAACTCTGGAAGCAAGTCCTGGTGGAAATTGAACTCTCCACATCCAAGGCTAATTTCAATACCTGGTTTGCCGACACCACCATCCTACGAAGGGAAGAAGGTACTGTTTATATTGGTGTTCCAAATGAATTTGTTCGCACCTGGCTTATTGAAAAGTATGACAAGAAGATAAAAAAGCTTATAAGAGAGTTTGCTGATGATGTACAGAGAGTAAAGTATGAGGTAGGTAGTGCTAAAAAAAGCAGTAACTCAGAATCTGATTCAAGTAGTGAAGTAGTTAAGCTTCACAAGAAAGGTGAGGAGGATTCAGGTAAACTACCATTAACTGAATCCGTTAACAAGAACAACAATCTTAACCCTCGATACTCCTTTGATTCATTTGTGGTTGGATCCTTTAATGAGTTGGCTCATGCTGCAAGCCAGGCGGTGGTAAAGCAACCAGGATCGGCCTATAACCCGCTTTTTATATACGGAAAAACAGGATTCGGAAAAACCCACTTAATTCAAGCAATTGGGAATCATTTTTTAGAAAATACTAACAAAAAGGCCTACTACCTTACTTCGGAGAAGTTTGCAGTTGATTATATTAACTCAGTTAAGAATAATAAGGTTAATAAGTTTAAAGAGAAGTACCGTCAGTATGATCTATTGATTATGGATGATATTCAGTTTTTGTCTAAAAAAGAAAAGACACAGGAAGAGTTATTTCACTTATTTAACACATTGTACGATAGTGATAAACAGATAATCTTTTCTTCCGATATGCATCCTAACTACCTGAAGGATATGGAGGATCGTTTAAAATCACGCTTCAATGCCGGTATGATTGTTGATATTTCACCTCCTGAACATGAGTCACGGATAGCCATTCTTAAAAAGAAGGCTAATGAAAGGGATATATCTCTATCAGACGAAGCACTCGAGTACGTAGCAAACTCAATAAAGAGAAATATCAGGGAGTTAGAAGGTGCATTAAACGCAATTGCTATCCAGTCGGAAGTATCTGGAGGGAACCTCACGTTAAATGACATAAAAAGTCTCATTAAAGAGAATGTTAATTCTCAAAAAGTGGTTAATATTGAGGATATTATTCAAACAGTTGGTGATTTTTATAATATTGAAATAGAGAAAATCTACTCAAAAACTCGTAAGCGTGAGATTGTAAAACCACGGCAGGTGGTTATGTTTATCCTTCGTGAGGATTATAGTTTTGCATACCCAGCCATAGGGGAGAAGATAGGAGGACGGGATCACACAACCGTTATACATTCGTACAAAAAAATAAAAGAGGAGTTAAAAACCGATGGTGATCTAGTTTCAGAACTGAGTCAAATTCGCTCACTTTTGTAACGGAATGAGGATTTACATGTTGATAGGTACGTGGAAAACTATGTATAAATTCTGTATTGCCTGTGTATTACCTGTTATAAGCCTACTGATTATCCACACACAAGATCTGGCATTAAACACATATCAAGGCTTTTCTTCTCTTTTCAACTCGGGTGAAATGAATAAGTATTATCTATTTTATGTTTCTATATAGTTATATTCTGCATTTCATCCACACAATCCACAGGACTAATAATAAGTATAGTTTATTTAAATAATATATAAGTCTTTATATTGTTCAATAGAACAGGGAAAGACGGTAGAGTTCAAGTTAGAGTTGTGTCACAATAGACCTATGGAAATAAAATGTGTACTAGATAAATTAAAGGCAGCTGTCTCAAAGACCGAAAGGATTACGACAAAGAAGGCAAGTCTCCCTGTACTTGAATGCCTTCTTCTTGAGGTTGCTGACAATACACTTTACATACGAGCTACTAATCTTGATATTGGGGTTGAGATCCAGATTCCTGTAAAGGTAACAGAACCTGGCCGTGTTGCTGTTCCTGCCAGCATCTTTTCTCAGTATTTGTCTCATCTACCTGCCGATGGATCAGTAGAACTTCAGCACGATGGAAACACACTTCGCATCTCTGGTAGTACATCAGATACTGAAATTAAAACTCGTGAAGACGATGAGTTTCCTTCAATTCCTAAAGTCGAATCCGGAACCGAGACAAAGCTTTCAACAGAGAAGATAACTACTGGTTTCAAGTCAGTCTGGTACGCAGCCTCCCCATCAAGCATGAAACCGGAGCTTTCAAGTGTTTATATGTTTAGTGAAGACGGGGATCTCTATTTTGTTGCAACTGACTCCTTCCGACTTGCTGAGAAGGTTATCAAAGACACTGATGTCGATGATCTTTCCGTACTGATTCCACATCAAAATGTTTCTGAGATTATTCGAATCATTTCAGATATTAACAAAGATGCCATCATTACTGTTGGTGAAAACCAGGTAACGTTAACGGCTGGCGACACTTATATCTCAAGTCGTCTTATTGACGGATCCTTTCCTGACTACAGGAAAATAATTCCTGAAAAAAGCAGTGTATCAATTGAAGTGTCAGTAAATGAGTTATCAAATTCACTACGTATATCCGATATATTTTCTGATAAGTTTAACCAGCTTACTGTCACAATCAATCCAGAGGAAAAAGCACTTCAGTTAACAAGTAGTAATGCTGATATCGGTGAAAATACTACCAGTATTAAAGCTGATATAACAGGTGAGGAATTATCTGTTCAGTTTAACCATCGTTATATTACAGACGTCTTTCAATCAATATCCACACAGTCCGTAGAACTTAATCTTTCGCAGGACGCCCCGATGGTAATAAAGCCAAAGGACGATGATTCATTTCAGTATTTGGTCATGCCGATGAGTAACTAACTTTTTATGGAGATACCAATTGATAAGATTCTCGAGAAGTATACCGTATCTACACCGGACCGTACGGTCCGTAAAGAGGTCGTGAAGACACTTAAGGATGTAATTGGTGTCGATGTACCTTTCGGGGAGGTGTCGTATCAAAACGGGCGAATAAACGTAGAGGCATCACCGTTACTGCGATCACAGATACATATCCATAAGGAGGAGATACTAAAAATACTCACAAATAATCTTCAACGTAAAATAAAGGACGTTCGATAGTCTTACCTCACAGAGAAAGTGTGAGTGATTTCTTCCTGCTCATTATCTTCATTAATTCCGACTATTCGAAGTGTGTTATCTTCATTCATTCTAATTCCATCAACTCGGCCCGGTAAAAAGTATACAGAGAATGGTTGACTCTCATCCGTGTCGATTATTTCATTATTTACATAAAGCTCCATTCGGTCAATACGACCATTAGACTTAGCCTCAATGCGTACACGTTGATTTTCGGTATATGAAGATCGTAATTCAGTTGTGATGTCGAGTATTGAATTATCTGTATTTATCGACCCGTCTCCAGAGACAGTATCCGTGTCAGCTATGTCTGCTTCTGTTTCCTCAAAACCATCACCTTCAACCCAACGCTGAACTGAGTACTCCCAGTTAGCGTACTGTCCATCCTGTGTCGGGTTTGATGGTATTGGTCCTCGAGGGTTGGATTTCTCTACCCAGTGAAGGATATTGTGAACTCCACCAGCTAGCTGAGAATTACTAGCATTGCTTTCTGTGTAATATCCACCCTGCCACTGGCCAGTAAGAACTGGCTTTAGTTGTGATCTATTCTCATTTTCAGGTGACTGAAATGATTCATCACCCATCTCTTCGATAGCTATCTGCATAAATTCCTGCCACATTGGAGCAACAACAAATCCAGCAACCTGTCCGTTGACCGGTGTATTGTCATTGTTTCCTGACCACACTCCAACAGCAACTGTTGGAGTGTAACCAACTGTCCATAAATCAAGGTAGTTATTAGTAGTACCGGTTTTAGCAGCAACGTCTAAATTTGGGAAATGAAGTGGTGAGTTAGGTCCGAAGGAAGGGGTCCGGGCCACATTATCGGAAAGAATATCATTTACGATTCGAGCTGTGTTGCCTGAAAGTACCTGCTCCTGATCCTTCTGGAATTCCTCCAGTACATCACCTTCAATATTCTCAATTCGCATTATTCCAGTATGTGGATGACGTACTCCCTCATTTGCAAACACACCATAAGCACTTGTGAGATCAAGAAGGGTGACTTCTCCGGATCCAAGAACAAGAGAGAGTCCGTACTGATCAGTCTCCTTGTCAAGTGTAGAGATTCCCATATTTCGAGCTGTATCCAAAGACTGGTTCATACCAGCAAGATAGAAAGTTTTTACAGCCGGAACATTTACTGATTGTGCCAATGCATTTCGGAGTGTTATCGGCCCTCGAAAGCTTTCATCATAGTTGCCTGGAGAAAAACATCCATCTTCACTATCAAACTGTGTTGCGCTACATCGAACCGAAAACTGTGTAGGGAGATCAAACACGATTGTGCTGTCCGTGTAGCCTCTATTGAAGGCAGTTGCATACACGAAGGGTTTGAAGGATGAGCCCGGTTGTCGAGCAGCAGTTGCGGCGTTAAAGTTTCCCTGTATTTCTTCATTTTCATAATCCCGAGACCCAACCATGGTTATAATCTGGCCGTTTTTAGGGTTGACGGCTACAAGGGCTGCGTTAGTTGCATTAAAACGTTCAGCGTTTTGTGAGCCATACTCACTAAGAATGCCCTCTGCTTGCTGCTGAAGATCATAATTAAGTGTCGTTATAACCTTTAAACCCTGACGCTCAATTCCAGCTGCTCCGTACTGTTCCTCGAGGTACTCTCTGATAAAGAAAACAAAATGAGGGGCTCGAATTGATAAGCCGCTTTGGTTTAGAAAACTAACTTCTTCAGATGCAGCCTTTTTATACTCGTCTTCAGTAATAAATCCGTTATCTCGCATCTCCTTTAGTACTTTATCCTTTCGATTTTTTAGTTGATCCTGATTATTCCAGTAGTACGTCGGAGCCTGGGGTAATGCCGCTAAGTAGGCCGACTCAACAATTGATAGATCCTTAGCTGATTTACCAAAGTAGCGATCAGCAGCTTCCTCTGCACCATACACACGACCACCGTACGGGGTTTCATTAAGATAAATCTCAAGAATTTTATCTTTATCAATTTGACTGTCGATTCGGATAGCTAAAATCCACTCCTTAAGCTTTCGTGGAATAGTTTTTTCAGGAGTAAGTAGAGTGTTTTTCACTACTTGTTGCGTAATGGTTGATCCACCTTGCTGAAATTCCATACTTCGTAGGTTTGTAATAACAGCCCGAAGAATAGCTGTTGGCTCGATTCCGTAATGATTATAAAAATTACTATCCTCAATTGCTATTGTTGCTTCAATTAAATTCTCTGATATATCAGAAAGACCTACTCGAGTCCTTCGAACATCTCTATTTAAGTCATACAGAACAATCTCACCAGTCCGATCATATATCTTTGTTGATTGCTGAACCTGTCGATTGGTAAAGGAGTCAAAGTCTGGGATATTAAATGTAGAGACCCAGATAAAACCAATTCCGGCTCCTAGTATTGAAAAAACCAGGAATACTTTAATAAATCCCCATAAAAATCCTTTAATTTTGTCTTGTTTTGACATATAATCAGTTAAATTCTTGTTTGTAAGCGTACGTGTCTCTACCAGGCTCGTCAATAGTGTATTGTAACAGTATGTCAATTATAACTGATGAAAATAAAATAAGTGAAGTATTAGAAAGATCTGTTGATACTATTTATCCAGACAAGGAATCGCTGAAAGAGCGAATGATGTCGGGTGAGCAGTTACGGATTTATGCAGGAGTGGATGCTACCGGCCCTCGCCTTCATCTTGGACATGCAATTAATTATCTTATGCTGAAGCGATTCCATCAACTGGGGCACAAGGTTATAATTTTGATTGGTGATTTCACTGCTACAATTGGCGATCCTTCAGACAAGACTTCAACTCGTAATCGGTTGACAAAAGAGGAGGTGCAAGAAAATCTTCAGAAATTCAAGGATCAGATTGGTAAGATTATAGATCTTGAAAATAAAGAAAACCCAGTTGAGTTTAAATTTAATAGTGAGTGGCTTTCTAAGTTATCTTTCTCTGATGTGGTTGATTTGGCAAGTAATTTTACGGTTCAACAAATGATTGAACGAGATGTATTCCGCCGACGATTAGATGAGGAAAAACCCCTCTACGTACATGAATTCTTTTACCCATTAATGCAAGGGTATGACACGGTGGCGCTGGAAGCGGATATTGAGATTGGAGGAACCGATCAGACCTTCAATATGCTAGCCGGTCGCACTTTACGAAAGAAAGTAAAAGGAGAGGAGAAGTTTGTAATTACACATCCGTTGCTTGAGGATCCAAATACTGGTGAGATGCTGATGAGCAAATCTGAGGGTCGTGGGGTATTTCTGGATGATGAGCCGGCTGAAATGTTTGCTCAGGTTATGCGAATCCCCGACAGTGGTATTGTTCAGTTTTTCACTCACTGTACTGATGTGTCTCTTGATGTGATTTCGGAAGTAGAGAGCCGGTTGTCTGCAGATGAGAATCCGCGAGATGTAAAAATGACGTTAGCTGAAGAAATAATCACTCTTCTTCACAGTAAGGAAGATGCTAAGATTGCCAAGAAGTATTTTGTGTCTACTTTCTCAGATCAGGAAATTCCTACAGACATACCAGAAGTTCCAGCAGATAAAGATACGAAGCTAATTGATATTTTAGATAAAGCCGAGATGGTACCAAGCAAATCTCAGTTTAGGCGCCTGGTTGAGCAGGGGGCAATAACGAATCTTGATACCGATGAGAAAATTAAGGATGATAACTTCACCGTTTCTGAAACAGTAAACATAAAAATTGGAAAACACCGATTTGTTAAGGTTGTTATTTAAAGAGTGCTCGCCTGTTCTATCCTTGCTTTTTTATTGCTACATGTTTTGTGTTACACGTTGAATGTAATTACCTATCAGACAAAGCGAACGCTTCAACTTGCAGAATGATCACGGCTTCAGAAATTTAGACTTCTTATCTTGTTATTTATTAGTAAAGTTGAACGAACCAAGTCGGCACCAGTTTTGATAAATCACGAAATGTAATAGATATAACTTATCCTACGTGAGCCAGACAGGTTATTCCTACCGCCACGGCATCATACTCATCATCGTACTTTGCGTCGTCTCTAACTGATACAAGCTGCTTTGTCATGATAACCATCTGCTGCTTGGAGCTTTTTCCATACCCAGTTACAGCTGTTTTTATCTCTTGTGGTGCATACTCATGTATCGACATTCCAGCCACTTTTGCGGTAAGTATAATAGCTCCCTTTACCTGGGCCACCTTCATGGCTGTGGTGGTGTTTCTGTTAAAGAAGAGTTTTTCGATAGCTAATGCATCCGGATTGTGTTTTTCAATCACACTCTTTACATCCTGGCAGATTTTATGAAGCCGATCAGTGAAATCATCATCACTACTTGTTTCAATGCAGTTTGAGTATTCACAATTTTGTTTTACAGCGTTTCCGGATAACACTGCAATTCCACAGCGACCGTATCCTGGGTCTATAGAGAGAATTTTCATGTGGTATAAAAAATAATTTAAAACCTTAGACTATATTTGTAAATACTTTTCGAACCTCCTCATTATCTTCCAGTTCATCAAGAATTTTCTCAAGCTTCTCACTGCTTTTGTCGTCAAGCTCAATTTTATTCTGTGGTGTCCAGTGTCGGTATCCATCATCATCACGATTCTCTTCAAAGGCCCAGACAACAGCACCTGGTTTAGCAAGATCAATCCCGTGATCAGAAAATATATGACGAATTTCTGCAGCTGATTTATTCCGATTATTTGTTTCAGACTCAATAATTATCTGACTTCCTCCAGGTCCGTAGGCTTCATACGTAATTTCCTCAGAACCTTCCGCAGCTGTTGTGGCTCGCTCAATAGCATCTTTGATATTGTCCTTTGGCATATTAGCCTCCTTAGCTTCAGCGATTGCCTGCTGCAGGCCAGGGTCAGCCATATCACCACCACAGCGCTTAGCCTCGGTCTGTATCTGATCAACAAGCTTAGAAAAAATTTTACTCCGTTCGTTATCCTTCTTAGCTTTCTTTCGTTTTATTTTTGACCATTTATTATGTCCAGACATATGTAGATAAATTACTTAAATATTATAATCCCAAATCTCGATCTTTTGGAACATCATGACCAAGATGTGCGTAGGCGCGAGCAGTTGCAACTCGTCCACGAGAGGTTCTCTCCAGGAATCCTTCGCGCATTAGATACGGCTCATACACCTCCTCAATTGTACTTGAATCCTCAGCAATGGCGGCTGCCAAGGTCTTTACCCCAACCGGACCTCCATCAAATTTTTCAATAATAGTCTCCAAGACACGACGATCATCATCGCCTAACCCTTTTTCATCAATCGCCAAAAGGTCCAAGGCTTTCTGCGTGCTTTCCTTTGTTAAGGCTGTGTTGTTAACCTGAGCAAAGTCACGACATCTCTTTAGAAAGTAGTTGGCAGTTCGTGGGGTGTACCGGCTGCGCTGAGCAATTTCTTCTAGGGCCTCTTCATCAGATTCAAGGCCTAGAATCTCAGCCGACCGTGACAGGATCTCTTTTATCTCTGAAGTATCATAAAAATCCAGCCGAAAAACACCACCAGAGAAACGACTTCGTAGAGGAGAGGACACCTGTGCTGCCTGCGTTGTGGCTGCCACCATAGTGAAGGGAGGGAGGTCCAGCTGAATTGTTCGTGCTGATGGGCCTTTTCCAATCACAATATCAAGTTGCCCGGACTCCATGGCTGGGTACAAAATTTCTTCGATAGAGGTATTTAATCGATGAATTTCATCAATAAAAAGAATATCGTAATCAGAGAGATTTGTGATAATAGAGGCCAGGTCACCAACCTTCTCAATTGCCGGCCCAGAGGTAACGCGAAGTTGAGCGCCAACCTCATTAGCTATCAGGTGGGCAAGGGTAGTTTTACCAAGACCTGGCGGTCCATGAAAAAGAATATGCTCTGGAGCGTGGCCACGTTCCTTAGCAGCTCGAAGCAGGATCTGGAGATTATCCTTTGTTTTCTGTTGTCCAATATAATGCTCCCACGTATTGGGACGCAGGGTGGCATCAAGAAATGACTTATCAACGCCATTGTCGGGTGTTTCCATACACATTTATTATACATAACCTTCAGCTAGACAGCTTACAGAATTACGTTCTGGATACTGTCATCAATATCAATCACTCGCTTCAGTTCGGCCACATCGGTTTTACCTGAAAGTACTTTTAGGATTCCATCCTGAGCCATAGTAAGTAAATGCTGCTTTTCTGAGGCGTGAGCTCGTATTTTTCGGTCGGAAGGATTTTTCTGAACTAGTTGAGATACGGCATCATCAACAATAATTGCCTCAAAAACTCCAATTCGACCACGATATCCTGAATCATTACATTCATCACATCCTGTTGCATGATATACATAATCTTTTGAAAGAGTGTCCTTGTACTCATCTGGATTTGGGATATCTTTTACAATAGCTTCAATCAACTCCTTATCTGCTTCAGCAATAGCTACTTTCTCCTTACATTTATCGCAAAGTGTTCGGAGAAGCCGTTGCGCCATAACAACGTTTACTGCCTGTCCAAGTAGATTCTCTTTTATACCCAGTTCAACCAGTCGAGGAAAGGTTCCAGCAGCGTCATTGGTGTGTAGTGTCGATAGTACGCGGTGTCCGGTCAGGCTGGCCTGTACGGCGGTCTGGGCTGTGTCATTATCACGAATCTCACCTACCATGATTATGTCTGGATCCTGCCGCATAGCCGCCTTTAAACCATCATGAAATGTATAGCCATCATCTGGATCTACCTGTGTCTGAACTATTCCGTCTAGGTGGTACTCAACCGGATTTTCAATTGTAATAGTTTTTACGCCTGGTTTATTGATCTCCTTAAGAAATGAGTAGAGGGTGGTTGTCTTTCCTGATCCAGTCGGACCGGTATTCAGAATCAATCCTTTTGGACGATTTATCTCATGACGAATCAGGCGAAGGAAGTTTGGCTGCATGCCAAGATTTTCCATCGTTACATCAAGAGCTGATTTATTCAGGACCCGCATCACGATTGCCTCGCCGTACGCGCTAGGAACAACAGAGCTTCTTACCTCGGTGTCATTACCTTTTACACGGATACTGAATCTGCCATCCTGTGCCTCTTCTTTTATATTTAACTTCATATCAGATAGTAGTTTGATGCGAGAGAGAAGGAGATTGTAAATTTTCTTCGGGATTGTAGTTATCTTCTGCAGAACACCATCAATGCGCATTCGAACTGAAATTTCATTTTCACCTGCCTCGATATGAACATCAGACGCCTTAACAGCAATAGCTCCAGCAACGACAGCCTGCACCATCTTAGTGGTGTCTTTTGAGTTTTCCAGTGTGTCGGTTATAAAATCAACCACCTCCTTTCGACTTGGATCAGACTCAAGTAGCTCCGTGGCTGGGTTGTCAGAGAAGCTCACCTTACCTTTCTCACTTCGTTGAGTTTTTGAAATATCATCGTAGTAACTAAAAGCCTTTTCTAGACTTGTTGATGAGGCGATATATACTTTTGGGTTCCATCCAGATTTTTTCAGTTTATATATAATTGATTGCACACCATCAGAATCTGGTTCTCGGGCGGCGATCTGTACATTTTTATCCACACTCCCAAAGACAGCAGCGTTGGCTGCACGGGCGGTTTTTTCGTCAATAAGTCCAAGTGCATCAGTATCAATAGACATTCCGGTTAGATCAACGTATGTGTAATTGCTTTGAGAGGCCTTTTGACGAGCAAGATGCTCCTCCTCCTTCTTTCGAAAGGTTGAAAGCTTTTTCTTTTGATCAGTTTCATTAAAAAGTACCATTGTGAATACATGATACCTGCTAATATGACTAAAGGTAAAGTCTAAAGAAAAATGATATTTTGAATCATAAAATAAAGGCTAATATGAGTCTCTTTTTTATAAAAAACTCTACTTTTAAAGTAAATACAATTTAGTACTTGACAAATATTTTATATATTGTAATATAACGTCAGATTAAAAAACAAATAATTCAAAAAACAAGGAGTCGACATGAAAGACCGAACTCAGAAATTCCGATTTACTGCACATATTAAAGCTATTCTTGTTATTGTTCTGCTTCTTCTGACCACCACTAGTTGCATTGACGTCAAGTCACTTGTGGCTAGTGAAACTGGCAATGCTGTTATAAAGGTTTTAAACTACACAGATGACAGGTACGAGCTTCACGTCAGAGCTGGTCTGGAACCCATGAAAAAGATTCAGTATCAGGAAGGAAAGAGCTTCTGGATTAGTATGGAAGAAAACAGCTACTATGCCTATACAGATCTCTCTGTGAATGTTGTCGAGAAGCGCACGAACAGAACAGTGAATTCTCACAAGGGCAGTATCAGTTTCCAACCGAGAAAGATTGGTCCAGCGATAATTCAGATATCTAATCCGGATGAAATCCGATTTGATATCGAGTAAAAGTACTTTAACTAAAATCTAAATCATTGAAAAGCCACTTATACTTTTGTAAGTGGCTTTTTCTTTACATAAGTAAATAAAGTAGGTATTATCACCGAAGCTAAACAGAATTTTCAACATTCAAAACTTAATAAAAAAAGAGGTAAACCAATGCGCTTACAAACCATACTACTACTTAGTATCTTCTTAATGGCGGCTGCCTGTAAATCGATTACAGATAATAATGCAGTCAGTAATTCAAGTAAGACTAGAAACATAAGCAATGTTGATATATCAAGTCTAGGAATTCTTGACATGGAGAAAATTCTCGAAAGAGAAGATATCTCTGTGTTGTTTCGAGACTTTCCCATCGTGGGAACAAGCACTTTAAGTCAAGATGAGTTCAGTATCGATAGTGTTTCAGTTCATGTTTCAATCACGCAAAAGCGATATTTGCTTCAGCTGTCATCAAAGTCGTATCCTAAAAAAAATAGATGGATTCTTCAAACAGTAGCACCTAAATCATCAGAAGGTTCGTTCCATTATCTGCCCGTACGAGTTGTGGGTCGTTGGGATGAAACTGCTGAAGGGCTTATGATGAAGAAAAGGCAAAGTGATCTAAGTAAATCAATCGAAGTGAGTCACTTTTTTGAAAAAACAGATTCACTTAGTATTGTAATTAGAAATATCTACTCTGAAGGATTAATCGGTGATAAGAACAGTTCCTATACTGTTGCTAAAAATTAACCACAAAGGCTACTTACGTTATGTAAGTGGCCTTTTTTCATGCCTGCGTGCTACTATGAGGGCAATGATTGAGTCAGCCACACGTACAGTTTCTGGCCTGGAGGAGCTGCATGATTTTGCGGTTTACCTTACAGAAAACCTCACACCAGAACCTCATGAAGCCACCGTTATTGGCCTGATTGGACCACTTGGTGTTGGTAAAACAACACTTGTACAGCATATTCTAAAAAACTATGGTGTAAGCAGCTCAGTAACAAGTCCTACATACACAATCGAGTCTGCGTACTGGCTTCCGAACGGGCCATTCTCCAACGCATATCATCTCGACTCCTATCGACTTGATGGTTCCGAGGATTTAGAGGCCCTTGATTTCTCACGCCGATTAGCAGATCCAGAGAACCTCATCCTGATTGAGTGGGCGCAGAAGGTGTCTGATATATTAACCGGAAAAACGCTTTATATAGATATGTTGTTTGGAGAAGAAGATGAACGAATAATAAAAACATTTTATGAGTAAAAAATATAAAAAACGCCTGGTGCTTCTGGATGGAAACGCAATACTTCATCGTGGATATCATGCGTTACCAGATTTTTCCACACAGGACGGAAAGCCGACTGGGGCACTGTACGGTCTCTGCTTGATGCTGCTTTCAATAATCGATGATCTTCAGCCAGATGAGCTAGTTGCGTGTTTTGACCTTCCAGCGCCAACTCATCGGCATAAGATGTTTGAAGAGTACAAAGCACACCGACCAAAGACTGACGATGCACTTATTGAGCAGATAAAGCGTGCTCGGGATGTGCTGGATGCCTTTTCAATACCGTATTTCGAAATGGAAGGGTTTGAAGCTGATGACCTGCTTGGGACTATTGCAGAGCAAATGAAGGAAGAGAAGGATGTGCAGGTCGTGATCGCCTCCGGTGATCACGATACGCTGCAGCTGGTTGATAATAATAAAACGCTTGTTTACACGCAACGGCGCGGTATCAAGGACACAATCCTGTATGACGAAGAAGGCGTAAATGAAAAGTATGGATTCGGTCCTAAGTACCTACCTGATTTTAAAGGGCTTAGTGGTGATTCATCTGATAATATTCCTGGTATAAAAGGCGTTGGTGAAAAGACAGCCACACGTGTTATTGATGGTTTCGGTCATCTTGAGGATATTTATAAAGAACTAGAGGAAAACAAGGATGACGTAGCGTTTGTTGATGCCGGCTTAACAACACGATTTATCAAGTTGCTGCGTGAAGGTGAGGACAAGGCGCTTTTTTCCAAAGAGTTAGCCACAATACGACTCGATGCTCCAATAGATTTTTCTATGCCCGAGAAGGGTTGGCAGCAGCGTATTGATCAGAAAGAGATAAATACCATCCTTCATGAGCTTGAGTTTGGCTCATTGCGCCGACGGGTTGAGGATGAGTTATTTTCAGCTGATGATACAGATAATTCAAAGGATATACCATCAGAGAAAAAGCTTTCTCCTGATGAAGTGGAGGAGCTGAAGATAGCTTTATGGCTCTGTGATTCGAGCAAGACTGATCCTGGTGAGGAGGATATTCTTGATTACACTGATACAGATAGTTTGCCTTCGGCACAGAAGCAGCTTCTGGATGAGCTGGATGATAAGGATCTTCTTGAGGTGTATGAAGAAATAGAGAAACCCTTGATTCCTATAGTTGCAGATATGAAGAAGGTCGGCATAAAGATTGATCAGAAGTATCTCGGTGATTTATCCAAGGAGTATGAGAAAAAGCTGGCTGGAACAGAATCTGATATTTACAAAGAGGCCGGCCATGAATTTAATATTAATTCACCGCAACAGGTTGCGGAAATAATGTTTACAGAAATGGAGATACCAACCAGCGGTATCTCCAAAACCTCAACCGGAGCTGTATCTACCCGAGAATCAGAGCTGCAGAAGCTGGCTGAGGAGCATAAGATTGCTGAGCTAATGCTTGAGTACAGAGGTGTTCAGAAACTGCTCTCAACCTACATTCACGTACTTCCTGAGCGCACTGGTGATGACGGACGGCTACATGCTGATTTTATTCAGACCGGAACAACTACCGGTCGTATGAGTTCAAAAAATCCTAATCTGCAAAATATTCCAATACGCAGCAAGGATGGCCGTAAGATTCGTGGTGCCTTTATTTCCAAGGAGGGAAGTAAGCTTGTGGCTTTAGACTACTCGCAGATTGAACTGCGAATCGCTGCCTGGTTGTCGGGTGACGAAAAGCTGATAAAGGTTTTTAAGGAAGGTCGTGACATTCATGCTGCAGTGGCGGCCGATGTGTTCTCGGTAAAGGAGGATGATGTCACAAAAAATCAACGATCCAAAGCAAAGGTTATTAACTTCGGAATTCTGTACGGGATGGGAGTTGATGCACTACGAAAAAACCTCGGTGATGATACAAGCAGAGACGAGGCACAGGCGTATCTGGATCAGTACTTTGAATCCTACAAAGGTATTGCAGATTTTATGGAGGAGAAGAAGCAGGAAGTCAGGGAGCAAGGCTACACCACAACCTATTTCGGTCGGCGTCGTTACTTTCCGGAAATATACTCAAGTCGATCCTGGATACAGGCACGAGCTGAGCGCATGGCAATAAATGCTCCAGTGCAAGGAACCCAAGCGGATGTGATAAAGAAGGCGATGGTCTCAATTGATTCGTATCTAGAAGAAGAAGATCTGAAAGATGCTGTCCCGCTTCTTTTGCAGGTTCATGATGAACTAATTTATGAAATCCCGGATGAGCATATCGATTCTGTAACGGAGGAAATAAAGCGTATTATGGAATCAGTTCTCCCAAAAGAAGAGACGGCCGGTGTTAAACTAATCGCTGATACCGCTGTTGGAGAGCGTTGGAATGAACTTAAATCTCAGTAGTATGCTTTTTGTATATCACGGAAATAATGTAACCAAGCGAAAACAGGCTTTGCAGAAACTGCGGGTTAGCCTGCTTGAGAAAAGACCTGATGCCGAAATATTTGAGATCGATGCCGACACTTTTACTAGCGATCGCATTGATGAGCTGACGGTTGCTCGCGGACTTTTTGAGGAAAAGTATATTGTGTTTCTGTTTCATGTTCTTTCTACAGATGCTGGTCAGGAGATAGTCCTCGATCAGCTGAGTGTTATGAAGTCGGCTGACCATGTCTTTGTGCTGGTTGAGGATTCGGTCAAAAAGACACACCTTAAAAAAATCACAAAGCATGCAGAAGCAGTTCAGGAGTTTGCAGGAAAGGAAAAAAAGAAGGATTACAAGCCGTTTCCTCTATCGGATGCATATGGTAAGCGAGATAAACGTGCTGCTTGGCTTGAGCTGCAGCGAGCAAGAGCGGCTGAACAACCTGCTGAATCTGTTCATGGTGTTCTGGCCTGGCAAACCAGGTTGATGCTACTGTCCAAAGAATGCAACACAGCAGAAGAGGCTGGTGTATCAGCCTATCCATTCAAAAAAGCCAGTAGCTTTGGAAGTAATTTCTCTGCCGAGGAGCTGACTGGTAACATGCGGCGTCTGGTGCGTACATATCATGAAGCCCATCGCGGAAAATACACGCTATATGATGCGATTGAACAGTTCCTTTTGGAGTTATAGAGTGTCCGTCCGGTAGGATTCGAACCTACGACCGTCTCCTTAAAAGGGAGCTGCTCTACCAGGCTGAGCTACGGACGGATATACAGAACACAAAAATAATACCACAAATCAAGCTTTTTTGAAGTAAATATGACTTACGCAATTCTACACAATATACGCAGTATTTATAATGTTGCCTCAATATTTCGCACAGCTGACGGCTTAGGGGTAGACACATTATTTTTATCAGGATACACACCGGCACCTGTGGATCGGTTTGGTCGCGAGCGGGATCGGTTCAAGAAGGTTGCTCTCGGGGCAGGGAAGATTGTTTCCTGGGAATCGGTTGATGACGTGTTTGCTCAGATGCAACAACTTCGACAGGAGGGTGTGAGCATAATAGCTTGCGAACCGGTAGCAGAGGCGGTTGATTACAAGGAAATACCTGCAAAAGAAGATGTCTGTCTAATTTTTGGGAACGAACCTGATGGTCTGGAGCAGGATATTATTGACGAATCAGATGCAGTAATTGAAATTCAGATGCAGGGAGAAAAAAGCTCCTTGAACGTATCGGTGGCATTTGGAATAATTGTCGCTCACTTCGCTGCGTAGATTTACGTAGATTCCCCAAGTCTTTGCAGTTCTTCACGGGCAACCGTGGCTTCATCCCATGGCTCTTTTTTTCCATTCTCTCTCATGATGTACGGGTCAGTACCTTTTCCGGTCAGTAAGACAACATCCCCGGCAGTTGCTTCTTGAAACGCAGCATAAATAGCCTTACGACGATCCATGATTATTTCGTATTTAGGAATAGAGATTGCTCGTGCCATTTCCTCAACGATACTTTTTGGATCCTCGTCATATGGATCCTCATCAGTAAGGATGATGTGTCGGCAATGACTCTCGGCAAGCTTTGCCATCTTTTTTCGTTTCCAGGTATCTCTTCCACCGCCAGCGTTACCAATCACACATACCTTTTCTCTACCAGAAAATGTTTTGTATACCTGCTCGATTGAGTCGGGGGTATGTGCGTAATCAACATAGACACTGAAATCAAAATTACTTTCGATACGTTCAAGTCGACCGCGAACTCCGGGGAATGACTGCAATCCAACAGCAATATTTGTATTTTCCAGATCGTGTGTACGTACAGCTGCTGCGGCAGCCAGCATGTTGTAGATATTAAATTCACCAAAGAGGTTCGTGTTTACACGAGTACCACCTATTGAAATACTGGCACCGGATCGGGTATCAGAGTACGGTTCAGCATTAGCTAGTTGATAGGTAATATGTCGATCTGTCGATACATCCATAAAGTGATCCGCATTCTCATCGTCGACATTCACAACCAGATTCGTAGGTTGTTTTTTCGATCGTGCAACCTGGCGAGCGATTGAAAGCTTTGCATCACGATAGTTTTCAAACGACCCATGTGACTCAATATGCTCAGGTGAAAGATTAGTAAAGACAAGTGTATCAATATGAATGAAACGATGTCTGAACTGAGCAGCACCCTCAGATGTCATCTCTACCACAACATATTCACATCCTGCATTAATAGCTCGACGCATGAATGATTGCAGGAAAAAACGACCCGGCATAGACATTTTTCGCAGGTTCCGAGTATCATTATCCTTGATCTGGAAATGAATAGTATTTGATACCGCAACTGATTTTCCGGCACTTCTAAGAAGGTGAGCGATCAGCTCTGTAACAGTAGTTTTTCCCTTGGTGCCAGTAACAGCTATAACGGTGATTTCTTTCGATGGATGGTTATAAAAAATTGATCCTGCCCAGGCAAGAAAAAGGTGATACAACGGCCGGCAGACTCGCACAGCCCAGTCAGGTATTATTTTTTTTAGAGTATGTAAAATTCTAGTCATGGTTGCTTCCTAGTTGTTTAAGGGCCTGCTTTACCTTCTCTTCGGTGCTGTCCACCTCATCCTCAACAGCGGCTACTGCATTTCTAGCTTCTCGGGATGAGTAACCAAGTGCCTCCAGTGCTTCAACAGCTTCGCTGGACTCGGCTCGACCCTGGGCCGAGGCAGCAGTGCTGATGTCTCCAAAGGAATCCTTTAGATCTAAGATAACTTTATCAGCGGTTTTCTGTCCAATTCCGGATACTTTGGTTAGGTACGATGTATCCTCATCTGCAATTGCGGCTGTAATGGTTGGCGCATCAGCCACTGACAGAATACCCAGTGCTGATTTCGGCCCAACACCAGACACACCAATCAGGTGACGGAATAACTTTAGCTGGCTGTGAGAAGTGAAGCCGTACAGTGTTAGCTGATCTTCCCGAACCACGAGATGGGTAAGCAGGCTGATACTGCCACCACCTTGTGCAGCCGCGATAACCTGCGGAGGGCAGGAAACACCGTAGCCAACCCCCTTAACATCGAGGATAATCTCGCTTTCATTGACTACTTCAGGTGTACCAGTTAGCTGTGCAATCATTATCTACACTGTACCGCATAGCCTGTCTTTTGGGAAATAACCCTGTAATATACGCCTCCGTATAGGCATATCTAGTATATTGACATAATCAAAAAAAGTGTTAATATAACTTCAGATTAAAAAACAGTAATTTTAAAATTAACAAGGAGAATATGAAGTTTGCTTCCAAAGCTTTTGCAACTGCCACAATTGTGGCTTGGATACTTGTCATTCTAAAGTACACAGGAATGACTAACAATCCGGCAGGCATAGGGCAGGTATATGTCTTGCTCTTTGGTGCATTTATCCTTACGGCCTCCACAATTATCTGCATGATTCTCGTCGTTTTGAAAGAAACAACTGTTGAAACCAGCAGAGAAGTAGGGAAATGTATTCATGGTAAGTGGGATAAACTAACCCCAAAGGAGAAAGAAAACCTGAAAAGCAAGGTTAGTAAAAAGGCCCGCCAAGCGAATCAGGAATACCAGCAGGTAAAGGCTGGTAAAAAAGACTGGGTGTCAGGAATTATTGATACCTTTCTTTAACCCAAAAACTAACAAAAGCCTCACACTTGCGGGGCTTTTTTCATGCCTATATTGCAAATTCCTATATATTTGGTACTATTTCGAAGCGAAAGCAACCTACAAATAACTTTAATCTTTTAACTTTTTACTAAATTTTATGCCAGTACGAGATTCATCACGTAAAGCAGTTCGTCGAGACGAAGGACGAACCACATATAACAACCGCCGACGTCGCAAGATGCGTAAGGCTATCAAGGAGGTAAAAACTCTAGTGCAGGATGGTGATATCAAGGCTGCAGAAGCAGCACTACCAGCCGCATATAAAGCTATTGATAAGGCGGTAAAGCGAAACATCATCCATCAAAACAATGCTGCTCGAAAGAAATCAGGCCTAGCAAAGCTTATTGATCAGAAATAAGAAAATCCTTTTACATCTTTTGGCTAGAAACGCTCAAGGCTGTGCCTTGAGCGTTTTAGGTTTAGGGCGAATTCAGGTATACTTTTGGTGTTGATCTGATGTAGGTTTCATTTGTTCCTGTAGCTTAACTGGATAGAGCACTTCCTTGCGGAGGAAGAGGTTGGAGGTTCGAATCCTCCCAGGAACACAACGAGCAAGGCGAGTTAGCACCTGAAGCGCGTAAATTTCTTTACGTGCGTGAGGTATTTCCTAAGAACACAACAAAGTATTAAATGATTAAAATTGGCACGTAAGTGTAAAGCCTAATGCTCCAGATGATGGGGTATCAGGCGACTTTATGAACTTGAAGGACTTGAATGAGCGCGGACAACTTTGAAGTAAATGGCTTCAAAGTATCGTTACGCGAATTTATGTCTGAAAATCATATATGATTTCCCTAGACCAAGTGTGCATGAATGCGCTCATATTAAATTAGGTTTTAGACCTATTAAAAACCCAAATACTCCATGACTTTTTGCATTAACGGCTCTTGATGTTCTTCTTCAGGAACAAACTTAATCATGTAGTCACGAATTTTTTCTGGGTCAATATTTTCTATAGGGATAACAATGTAGGGCATAAGTGCGCGCTCTGACTGCAGTAGTATCTTCTGTTCGTGGGGATTATTCTCAACCCAGAATGATTTCAGTGTTGAGTATGGATACAAAATATTATCAATCTTTACACCACGTTGGTTAACAGTAAATTCACGAATCTCTGGTTCACGAGAGCTTTGAAGCGTCAGTGCCACACTGGCAATAATTACAAGAATTCCAAATAGAACATTACCGAAGACAAAGCCTGTCACCGACAGTGTTACTGTTATTACTCCAACAATCCAGTACCAGTCGGTACTTTTTTCCTGCTTTATGAAGTCCGGCGCCTGCCAGGTAATTTCTTTATCTTCCATATCTATTTATATTTTAGCATCTTTAAGACATAAAGTTTTAGGAATAATTAAGTAGTAAAAAAGCACCAAAAGGTGCTGCTCTGTTTGCTGCGGTGGGAGAGGCCTGCGGGCAGGCAGGGATTTGGTCACGAATAAATTTACTAACATAAATTTTTCTCGACCCCGGCTCGCTATCTTCGCCTGCTTCGCAACTCAGATAAAGCTGCGCCTTTCGAATCCTCACGTAAGTAAAGAAATTTACTTACTTCCCACATTGATTTTCACTACGTTCAAATCGGCGGTGGGAGAGGGATTCGAACCCCCGGTACCTCTCGGTACTCCGGTTTTCAAGACCGGTGCATTCGACCGCTCTGCCATCCCACCAATATTTACTTTTTTAACATCACGTGACTACTTCGTGCTTTGCCTCATTTCAACCAGCGGTCGAACAGGTACGTCCCCCTATCGCTGGTCGCTCTGCGACATACGCGATTCTAGAAGTTTTGCTTCTAGACCAGATAAAAAGAGAATTAATTCTTTTGTTATCCACTCTGCCATCCCACCAATATTTATTTTTTACAACGAATATGAGCTTCTTGTTTAACCTTGTACATAGAGATAATACGTGCCACACGACGCAATCGCAAGTACAAAATCCCTACAACATGCTAATCTGGAGGCATGAGCAAGCTACTGGGAATAGATTACGGTGCTAAGCGCATTGGTCTCGCCTTTGCTGATGAGGAGACCAAGATTGCCACGCCGTATAAAACCATTGATAATGGAGACACGGTTGTATCCGAGATACTTAATCTTTGTAATGAAGAGGATGTGGAAGCAATTGTGCTAGGAGAATCAAAGAATTTTTCTGGCACAGACAACCCCATCATGAAGCAAATCCGATCTCTAAAGAAAGTTCTTGAAGACCGGGGGGAGATTTCGGTTGTCTTTGTTCCGGAATTCTATACATCGGCTCAGGCGCGTCGACAGCCTGAGGCGGCTCGCAATGTTGACGGATCAGCTGCTGCTATTATTCTGCAAACGTATCTTAATGACCAGCCACATGAAGACGATAACTAAACACATCAGCACGGACGCTGGCGATGTATTTATTTCGTACCAGCCATGCAAGCAATCATCCGATGGTCCGACCATTGTATTTCTTCATGGGTGGGGGAGTGATCATCGAGCCTGGTCACAGGTGGTTCGATCCTCAAAAGAAGCAACACTTTCTATCGACCTGCCTGGATTCGGTTCTTCCCAGGTTCCAGACCAGCCACTCACGGTATCTGACGTTGCTGATGCCTTGATGGATATTATAGATACTTGCGAGTTATCCAATGTTGTTTTGGTCGGTCACTCATTCGGTGGTCAGGTAGCGGCAGCCATAGCCGCTCGACAACCAGGCTGGTTACATGGCTTAGTCCTGGTTGGTGCGGCAGTTATACGAGAAAAGAATCCTCCATTTCTATCTCGTGTTGGTGAAAAGATCGGTCCTGTTTTCAGGCTGCCGATCTTAAGTAAATTACGACCACTGATGTACAAAATGATTGGTGCTGATATTCCGCCAGAGGATCCAGTGATGCAGCAAACGATGCGAAACGTTCTTCGCGATGATCAGCGTAATAAGCTCTCTGAAATCAAGGTGCCGACACAGGTTATTTGGGGAAACAACGATCAGTCAACACCACTTTCTGAAGGCGAACAGATTGCAGATAAAATCTCACGATCAGACCTGGTAGTGCTGGATGGCGGGCATTACATATTCCTCGACCAACCAACTATTTTTATTGATACAATTCATTCATTCATTAAACGTATTTCATAACATGTTACGTAATCCGCTTTACCATATTTACCTGCTTCAATTAGAGAATTACAATCTTGGCCGCTTTCTGCGTGCCGCTGCCGCTGCTGGTTTATCAGCTCCAAAAAACTTTCGTAATCCAATTACCTGGACTGCAAAAATTACTGGTGTAACAATGCTGGCCTCTATTTTGGGCTTTGCTGCTGCTATGGGCGCTGGTTCTTTGACGGGTTCTCTCCTCTCTAATCCATCGGTTACGGCCTGGGTGTTGGTGGTTATTTTGTTACTTCTACTATACGTCGGGTTTTTTATACTGTTGGCTGCAGCAACTTTGGTTACACTGCCGCTTGATCGAGTGATTCGTTTTTCTATCAAGAAACGTGCACGCAAAAAGGTTTCTCGCCTTGATAACCTCACAATCATTGGCATCACTGGCAGCTATGGAAAAACTACGATGAAGCGAGTGCTGAAAACCTTGCTGTCCACAGAGAAGAATGTTGTAGCAACAGATGAAAGTCACAACACACCAATCGCAGTTGCCAGAACTCTTCTTAATAAGGTCACCAAAGACACTGACGTCTTTATCGTAGAGATGGGTGCATACGAGCTTGGTGATATTAAAGCCTTGTGCGAAATAACCCCACCTGACATCAGTATTTTGAACGGGATAAACGAAGCACATCTTGAACGATTCGGCTCAATTGAAAATACCATCAAAACGAAGTTTGAGATTGTAACCAGTGTTCCGGATTCTAAGGTTGTTCTGAATGCTGATGACCAAGAAGTGATGAAGAATTATAAGCGGTTTGTTGGTGATCGAGATGTGGTGTTTTACAGCTCAAAAAATAGTAGTAACTGCAAGTACGAAGTCTACGATAAGCGGTTTCACGAAGATGGTACCGGTATTTCATTTCGTCTCAAGAGTGACGGTGATTCGATAGGGTACACAAAGGTTACACACTTCGCTGACTACATCATCGGATCTGTAACGGCCGGTCTGTGTGTTGGGCAGTTGCTTGGTATTCCTGAAGAGACAATTTTAAAAGCAGCTCACCAGATTACTCCGACCCCACACCGTCTTCAGCCGATTCAGCGAACCGCTAGCAATGTGCTGGTTATTGATGATAGCTACAACGGAAACCCAGATGGCGCGCATGCGGCCATTGATGTCCTTGAGAAATTTATTAGTCGAAGAACAATATACGTTACACCAGGTCTGGTAGAGATGGGGGATCGGTCCGAAGAGGTTCATCACGATATCGGAAAACACCTCGGTGCTGTAGTTGATGTAGTTGTTTTGATAGAGACCAGCGTTACTGATTGGATTGTGGAAGGGCTCCGTCAGGCTGGGTTTGCTGGGGAGTTAATAACGTTTGAATCACCTCAAAAGATGCACGCAGAAATCTCTGATTTGCTAAAGACGGGTGATGTACTACTTTTCCAAAATGACTGGCCAGAGAATTATCGCTAACGACTCTTTTCTGCCTGCACGCGTCGCTGGTCCGCGCTCTGCCTGACCCGACTGCAGGCTGGGCTGCGTGATGCAGACAGAAAAGAGGCTAGATTAAATTTATGTTCAGCATGCGCAAGGCTTGTAAAAAAAGTAACCGATAATTTAATTTCTATAATTTTTAGCCGTGTGAGAAATTATTGCTTACAGAGCGATGCTCACTCTCGCACACCTTTGGCACACCTCTTGCAGTCTGATTTGCATGGTTTCCGTGAGGAAAAATCAGGCGATAGTCAGTGGGATTTTAGGCTGGTAAAATTAACACGTGTGATACGAGAAGTTGTAGGTGAGTGTTTTTTTGCTACACTGCTGATATATGACTACAGAAAACAAAAGCACGATAGGGGTATTTTTCGGCTCACGCTCACCCGAGCATGATGTTTCAATCATCACTGCTTGTACTACCATCAAAGGTCTTCGTGAGATTGGGTTTTCTGTGGTACCTATTTACGTATCAAAAGACGGATCATTTTATCTTGGAAATGATACCGACAATCCAACCGATGAAACGCTGGCACGAGTTGATTACTTTCAGAGTGACCTCGATAAAAAGTTAAGCAAACTAGATGAGTATGACCTGGCACTAACAGAGTCTAGTGGACGATTGCGGTTTGTAACAGAGACGGTCTTTGCTTCTAAGTTTGTTGATGTTGATATTGCCTTCCCGGCCTTTCATGGTCCGCACGGAGAGGATGGTGCACTACACGGATTTTTCGACATTGCTAATATCCCGGTGGTTGGTTGCGGGCAACAAGCCAGCAGTGTCGCAATGGACAAAGCACTAACAAAACTTATCTACCGACAGTTTGATATCCCAACAACCGACTTTATCTACTTCACCCGTCGAGAATGGAAGCAGTACGAGGAAGCAATTTTGGAAGATTTGGAAAACTTCTCACTGCCACTTTTTGTAAAGCCAGCCCGAGCTGGTTCATCAATCGGAATTACTCGCGTTACTGATACAGAAGAGCTTTCATTTGCTATCGAGGTGGCACTGTCTTATGACACGAAAGTTGTAGTCGAGGAAGGGGTGGAGGATGTGGCCGACCTAACCGTATCTCTTGTTGGTGATGAAGTCCCACAGCCAAGCGAGGTGCAGGAATCAAGCTTCGACAGCGACTTCTTTTCATATGACGACAAGTACATAAGTGATGGCGGTGCTCAGATCGGTGAGGCTGACAAGAAGATCATAATTCCAGCAAATGTTGATGAGTCGGTGCAGGATGAGGTAAAGCAGATGGCGGTTAATATATTTGCTCAGTTCGAGCTCTCTGGCATTGCTCGGATAGACTTCCTCTTTGATCGCAAAGAAGAGAAGTTGTACGCAAACGAGATAAACACAATGCCCGGAACACTGTACAAGCATCTTTGGGAGGAAAGTGGGGTGACATTTGCTGAATTGCTGCGAAATCTAATTCGAACAGCTCGTCGACGTCACAGCCGAAAGCAGGATACGTCATATACGTTTGACTCAGATATTCTCACACATGCTGGCAAAGGGAAGCTTGGAAAACTTTCTAATGAAGAGGCTAATAACTAATTTTAATATTATGATTTCATTCGCAGATTTTAAAGAGATGGATTTACGTGTCGGTACTATTACTGAGGCCTCTGTAATAGAAGATGCTGACAAGCTGCTACTTTTAACAATCTCTGTCGGGGATGAGGATCGACAGGTCGTCTCCGGTATTAGATCCGTGGTCGACGATGCTGATGAGCTGATAAATACACAGGTTATTTTTCTAGCCAACCTAGAGCCGAAGGAGATTTTTGGTTACGAGAGTCAGGGCATGATCCTCGCCGCCCGTGATGGTGATAAGATTTCTCTGACGACGGTGGTTGATGAAGTCAGTGCTGGTAGTCAGGTAAGTTAGTTTACTCCGGGCTCCCGTAGCTCAACTGGATAGAGCAGTCGGTTTCTACCCGACAGGTTGAGGGTTCGAATCCTTCCGGGAGCGCAATGATAAAACCCGCCATGTGGCGGGTTTTTGAGTGGAACTCCCGGAGCAAGCAAATTTCTTTACTTACGTGAGGATTCGAAAGGCACAGCTTTATCTGAGTTGCGAAGCAAGCGAAGATAGCGAGCCGGGGTAGCGAGAAAATTACGTCAGTAATTTTACTTGTGACCGAATCCTTCCGGGAGCGCATTATGGATAAAAAGTCCCACACGGGGCCTTTTTATTTATGTGATCTAAACCCCTACCATTAGCTTTCTAAACACGACAGCCGGCTGTCGTGTTTAGAATTTTGCCAACGTTTTTTGTGATGTGTAAATAGATTGTATAAAATCCGCCAGATGCATTCGGTATTTCCACAGAAAAACATCCATAAGCACAATACTGATGTTATTATGGAATCAATGAACGCAATAAGTCTAACTTTATTTGAAAAAATCCTGATAGCTTCCGGGATGCTCTTCTTTATTAATGCAGCCTGGCTGGCGAGCGGTGGTGGATTCGAGGCGCTGTTGTACGCGGCCAAAACTCTGTACCTGATTGGGATTATTATCTTAGTTACTGAATCATAATGTTTGGCATCGAACTCACAGAATTTCTTCTTTTTGGAAAGCAGGTTGGTATCGCCATTGCTGGTGCGGCTGCACTGTGGGGATTCATCTTTAGCCAAAAAGACTTCCACTGTGGTGGAGACAGTAAGTGCGTTATCTATGACTGGATTGCAGTACGGCTCATGCCACTCTTCCTGATCGGGGTCGCTATCGGCACAGCTTCATACCTTGGTCTTCTGATGACCGTGGAAGCTGCCGCTCACCAGGGTATTGCGTATCTGCCAGGCACAACAGAGGTTGTTGCATCATTTCCAATCCTAACCCCACTCTTTTATGTACTCATCCTGGCGACCATTATCGCGCTTTCGCTTCCGGACAAGGGTGGCGACAAATATGCCAACTGGATCACATATTTTTACGGAGCAATGTTTGTTGTCTGCTTCGCGATCACTTCATTCCCGGCCTGGCGTGGTGAGATTGATGCCCGACAACTTTTCTATGCTGGGCATGGATTCCATTCAATCTTTACGGTTGGTTCGGTGATTGTGCTTGATTATCTCTACATCATGTCTACACGAGCCAAGATTCTCAAGGAGCACATATTCGCACTGTTTCCAACAATCAGTGCTGTTGTTTGGTTTGGTCTGGCCTTCGATCTATTGTCATCACTTCTTATTATTGAAGGCTTCGAGCCAACGACCAAACTTATCTTCATGCAGACAGTTATCGGGATCCTGGTTATTAACGGTGCCTTTCTATCTGGCCCGCTGGCACGACGAATGCTTTCCTCAGCCAAGCAGGGTGGAGAGCAGGTGGTTGGTGGTTGGAAGCTTTGGGCTAATATTGCCGGTGCGATATCAATTGTTTCTTGGCTGACAATTACGTTTGTCGACTCCTTTGAGAATCTTACGTTTTCATACACTGAGTATTTTGCTATCTATACAGGAGCCATCCTGCTTGCAATCGCTGGTCATGCTTTTATGGAGTGGATGGAGGAGCGTACAGAACCACCGGCCTTTGTGCATAACTAGTCTTTTTTATTAAAAGAGAAGAACCCCCAGATAAGTCCACCGATTAATCCGGAAAGCATATCAAAAATAGCATCAGGCACAGTAGATGATCGCAGCGAGTACTCGGCGGCTAACCCTGGAACTGTTTGATTTGCCGTTAGCTCAAACACCTCCCAGACAAAGCTACCAAACAGTGCAAAGCTACCGGCTAGGAAGGTATAGAAAAGCAGACTGCTGGTCTGAACCTTCATGTCTGAAATAGCTATCCAGATCGCTGCTAGAATGGCCCCGCTTAGCAGGTGAAGCAGTAGGTCAAACCAGACAAAGTCACCGGTGTAGAAGTCAAACCGAACCCCGATAACTTGACCTGCCAGTATGGCCAGTGCTCCTATCAATATCATGTGCCAGGTCTTTTTCATGTCCTTATAGTAACTGCAAAGGATACATCTTGAAAATTAGAGACAAATAACGTATTGTTATATAAGTTCAAGGGCGGTTAGCTCAGCTGGTAGAGCATCTCATTTACACTGAGGAGGCCGCAGGTTCAAGTCCTGCACCGCCCACCAATGCAAAAAGCAGCACCATCTCGGTGCTGCTTTTTGTGTTAGATGCGCAGGGCTTGTCTTGGTGCTGCGCTGTGAGTCAGCCTGCTGATGATCGAGTACTCCTGGGGTGCACCCGCTCACAAACGTTTATGAAACTCCTTGATCGCGAAATTTTTGCGTTAGCAGAAGTATTTGTGACCCACCGAGTTTAAAAGCACTTTCTGGGTGCTTTTTTATTTATCAGATAGACGCCTTCTTTGATTTACAGTACGCTGAATATAGGAATGAAAGAGATTGAAGCACATATATACGGAAACGTTCAAGCGGTTGGTTTCCGGCAGTACACCAAAAAGCATGCCGATAAAATCGGTATTGTTGGCTGGGTGAAGAACCTTGATGACGGCAGTGTCGAGTGTGTCGCCCAAGGCAAGGAGGCCGAACTGAAAATCTTTGTCGGCCATATCCAGAAAGGGCCATACTTTGCTGATGTTGATAATGCCATGATTGACTGGCATGACGATCCGCAGGATGTGTTGAGTGAATTTGAAATAATTATATGAATAAACAAAAAAATATTGAAGCAATTTTTGAAAATGATGATGTGTTGGTGGTAAATAAACCAGCCGGCCTGGTCGTGCATGCAGACGGACGGACCGAAGAACCAAATCTCTGCGACTGGATTCTTGAAAACTATCCAGCGGTTGAAGGGGTAGGGGAGCCAATTCAGCGTGAAGGCAAGGAGGATATCCAACGCCCAGGAATCGTGCACCGACTGGATCGCGATACTAGCGGGGCGATAATTATTGCTCGCACAGATAAGGCGCACGCTCATCTTAAAAAACAGTTCAAGAATCGGCGGGTGAAAAAAGAGTACAACGCCTTTGTCTATGGGCGAATTGATGCCTTCCGACTTTCTATCGATGAGCCTATTGGCCGGTCAGCAAATGATTTTCGTCGCTGGACCACCGGGGAAAATGTTCGGGGTACGGCTCGGTCAGCACATACAGATGTGGCCACGGTCACATCGACAGATAAGGTTACCTTTATAAAGGCGTTTCCAAAGACGGGTCGCACCCACCAGATTCGTGTACATCTGCAATCATTTCGTCACCCAGTAATCTGTGATGATCTGTATGCAACCGGTCGAGACTGCCTGCTTGGCTTCACTCGGCAGGGACTCCATGCCCGTACGATCACATTTATGCTGCCCGATGGAGGAGAAGTTGTCGCTACGGCCAGCTACCCGGATGACTTCAAGAATGCACTTGAAAAACTAGAAAAAGCGGTTTAGGTATTGATACAAACGCCGATTCGTGATAGTTTAATGACTGTTATACTATGTCAACTGCAACAAATCCCCACAAAATAATTTCGCCGGTAAACGTAGAAAAGCGGCAAAGCATCAACATCCAGAGCGGTGATACCGTTCGGGTGGTGATTCGTATTCCTGAAGCTGACGGCAAGTTCCGCCTGCAGCCTTTTGAAGGAATTGTTCTTGCCTGCAAGCACGGCCACGAGGCTGGCGCCACGTTTACCGTGCGTCGAGTTATTGACGGAGTAGGTGTTGAGAAGATCTTCCCACTTTACTCTCCAATGATTGATGAGATTTCTATTGTGCGTCGAGCCAAGACACGAAGCTCCAAGCTGTACCACATTCGTGACAAGGCTGCTCGTCAGATTCGTCGTCAAATGCGTCGCATGATCCAGGTTGATATCTCTACCGGATCTGCTGCTGAGGACGAGCGTAAGGCGCAAGAGGAGGCTGAGGCAGCTGAAGCCAAGGCAAAGGAGGAAGAGGAAAAGGCCAAGAAGGCCGAAGAGGAAGCGCAGGCAGTTGCAGATGAAGGCGCGCAGACAGAAGATGAGCCAGAAGAAGCAGAAGAGGGGAAGGCTGAAGAAGAGGAAGAAGAGAAGGAAGAGTAAAGGTGTTATATAACAGAACATGACGCAAAAAAGTTTTTATCTACTTGATTAGACAAGCACCTTATCGGGTGCTTTTTCTGTTATTTGGATGGCTTTCGTGTATAATTTTGCTTGCACGCCCAGATGGGTCGAAAGCAACCGGCCACCATCCTGGGTATTGATTTCACTCAATAGACTTAATGATGAGTGAAATTTGAATCAGGAGCGTAGCAACATATATTTTAAAAATGCCCAGGTGGTGGAACTGGTATACACACACGGTTGAGGGCCGTGGCGTTCACTCGCATGCGGGTTCGACTCCCGCCCTGGGCACTACCAGTGATAAGCTTTTGAAATAATATGAGTATGGAAAAAGGACCAAAATTTGAACCGCCAGAAAATAAAAACGAGTTGTTTGAGACTGTTTTGGATAGCATAATGACAGCTGAAGAATACAGCCAGATTGAACATGAGACACCATATATTTTTGAATTGAAAGCCGGAGATAAAGAACTTCACTACTTTGGCTCCCGTCATTCTCGCAATCCAGAGGATGAATTATTTTCAAAAATTGAGCAGGCTTTCAATGAATCAAGCCCCGATATTGTTTTTGTAGAGGGCATTAGTGCGCGTGGTGATGTAGAAAAATTCAATGAAAAAGTAAAAGAAGCTTCTCGTGAAGAAATAATTGACCACACGGGCGAGCCTGGGTTCACCTTAAAACTTGCAGTAGAAAAAGGTGTTGAATGGCAATCACCCGAACCATCCGACAAAGATTTGTATGACTATCTGCAAGAACAAGGATTTTTAAAAGACGAAATATTTGCGTGGGATGTTTTCCATATTCTTCCCCAATACAACAGGCAGATGGACAAACAAAGCTTTAAAGAATACGTCTCACGATTTATTGAAAGCTTTGAGAAGAACACGAACTGGGAGGAGTTTAATTATTCGTATGAACACGCAATTCAGCTTGGCGAGCAAATTCTCGGCAAAAAGATTGATGTGGAAGATGAACCAAATGGGACTGATTACATCGATCCAATCCCGTGGGAAGAAAAGAAAGACAAACAAACGGTCTTGAATCGGATTGGAGAGGCGTCATCTTTGTTCCGCGATAGAAAAATTGTTAACGATATTGCAGAAGCCCTAGAAACTCACAAAAAAGTTTTTGTGGTTTATGGCGCAAGCCATGCCGCAATGCAAGAACCTGCTTTGCGTAAATTGTTTGAGAAAACACAATAACTTATGAAAAAATTATCTCTTCCACACCCTGAACTCATAGAACCATTTCTAAAGAAAATGCACATCGCAAAAAATGTTTCACATGACTTTGTTGGAATTGTGCTTAACTATTCTATTTATAATTGGGATGGGGAAGATGATCCTATTGGCCTATACGATGAAGGTGGAAATATCTTCATCTCCAGCAAGTTATATAGATTATATCCGCAATACGCAGATTTAGTTGCTTACCACTAAACTAGAGAAATTGAGTATAAGAGAGGTGGTACTGAACATGATGAAGCACACCGCCAAGCATATGTTGCCGAATTAGAGAAAGCAAAACAATTTCTTAGTGATAAAGACGAGCTTAAAAAATTTATTGAGTGGCGTTTGTCAATTTATTCAGATGAGAAAGTTCCAAAAAAAAAGCGATCAATCACCTTTCTTCGTTAGTATTGGAAAATCCATATCCTAAAGCAGAAATATACGAAACTGTCAGAGGTTTAAAATTATAAAGAGCTACCACGAACTTTGGCGGAGTCACACAGCGAACAACGCGAGCGAGCACAGGAGAACATGCATTTATGCATGTTCGTGCGGAGTCGAAAGACGGAGTGATGTCGTGCACAATATAATGAGCACGACGCACGAGTCCGGCCAGGAGCCTCACAATATTTGACTGTCTATTCCTTGTTTGCTAACCTGGTCAAAATTTTCTAGAAAATAAATTATGGATACTGACGTAACTGGGTAAATGTTACTATGTTGGTTATGAACAAAACTCTTATCTATGCATGTACGGCTCTTTTATTTGCGGGGCTGATGTTTGCTATACCGGCTCAGGCTCACGACGGTGAAGGTGCTAGTACGACTATTATTCATATGACAAAGGATGCTTTTGTACCAGCCGAGGTAGTAGTTCAGCCGGGTGAAACGGTGGTATTTGAAAATACTGATGACGCGGGCCACTGGCCAGCCTCTGATGACCATCCAAGCCACATGAGGTATGACGGCACAGATCTTTCAGCACACTGTCAAAATGGCGAAAGCACGCATGCTGTTTTTGATGCTTGCGAAGCCGTTCCTCCAAGCGCATCTTGGTCGTTTACATTTAAAGACTCGGGCACGTATTCATTTCATGATCATTTGTGGCCGCATCTTTCCGGAGTAGTTCAGGTTGAGCCAAGCTCCACAAATAAATCACCAGGCGTCGTCCGGCGATTTCTAGACTACATTCGTCGAATGACTTACATGGTGAAGAGCTTTTTCGTGTCTCCGAAACAAGCACAAAATGATTTGGCTGACGGAGGGCAAAACAATGAATTTTATCACGGGTTGGTTGATCAATTTCGTAATATTGTTCGTGATGAAAACCCACGCGTGGCGATCGAGGCCTTGCGTCGCGCGTCTGATCAAGACCCTCGTGTATCTAAGTTTTGTCATGATGTGATCCATGAAGTGGGTCAATCCGCGTACGAGAAGTATCAAAGCTTTGAAGGTGCAATCACGTACCGCAGTGATTTTTGTAATTCTGGCTACATTCACGGGGTCTTCGAAGCCTACTTTCGGTCGGCTGAAAACCCCACCGATGACCTTGCCAAGCAGTGCCGTGGCTACGCGGCTGGCCGCCGCGAGTTTGATCTCTGGCAGTGCCATCACGGAATCGGCCACGGGTTTATGTACTTGACTGGCGGCAATCTCGATGAATCACTAGCTTTGTGCCGGCAAAGTCTCGACACATCAAAAGCGGCCTCGTCATGCCAAAATGGTGCTGTGATGGAGGTGTTCAATGAAGAAGAGCTTGCTAAAGAGGCACAATTTACTGCCGAGGGAGACGGTTTTTTGGCCTGCAGTAGATTACCTGGTACTGCCAAGGGGCATTGCTACACCTATCTGCCAACGTACATAAAGCAACAGTCTGCCACCACAACCTTTGCTGACATTCTGAAAAAATGTGATCAGGCTGAATTTGGCTACAAAAGTACCTGTATTAGCGGTGTGGGTAATGAAGCACTGAAGCGAAACATGAGCAATCCTGCTGGGGTTTTTGATCTGTGTCGGCGGGCGGGAGCCTACCCGTATCAGCAAGCATGTGTAAAGGGCGCGGTCGGCATGATGATGAATCAGACCGGTTCGCTCAAGGCTGGTCGAGAGATGTGCGAAGTCGCTGGATCGAATTTTCAGTCAACCTGTCTCTCTGCGGTAGATGATGCACGGTCACTGTTCGAGAGTTAAGTCTCTTTTGGGGGATTTAAAAATTAATACCTTCTAAATATAAGTAAGCATAAAATATACTGCCGTACTGTCATTTTATCTGCGGTACAATAAAAGCACGATAACTATAAATTATATGAATATAAATTCTGGATTTGAAAAACCACAAGAAAAGGAAGAGAATAAAGAGTCATTGAACGACTCATTTGCGCAATCAGAAAAAGCTAAAGACTCAATCGAAAAAGAATCAACCTTCGAAGAAGATATCGCAACCATAGAAGACAGAAAGCAAGAGGTGGAAAATCTCCGTGACATGCTTCAGTCTTTTAAGGACTACGCCTTCAAATTAAAGGAAAAGATGGATGGATTAGAGTTGACAGAGGAGAAGAAGCAAGAGCTCTATAGCAAGATCACTGATCAGTCAAAAGAGATCGCTAGCTCAGTAATAGAAATTAAAGAAGAGTATGGCATTGAGCCAACAGAGATAGAGGTTTTATCATCTCGTTTAGCAAACTTAACAACAAAGATTGAATGGCTAAATGACAATCTACAGCTGAGAAAAAAGGGCTTAGTGCATGACCTTGAAAAATACTCCGTAATGCTAGAAAATAATCCAGATTTTAGTGTACGTAATGTAATTATCTCTTTAGAAACGAAGCATAAAAAACTTCCTGTATCTGCTGAAATAATCAGGGTTCTTTCAGATAAAAGTTCGAGTGATACAAGTTCCGTAATGGAGACGCTTGATAAGTACACTCAGGAGATTAATGAAGATGTCGAAGAAACAAGCCCATATAAGACGTCCGGTGAGAGAGGCTTGGCATTTGAGCGTCTACAGAGACTTAAGGGTTTAGCCGATGAAGTTGAGTATAAATTAAGAAAGGCTGAGGCGGATCCAGATTCCTTCCGGCCTTAGACCCTTACATAAAACAGTCTTTTCCTATACAATGACTGTCGGTTAGACATGGTGCCTATGGTGTAGCGGTTAGCACATGGCCTTGTGGAGGCTACGGCCCCGGTTCGATTCCGGGTAGGCACCCCAAAACCAGAGTTACTACGTAACACGGTTTGGGGTTAGTAGTGAACTGTGGCGAAGCCTCTAGTTCACTACACCCCGGACTTCGACGGTACAATATAAACCATATGTACTACGTATATGTTTTGAAATCACTTTCATGTGACTGGCTTTATGTTGGTTATTCAAATGATTTAGAAAGAAGATTTGGGGAGCATAACGATGGAAAAGTTAAGTCAACTAAGGCATACAAACCTTTTAAGTTAATTTTTTATGAAGCTTTCGAATCCAAGAAAGATGCGAAGCGTCGAGAGCAATATTTAAAAACTAATAAAGGTAAGCGGGTATTAAGATTAATGCTTCAAAATACTTTGTGAGTATTTTGGGATAGTGTATTTACAATGAAGAATCACAAACTATTCATCCACGGTTTAATGATTGCTATTGGTTTAGTAGTTTTATTTGTCACAAATCAGGTTGCTTTGGCGGATATACCAGCACTAAGTAACTCTGCTCGACCCTCAACCTTTGAGGCAGTTATTGAAATTATTCTAAGTTCTTGGCCGTTTCTGATAGGTACTTTAGCACTTGAGCTCCCTATCTATTATCTTTCTGGAGTTAATTCTAAGAAAGGCATATGGATTGCTGCTTTGGCCAGTGTCATATCGGTTCCATTCTTGGCTGTTGCTAGAGGGATGTTAGTATGGCCAGTATTTTTCGTGGAGCTCGGCATTATCCTTTTTGAAGGAGTCTTCATCGGGTTTTTGGTAAAAAATATCTCTGTGTGGCGAGGCTTGAAAGCTTCGTTAGTGGCAAACGTATTCTCAGCTGTTATTGGTGTAATAGTTTTATACATACTTTTCCCTCCACTAAACTCAACCTTACTTGAGGCATTTGTTTCAGTCTTCTTTTAATTAATGTGGTTTAACCTGAAGCCCGGCTTTTCCGCTGGGCTTTTTTAATTTATACACGAGTGGAGTAGGTGTTTATGAAATGCTACTGCCCGCAACAAAGCCGGTTGTCCAGGCTAGCTGAAGTGAGTAGCCGCCAGAGGGGCGGTTTATGTCGAGAATGTCACCGGTGAGGTAGAGGTTTTTATGAATATTCGAGCGCATGGTTGCCGTGTCAATTTCATCTAGTGATACCCCACCATCGGCAATGACGGCGCGGTCAAATCCCATCAACCCTTCAATTTGCATTGGCAGTGCCTTCAAGAGCGCGAGTATTTCCTTGCGTTCATCGGTGGTGATGGCATTGATGCGCTTCTCTTCCGGAACGCTCAAGAGTTGAATGAGGGCGCTGCTGATCCCTTCTGGTGAAATTTTTGTCACCACGTTCTTTAGCTGCTTATTCTGATTTTCATCAAATACTTTTAAGACCTGATTATCTAGTTGACCGAGATTTGTGTGCGGAAAGGTATCAACAGTTGCTGTGACTGAACCGTTTTCAAGTAGTTTCGAAACTCTTTGGGAGGAGTTGAGAATAAGCGGTCCAGAGATACCGAAATGCGTAAAAAGAAGTTCGCCAGATTTAGAAAATTTGCGCTCACCATCCAGGAAGAAATTAATTCGCATTGAAGACAGCGTGGTGCCCGAGAGCTCGTGTACCCACGTATCCTTTACTCTTAGTGGAACGATATTTGGACTCGGCTTTCGTACCGTGTGGCCAAGCGTACGTAAAAATGAAATACCGCTATTGTCACAATCGGATTCTGCGCGAGCATAGCTGCCGGTAGAGATAATGAAATTTTTACCAAAATATTTTACTTTCCCGGCTTCAACACCAATAATTTTTCCACCTTTAGTTATGAGTTTTGTCACCTTTGTATCAGTCTTAATATCCACATTCTCATTACTGACGTACTCTTTCATCACCTCGACCACGTCATCGGCATTTTCGGTTTCTGGAAAGGCTCGATTTGCTTCTTGGGTGACTAGTGGAAGTCCTCGAGAGCTAAAAAATGTGAATGTATCATCCACCCCGAACTGAGAAAATGGGGAATACAAAAACTTCTCTGCACTACCATAATTTGAGAGTAGCTTATGGATATCTCGCTGGGCATTGGTGATATTGCAGCGTCCGCCGCCGGTGATGGATAGCTTTGCTCCCAGCCGACTCTGTCGCTCAAGAAGTAGTATGCTTCTGCCGTCTTTAGCTGCTTTTCCGGCCGCCATCATGCCGGAGGATCCACCGCCGACTACGATGCAGTCATAGATTTTAGGATTGTCTGTCATGGTTTTTGGTGCCTTTAAATTAACAGGTTTTATCTAGATGCGCGAACCGACCCATTGAGCCCTGCCGGCAAAGTGAATACTGTAAATTTCTGTGATATTATCTGCATAGACAGAAATTATCTTATTAATATAAAAATATACAGATATGGAAACACAAATTATAGATATCATAATTAGCTTGATCATTGTTGTGATGACTCTGGCTGGATTATGGAAGGCATTCGAGAAGGCAGGCAGAAAAGGGTGGGAGGGTATTGTTCCGGTTTACAACCAGTATGTAATGCTTCGACTTGCGGGACTATCCGGGTGGTGGATTGCAGCATACCTGCTACCGATTATTCCGTTGGTTGTGGTGAGTGGTATGAGTATCGCACCAGTGTTTGGCGGGGTACCTCCTGTTGTCACTGCTTTGGCAGTCATTGTACTGTTATCTGGATTCATAATCTCTATCGTACAGACAATCATTAATTACGAGATGTCTCGACTATTTGGAAAAGGGCTTGCGTTCACATTTGGTCTTATTTTCTTCCCATTTATTTTCTGGCCGATTCTCGGATTTGGAGACGCGATTTACGCTGGATCACGTAACCCGGATGAGTCTTCCGAGGAGTCTAAAAATGATAAGGACGCAGACAAGTCCTCCAGAGAAGACAAAAAAAGTAGTGAGGACGGCTGGTCTCTTGATGATGAAGAAAATAGTGATGATGATTGGTCTTCTGAGGAAGATACTAATGAGGCAGATTCAGAAGATGATTCATCTGATGCGAATCACAATGAGAATGATGACAGTAAGGAGTCATCTGACACTAAATCCGAAGACGGTAAAGAGGATAAGGGTTCGAAAGAAGAGTAGCACAAGGTCTTGTTAAAGGATATAAAAACCCGCCAATGGATGGCGGGTTTTTATATTAGGGTAATCTGCGTATAATAGAGTCACTACTTACTAATCAGCACCCACTATGTCTCACGAACTACCAGAACTACCATATCTTTACGACGCACTCGATCCTTCTATTGATGAGCAGACAATGAAAATTCATCATGATCGGCATCATGCTGGTTATGTAAAGAAACTAAATACAGCCCTGGCTTCATACCCCGATCTGGCCGACATGTCAGTTGAGGAGTTGCTGCAAAATCTACAGGATCTAGATGTTTCTGATCAGGACAGAACAGTAATCCGGCAGAATGGCGGTGGTCATGCCAACCACTCGCTTTTTTGGGAGATCATGGGGCCAGAAAAAGAAATTGATCAACAGCTTGTCTCTGAGATTGAGGAGGCCTGGGGATCAGTCGAGGGATTCAAGGACGAGTTTGCCGAGATTGCAGGTAGTCGCTTTGGTTCTGGGTGGGCATGGTTGGTTCGGGACGAAGGTGGTCAACTACATATCTATTCAACAGCTAATCAGGACTCACCGTACTTGACCGGAGATACGCCAATTATCGGTCTGGATGTCTGGGAGCATGCGTATTATCTAAAGCATCAGAATGAGCGTGGGTCCTACATAGATGCATGGTGGGATGTATTGAAGCTACTTCCGTAGCTTCAAATAAAGAGCCAATCGTATCAGTTGGCAGATTTCTTTGTCAGCACCTGCGGTTCCTCGAACTCTGCTCACCTGAGCACGATTTACGTTCATGGTGATTTATTAAGGTATAGAGTACTAACATAAAATAATAAAAAAAGATAAAACACTTTCAGAAGCTACTGAATTGGTTATCAAGTCATTTTCAAATTACGACGAGAATACACCGACGGTTGAGTGGAATTATCACATTGCTGCCCGTGACCTTACTTATCAGATCGGGAGCCTTACCAAGGCTCTAATGCAACTAGACGGAGAGCGGTTTGATGAGGAGAAGTCTGAGTCGGAGCTGAGGGATATTGTCGCAGATGAGTTGGCGGATATTCTGGCCGAAACTCTCTATATTGCTCACGAACTGGATATCTCGATGTCAGAGGCTCTTGATGCCATGGTCGAGTCGGATAATAAGAAAATCGAAAAACAAAGTAAGTTTAAAGAGGAAAATAAATGATCGTACTTGATACAGAGACAACTGGCCTGGATCCACAAAAGAACTCGCTGCTCTCAATCGGAGCGTTGGAGTTTGAGAATCCAGAGAATCAGTTTTATGGTGAGTGTCGGATTTGGGAAGGAGCGGAGATACATGACAAAGCATTGGAAGTGAATGGCTTCTCTGAAGCTGAAGTCACTGATCCGGAGAAGCCATTGCCGGGCGAACTCCTTGAGTCTTTCTTTGCTTGGGTTGAAAGTTGTGCAGAGACGGACGTTGCTGGGCATAACGTTACTTTTGATACGGGTTTCTTACTAGCAGAGGCTGTCAGAAGCGATCTCGGATACCCTTTTGCGCACCGTGTTGTCGATACCTATTCACTGGCCTGGATGCACTTAATTCAGGCAGGTAAATCCATACCACAAAAGGATGGTCGCTCTGGGATTGATTCTGATTTCGTATTTACATATGTTGGTATTTCCGAAGAGCGTGGAGAGCATAACGCGCTGGAGGATGCCAAGCTTACCGCCGAGGCTATTTCTCGGCTTGTCTACGGAAAGCAGCTGCTAGAGGAGTATAAAGAATTCCCCATCCCGTGGGAATAGATTTGATAACAGCATTGATTGCCCCCTTAGTCAATCTGTTGCTATCTAGAGCAGAACTAATATAATGGATCTATATGAAAACAATATTTACAATCATAGGACTCGCGATTTTAGCCGTAATAATTTTCTTTGTAATGGGTGGGGACACCGCAGATGCTCCAACGGACACAGCTACATCAACTGATGATATTGCAACCAGCACAGAGTCAGATCTAGAAGCCGCTGTAGGAGATGGTGACTACGTGATAGATACTGAAGCCTCAACGGTTTCCTGGGAGGCAGAAAAGAGCTTTGTTGATGGATACAGCGACAAAGGATTTATCCCAGTATCAACAGGAACAGTTTCTGTTTCTGCCGGCATTGTTTCAAATGCAACAGTAACTTTGAATACGGCCGAGATTACTGCCACAGAAACCTCAAACACAAGTGTTGGGGTGGATCGACTAACAAGCCACCTACGTAGTGAAGACTTCTTTGCCACAGATGAGTTTCCGGAGGCAGAATTTGTAATTACCGATGTTCAGGCAGTTGACGGAAGCGACACACAGTACGACGTAACCGGAGACCTAACTATTAAAGGAGAGACAAATGAAATAACCTTTCCGACAATAATTGGAAGCATCAATGGCGAGCTTGCAATAACCGGAACAACAATAATTAACCGCACAGAATGGGGGGTTCGATATGGATCACCGTCATTCTTTAATGATCTTGGTGACAGCGCAATTGCTGATGACGTATCTGTGACAATTAACCTTGTGGCTACACAAAGCACACAGGCGGAAACTACAGAAGCAGCTGCAACGACAACCACTAACTAAATTTAACTATGACATACCTTGATGAAAAATATACTACTGCAGTAACCAAAACAGTCCTGGCCTTACTACTTATCGTCACCTTCTTCTTTGTGGTGATGTCTGTAAATCAGATTCGTCAAGGAGCATATATCGGGCAATCTCAGGATGTACAGAACACAATATCTGTAAACGGAACCGGTGAAGCTACCGCTATTCCTGACTCAGCTCGATTTACTGTCGGTGTCAGAAATGAGGCAGAAACAGTAGAGGTTGCTCAGGCACAGTCAGCTGAAACAATAAATGAAATTATCGATTATCTTCAGGAGGCTGGTGTTGAGGAGAAGGATATTAAGACAATCAATTACAATATCTCACCACGGTACGAGTACAACAACACACGTATCGGTGTACCACGAGGAGAGCGAGAGCTTGTTGGTTATGAGGTAATTCAGAATCTCGAAATTACAGTTAATGATACCGAGCAGGCAGGTGAGCTTCTAAGCGGTGTTGGAAGTCGAGGTGCCGACAATGTCTCATCATTGCAGTTTGTTGTCGAGGATGAAGAGTCGGTGCAGCGAGAGGCACTTGTGAATGCTATAGCTGATGCGCGTGAAAATGCAGAGGAATTAGCAAAAGCGCTTGGTGTAAGCCTTGATAAGATTGTTGGTTATAACGAACTAGGTGGTGTATCACCAATGTATCGTATGGAGCAGTCTGCTATGGCTAATGATGCCGGTATGGGTGGTGCTTCTCCACAGATCCCAATCGGTGAAAATCGTATTCAGACAGGTGTTCAGGTTATCTACAAAATTCGCTAGCACTTGGATACAACATGCTTTACGAACACGCAGGCAGCAGAGCCTGCGTTTATTGTTGCCATGCAATTAGGTTGACTTATTTGTTTTTTATACTACTGTATAAGTAGAAATACCTTATAACAAATCAGAATTCAAAACAAAGATCACGTTATGGAAAAATTAATAATCGCAGTAATTGTACTACCACTATTGGTGTTTATACCTAATACCATTGATCTAATCTACCGCGATGCACCAAGCAGTACATTTACATCGGAAAAGATGAGCCAGCAAAGAAATGAGCAGATATTTCAGCTGGAAAAATATGAATCAGCGTTTCCTGTGAAGTTATTTCCCGTAGTGGATGTGAGGCAGAAAAAGATAACGACTGATTTCTATGTTGTTGATGGTCAAGCTGTCTCAGTTCCAGGTAGTCGAGAAGTATTTCTTGAGCCAGTTGCTTTTGTGAGAATGATACTGATCACAATGTTCTGGATACTTATTCCATCAATAGGCATATTTTCACTAGCATTACTTGTCTTCAGAAAAAGTTCAGGGAAAGATCTTTTTTGGATTTTTTCAATCCTGTCATGTGTAGCTGTCTTACTTAGCTTTGTAACGGGTGCGTATTTTGGACCCGGTGCAGGCCTTGCAACAGGTATCATTTTTGCAATAGGTATAACAGCTTACACTGAAAAACTAGCAGCACTATTTACAGTTTTTTTTGCTTCCGGTTATGTTGGATACTATGCTGGCAGTATTGCATCTGCAGGAGTGGAAACAGGTGTGCTGTATAGGTATATAATTTTATATATTTTTATATGCTTACTCGCATTGGTTGCGAGATATTTTCTCACCCCATCGAAACCTGCAGGAACTTTACATCCCACGTTCTAGCTAGGTGATAAGATAAATTTCATTTAAAAGCCCTCGATATCTTATCGGAGGCTTTTTTATTCAGCCGCTAGAATTTTCCGTAGTTAGGTTTACATGCAACGAATTTATTGTTATATTCACTCTGTAGCGCCAAAGACAACAGGCATCCATTAAGACCTGTCGAGGCCGCACAGACTCCAGATTATTTTTTGGATACGTTGCGGTGGCCTTGGCGCCACCGCTTTTTTGTTATTTACATAAGCAAATTTAGCGGAGAATGCTGAAAAGAGAAGAACATTACTAGATAAAATTATCTCACATGGCACTAACACGAACACAAAAGACAGAGGTGCTTGAAAATCTTGGAGAGATTCTGGATCAGGATCAAACTATCACCTTTGTTCGTTTTGATCGTTTGTCTGTTGCCCGTCTGGACGAGCTGCGAAGTCAGCTTCGTGAAGATGATGTCCAGCTAAAGGTTGTGAAAAAGACGCTGCTTGGGGTAGCGCTTGATGATGCAGAGATCCCTGGAGACAAGCCAGAGTTTCCCGGTCAGATTGCCGTTACGTACGGTCCTGGGAAAACAGCTTCGGCTCGCGGTCCGTATAACTTTAAAGTTGATGCGGATGCCGGTGAAGAGCTTGAGATTGTTGGTGGAATCTTCAATGAGTCATATCGTGACCAGGAAAGCATGATGGAGATTGCTCAGATCCCATCAACTGATGAACTGCGAGGAATGTTCGTCAACCTGATCAGCACACCTATTAGCGGTTTTGCAGTAGCACTTGATCAATACGCACAAAAGCAGGAGGCGTAATCAATAGGCGTTTTATTTTACACATTTAACTTTTACCTAATTTATGGCTGAAGAAAAAAACAAGGAGGAAGAAAACAAGGAGGAAGATACAGAAGAGGCAGAAGAGAAAACTAAAGAAGAAGAGGTGGCTGAAGAGAAGGAAGAAGAAACAGAAGAGGAGGCCGAGGAGGAAGCAGAAGATGAAGGTGAGGATGTAGAGGTACCAGAAAAGTTTGCTGACATCGTAGAGCAGGTTGAAGGCATGCCAGTAATCGAGCTGAATGAGCTTGTGAAGCTTCTTGAGAAGAAGTGGGGTGTATCTGCTCAGGCGGTAGCTGCTGCCGGAGGAGGTGGTGGAGAAGAGGAAGAGGAGAAGGATGCATACGACGTTGAGCTTACTGATTTTGGTGACTCAAAAATTGGTGTAATTAAGGCAGTAAAGAGCGCACTTGGGCTCGGCCTAAAAGAGGCCAAGGCACTTGTTGAGGATGCACCAGTCGTACTAAAGGAGAAGGTTGCAACTGAAGATGCGGAAGAGATGAAGGAGGCTATTGAAGAGGCTGGAGGATCTGTTGAACTAAAATAACCAACAGTTTTTGTGAGCAATGAAAAGACCGCCTTCAGGGCGGTTTTTTTGTTGCGTGTATAAGAAAAAGAAAATTGACAATTAGCTTATATATACAGTAAAGCAAAATTAGTTCTTGAACAATAATAAATAACCTAAAAAACAGAGATATTCGTGAATTTATTTCTTAAATTACGTTTACCTTCAAAGGAAGGTGGCTCTTATTTAGACAAAGTCTTTGTCTATTTGGGGTAGGCGGTGCCCCTGTAAATTGGTGGGCTCTCACTATAACGATTTTTTTGGTCGAGAGTATTAGTTTTTCTACCTGGACGTAAGGAGTCTTACTTGTATATTCGACTCACCACTCCATTAAGAGTGCAAGGTTTTGTCATGGAAATAAAATCACATTTGCTGGAGCTACAGAATAAGGTTGATCAGGTTAATGGGTTAGTCCAAAAAACAACCGGAGATCATTACGAAGAGTGGCAAAAACAAAGAGAATAAAAAAAGAAGAGGCAAAAATCGAATAAATGTTAAATACACAAACCTGTATCTGGCTACATATTAGGTAGGAGTTTTTTTAAACCACACATATTTTTTATTCAGAATAATTTTATGTGTTAAAATCGTTTTTGTATGGAAACACTTGAAACACTTTTTTCCAGCGCAGCCCGCGTCCGGATTCTACGAACATTTTTATTTCAGCCACAGAAGAAATTCTCGGCTAGTGATATCGCCGAGCGAACTGATGTTGCTTCAACAACAGCTCGTGCGCATGCACAGGATCTCACCGCCATCGATCTTTTGATAGAGGTCGAGGATAAGGACTACACCAATGGTCAGTCAATTACCGCTTGGAAGCTAAATCGAAACTCCAGCCTGCGACGACCGCTGCATGATATTGTTCTGCAGCATCAGGACATTACACCAGAAGATATAAAGAAACGTCTTGAGCGAGTCGGGGATGTGTCACTATTAATCCTGAGTGGAATCTTTTCCGGAATCGATGATCGTCCGATTGATGTTCTTATCTCTGGCAGCGGGATTGATACAACAAAGCTAGCTCGTTCTCTTTCACGAATCGAGAAGTCATTTGGTACCGAGCTTCGCTACACGCATCTAACCAAGGAGGAGTTTGATTACCGGCACAATGCCTACGACCGCTTAATCCGTGACGTGCTTGATTACCCACACCACGTACTGATCGATGATCTTAATGTAAGTCGGGAGGGACGACAGGAATCTGCCTTATAAATCAATAGGCATTACTTTTCAGTGTAATAACTAAAATTTCTAACTACAGTTGTTATCTGTGAAAAAGACAGGCACGAACGACCCTTGACTCTCGGACTCATTTTGTTTACTATGACCCTCAGCCTCACAGCCGCGTGGGCTTTTTTATCGCGGGAAGCGAGGCGTGTTGATTTCAGTACAGCTGCTCGGTGCATGGTCGAGAGCCAAGATTTGTTCTCGCGCGTTCGCGTCCGTGAATATCGAGAAAGCTTTGAGATCTTATTAGCATTATTAGAATTTAGTTTTTATTTTATTATGGCAGATTTTGAACGAAACAAGCCACACGTCAACATCGGTACAATTGGCCACGTTGACCACGGTAAAACAACACTTACTGCCGCAATTCTTCACTCCCTTTATAACACTGAAGGGTATGACGCACAGGAGAAGGCGATCGACCAGATCGACAATGCTCCTGAGGAGAAGGATCGTGGTATTACAATTGCTCTTGCTCACACTGAGTACGAGACTCCTAACCGACACTATGCTCACGTTGATGCCCCTGGACACGCCGACTACATCAAGAACATGATCACCGGTGCTGCTCAGATGGACGGAGCTATCCTTGTGGTAGCTGCGACTGATGGTGCTATGCCACAGACTCGTGAGCACATCCTCCTGGCACGCCAGGTTGGTGTACCTCGTCTTGTTGTGTTTCTTAACAAGACCGACATGGTTGATGATCCAGAGTTGATTGACCTTGTTGAGGAAGAGATTCGTGAGCTACTTACACAGTACGATTACGATGGTGAAAACACTCCAGTACTCCGCGGTTCAGCCCTAAAAGCGCTTGAGTCTGATGATGCTGAAAGCGAAGAGGCTAAGGCTGTTATCGAACTTATCGATGCAGTTGATGAGTGGATTGAAGAGCCAGCTCGTGAAACCGACGTACCATTCCTGATGCCGATTGAGGATATCTTTTCAATTGAGGGTCGTGGAACAGTTGCGACCGGACGAATCGAGCGTGGTGTGATGAATGTTGGTGACGAAGCCGAGATTGTAGGTATCAAGGACACACAGAAAACTACAATTACCGGAATCGAGATGTTTAACAAGCAGCTTCAGGAAGGACAGGCTGGTGACAATGCTGGAATTCTTCTTCGTGGTTTGAAGAAGGATGACATCACACGTGGACAGGTCATTGCTGAGCCAGGCTCAGTAACTCCACACACAAGCTTTGAAGCTGAGGTGTACGTACTTTCCAAGGAAGAGGGAGGTCGTCACACACCATTCTTCTCTGGATACAAGCCACAGTTCTACATCCGTACTACGGACGTAACTGGTGAAGTAACGCTTGAGGAAGGAACAGAAATGGTAATGCCGGGTGATACAGCCACATTCAAGATTGAGCTGATCAACCCAGTAGCTCTTGAAGACGGAACTCGTTTTGCTATCCGAGAGGGTGGTAAGACAGTGGGGGCTGGTGTTGTAACGAAGATTACAGAATAGTTATGGCGCAAGCTACCGAAACTGATACAGGTCAGAAGCTCCGCATTCGTGTGCGAGCCTATGATCACAAGATCCTTGACTCATCAATACAGCAGATCCTTGATACCGCTATTCGGTACGAGGCTGAGGTAGCCGGTCCAGTACCGCTACCAACCGAAACAAAGAAGTACACGGTTAATCGATCGACCTTTGTACACAACGATGCGCGAGAACAGTATGAAATGCGTGTACACAAGCGCTTGATTGATATTCAGGACCCAGATGCTGATGTGATGGATGCACTGACAAACCTAAATCTTCCAGCGGGTGTCAGTATTGATGTGCAGATGGTGTAGGGTGATGAGTAGTTACTAAATCTAGTACTACACCCCTCAACTCAGCACCACTTTTGTAACTTAAACGACGGTTTTTCAATCCTGGCTTTGTGTTTTGCCGGCAAAACTGTTATAGTTTGAGCGCAAAAGTGGTGCTGAGTGACTATCTCTTTGCAGTATTTATCTGAACAGAAAGTACTGAACTTACAATCATGAAATACACACTTGGAAAAAAGAAAAGAATGACACAGGTCTTTGACGAGGCCGGAAATGCTCACCCGGTTACACCGGTGGCTGTTGAGTCACTGACGGTTGTGCGTGTAAAGACATCAGATACTGATGGTTACACTGCATACCAGCTTGGGTACGGTAGTCGTTCTGAGAAGAACACCCCAAAGCCACAACAAAGCGATGCTGCCAAGCGAGAAGATGGTAGCTACTTTCGGCTGCTTCGTGAGTACCGACTAAATAGTGATGAGGACATAAATCTAGAGGCCGGCGACACAATTGAGATTGCAGAATTTTCTGTTGGCGACAATGTTGACGTATCCGGCACTACGAAAGGAAAGGGGTTCCAAGGTGTGGTAAAGCGACACGGGTTTGGTGGTGGCCGCCGTACACACGGTGGACAGAAATCACCAGAACGTGGACCCGGTTCTATTGGAGCCACTGGCCCAAGCCATGTATTTAAAGGAACTCGCATGGGTGGTCGCATGGGTGGTGATAAAAAAACTGTTCAGAATCTTGAAATCGTTCACATCGATGCCGATGAAAGCATCATCTATATCCGTGGTGGTATTCCAGGACCTGCTGGATCTACAGTCGAGATTAATGGCGAGACGTACGCAACTAAAGAAACTGCTTAATTATGAAATCCTCTGTATACAACGTAGCTGGAGAGTCTGTCGAGACGCTTACACTGCCGGACCTTTTGTTCGGGCAGAAGCCTCGTGTTGATCTTCTTCACCGTGTTGTTACAGTGTCTCGCAACAATGCTCGTCAGCCAGTAGCGCAGACGAAGGATCGTCGGGATCGAGCCGGAGGTGGGCGAAAGCCATGGCGTCAGAAAGGAACAGGACGAGCCCGACATGGTTCGGTTCGATCACCAATTTGGCGTGGTGGTGGAGTTACATTTGGCCCAAGTAATGAACGTAACTTTGGTGGCAAGGTAAGCAAGTCAGAGCGACGTCAGGCGGTAATTTCTGCTCTATCAGGCAAGTATGATGACCGAGAAGTGCTGTTTGTTGACAAGCTTTCATTCAAGGAGCCGTCAGCAGCAGAGGCTCGAAAAATACTAACGAGCCTTTCCGAGGTTAAAGGGTATGCTCCGCTTGAGGATCGTCGCAACAAAGCTGCACTAATCATTCTTCCGGAAGCAGACGAGAATGTTGAGCTATCATTCCAGAACTTTGGAAATGTTCATGTGCAGCTGGCAAAAAATGTGAATGCGCTTGATTTATTGACATATAAATATACAATCATTGCTGAACCAGCAAAGGTGTTTGAAATATTAGAATCACGAGTTACGGCTAAGACCACTTAATTATGGCTTTATTTGGAAACAAAAAAAATAAGAATGCAGAAGAAGTAGTTCAGAATGATTCAGTCTCTGAAGAAGAGAACGATGAATCACAGGCTGTAACTGCCACCAAGCCAGCCAAGCGAGTTGATAACAGCCGTCATGATGTTTTAGTGCGACCACGAGTAACAGAGAAGGCGACCTACATGACTGATGATGGAATTTATGCATTTGTTGTAAAGGCTGGTGCAAACAAGTCTCAGATCAAAAAGGCAGTAAAGGATGTCTACGGCGTTGATGTGATTAAGGTGCGAACCGTTACACTTCCGGCCAAGAAGGTATCTCCTCGATCACGCCGAGCAAAGCCTGGAACAAAGGGTGGTCTAAAGAAGGCCTACGTACACCTAAAGGAAGGTGATTCAATCGAGCTAATGTAAATTTTATGAAAGACCCACGACCAACAACACCATCGCAGCGACACACGCGACTTTCTGATCACAAGAAGTCGGTAACTCGCTCTAAGCCACACAAGAAGCTTACGAGCTCACGTAAGGGTACTGGTGGCCGTGGAAATACTGGAAAGATCACAACTCGTCACAAGGGTGGTGGACACAAGCGACGTGTGCGAACAATCGATTTCTCACTTCGTGACAAACAGGACATTCCCGCAAAGGTCGAGTCTATTGAGTATGACCCGAATCGGTCCGGGTATCTTGCACTACTACTCTTTGCTGATGGAGATCGTCGCTACATGTTGGCTCCGCAGGGGCTATCAGTCGACGACGAAGTATCCATTGCTGAGGAGACAGAGGTAAAGCCCGGTAACCGACTGGCACTTAAAAATATTCCAGTAGGAACAAGTGTTTTTAATATTGAATTAAAGCCGGAGGGTGGCGGAAAGATTGCTCGCTCAGCAGGAAACAGCGCCGAGGTATCCGCAAAAGGAAAGAAGTATGTAACCTTGAAGATGCCATCAAGTGAGATTCGCAAGGTGTCACGAGAATGCTTTGCATCTGTTGGTGCTGTATCTAACCCAGAGCATCGTCAGCGTGTTATCGGAAAGGCGGGACGAAACCGATGGCTTGGAAAGCGTCCAACCGTTCGTGGTCAGGCCATGAACCCGGTAGATCACCCACACGGAGGAGGAGAGGCGCACCACACCCGTGGTACTAAGCGCGAGAAGACATATACTGGTCGGCCGGCCGGAAAGGGTCAAAAGACCCGCAATCGCAAGAAGTACTCAGACAAGTTGATTGTTTCTCGACGTAAGAGCAAGAAGAAGAAAAAGTAGCTCACACTACTATTTTGTTTCGGCACAAAAAGGCGCCCAGCGGGCGTTTTTTTTCATATCTCAGTCTCGTACTTCCGAAGCCCGAACAAAACAGAGGGCCTTGCTCGAATGTTTAAAGTCGCCTCTACTGGTGATTTCCATAAAAAGAAAACCCGCATGTTTAATAACATGTGGGTTTTTTATTGAGTTATATTAACTCCTTGTTTTTGTTCTGAAAATACGCAGGCCTGCGTATTTTCCGTTGGCTTCTTTTTTCTCCCAGCCAAGATCAAGCCCAAAGTTCCGAAAGTGCGTCTGTAGCAATGAGCTAATGCTGTCACATTGATTTGTCTTCAGGCACCAGTCCAGATTTATTAATTTACCTCCAACTACTTTCCATCCTTGAGAAAGTACCGGTTCTCTCCAGTCTTCTGGTTGAAGGCTGGGATTATCGGGTCTTTGGATTAATATCGCAACTCCAGCATTGCTGAAAGCACATTTTACAAGTGACAAAACCTCGTTGCCGCCAAATCTCCCGCTTGGCAACTGGATTGTAACTTTTAATCTTTCAAAGTCATCGCTAACCGGATGTATAACAAGAAGGCTTTTGGTGATTTCGGGTCGAAATCTAGCAGACTTGCTTCCATGAACTACAACACTTGCTTTTTTTTCTGGCATTTTACTACTCCTTTTATTGTTGGTTTTAGTTATGTGAAAAAAACGCACCTGAAACGCAACGTTTACTCCTCAGGTGATTCCTGATTAAAATAATAGCGTAACAAAGACCTTTTGGCAACTATATGAGTTGACATTCTACCCGATTTTGCTACCATGCGTGGGCGGTTAAGGTCCCGCCGTGGCGGGATTTTTACACTGCTAACCAATCTTATATGACACGATCACTGAAAAAAGGACCATACGTTGATATCAATCTTCAGGAGAAGATTGCTGACACGACTCCAGAAAAGGCTGGAGTTATTAAGACGTGGGCACGCAACAGTCAGATCTCACCAGACATGGTGGGGTTCACATTTGGTGTTCATAATGGTCGTGATCACATTGAAGTGACTGTCACAGAGGATATGGTTGGTCACCGACTCGGAGAGTTTTCACCAACACGTACGTTTCATAAGCATGGTGGTCGAATGCAGAAGAAACTTGAGGCCCAGAAGCAGGAGGCTGAGCGTGGTCAGGCACAGGCTGCTAAGGAGCAGGCTAAGAAGACTTCATAATCTATATATGAAGGCTAAACTGACACAGTATCGACAGTCACCTCGCAAAGTACGTATTGTAGCTGATGAGCTGCGAGGAAAGACAGTAGACGAAGCACTACGTAAACTACGTTTCCTTACAAAGCGTGCCGCGAAACCGATGGCAAAACTGATTGAATCAGCTGTTGCTAATGCGGAGGAAAATGATGGAAAGCGACGTGATAATCTTGTCATCTCAACCATTACTGTCGATAAGGGGCCGACTCTAAAGCGTTTCCGACCACGTGCTCGAGGGCGAGCTACTCGCATTAACAAACGAACAAGTCACATTGCCGTCACCCTCGGAGAGGCTGACGAGTAGTAGACACACTGTTCCTACGATTCTGACTACAGAAATCTGTGATCAGAATCGTGGGTGCACATTTTTATCACCCACTTATAATTTTCACACATGACACATACCGTACATCCATATGCACATCGAATCGGAACCCTGCGCGGCTGGAAGTCGCACTGGTTTTCTGAGAATGATCAGTACCGCAAGTATTTCAAAGCGGATACCATTATTCGTAAATATCTCGAAGAGCAGACGCGAACACACCACGTAAGCTCTATTGAAATGGAGCGAAGCGAAGGAAAGCTAAGCGTCATCATCAAGACCAGTCGTCCTGGTCTGGTGATTGGACGTAACGGTGAGAATGCTCAGACGCTGAAGAATGGAATTGATAAGCTTATCCGAAAGGAGGAACTGGAGAAGCCTGAGCACATCGCTATCGATGTACAGGAGGTTCGTTCACCAGAATCAGATGCAGCTATTGTGGCGCAGATGGTTCGCAGTGGTCTAGAACGTCGTTTCCCGTATCGCCGAACCTTGAAACAGACAGTGGACAAGGTAATGGCAAACCGTGATGTGAAAGGAGTGCGAATTTCTATTGCCGGTCGTCTTGGTGGGGCAGATATGTCACGTCAGGAGCAGGTAAAAAAAGGACCAATTCCTCTTCAGACCTTCCGGGCCGATGTTGATTTTGCTCGTGAAACTGCCGGCCTCCCGTACGGAGCAATCGGAGTACAGGTCTGGATCTACCGAGGTGAGATATTTGATAACGATACAAAAAACTAATTATGTTGTTTCCGAAGAAAGTAAAACACCGCAAGTGGCATAAGATGCGAAGGAATCCCGACAAGATCGGGGTTGCTAGCCGTGGTACAAATGTTTCCTTCGGTTCGTACGGTATTAAGACACTGACATACAAGCGAATTACCTCAAATCAGATTGAGGCTGCACGCCGAGCTGCAAAGCGGCACGCCGGAAAGGCATCAAAGATGTGGGTACGTATTTTTCCAGATCGTCCTTACACAGCTAAGGCTCCGGAGGTACCCATGGGATCCGGGAAAGGAGACCTTCAAGGATATGAGGTAGAAGTACTTCCTGGTCGAATGCTTTTTGAAATTGATGGTGTCACTGAGGATGTGGCTCGCGAAGCCTTTCGCAAGGCAACAAACAAGTTACCCGTAAAGACAAAGTTTGTAACACGAGATCACTCTTAATACTATGGCTGACTTCAAGAAAAAAAGTGATAAGGAACTAGAAAAAATGCTTTCAGAGAAGCGGGAAGAGCTTCGTGAGCAGCGATTCTCACTCACAGGTGCTAGCGGGGAGGATGTTCGTGACAAGCGCCAGAACAAGAAAGATATCGCTCGTATTCTAACCGAGCTACGTTCGCGACAGCTCGCTTAATTTATTTCAATATTATGACTGAAGCTAAAAAAACACCAAATCCAAAAAAACTACAAGGAACTGTCGTCTCTACAGACATGGAGAAGACGGCTGTGGTAATGATTGAGCGTTTTGAAAAGCACCCAAAGTACCTCAAGTATATTAAAAAGAAAGGAAAGCAGCTTGTTCACGACCCGGAAGAGTCTGCAAAAGTAGGTGATAAGGTGATCATCGAGGAGACTCGACCAATTTCAAAGAAGAAGCGATTCATTCTTAAGAAAATTCGTAACTAATTATGATTCAGCCACAGACATTAGTAAAAATTTGCGATAATGCCGGAGGTAAAATCGGTCGCGTATTCAAAGTGATCGGAGCCTCCAAGAAACGAACTGCCGAGATTGGTGAGGTGGTAGTATTATCTGTTCAGGTTGCAGAGCCACGTAAGGATGTAAAAAAGAAGGATGTAATGCACGCAGTTGTTGTTAGACAACGAAAGGCAAAGCGTCGAAAGGACGGATCATACATTCGCTTCGATGAGAACGCTGTGGTTCTAATTGATAAAGAGACAGGCAATCCAATCGGTAACCGTGTATTCGGACCGGTTCCACGTGAGCTAAATGAGGCTGGCTACGGGCAGATTGCCTCCTTGGCCAACGAGGTTGTGTAGACGCTTCTACCGTTTTGCGCTTTCTGAGCTCAGAACGGTAGGTGGGTCGAGACATCAACCTCTATAAAGTAGATTGATACTCTAAACACTTATCTTATAATTTTTTTCGTATGCACATAAAGAAAGGCGACAATGTAAAGATTCTTGCCGGCAACGACCGTGGTAAAACCGGAACCGTTGACCGCGTTATCCCGAAGGAAAATCGGGTTGTGGTTGAGGGTGTGAATATTCGCAAGAAGCACACCAAGATCACCTCTGACGGTGGCGGAATCATCGAAAAGGCAATGCCAGTTCACGCCTCTAATGTTAAGAAAGTATCTTAATTATGGTTGAAACACTACAACAAAAACAAAAAACTGCTTTTGATTCTCTGTCTGAGACGCATGGATACGAAAACAAGATGGAGGTACCTAGACTTGAAAAAGTTGTTATCACATCGGGCATAGGTTCCATTTCAGACCCTGAAAAGATTGAGCTGATCCGGGATCGACTGGCGCAGATAACTGGCCAGAAACCGATGGCAACCAAGGCAAAGCAGTCAATTGCCGCCTTCAGCACACGAGAGGGTGATGTAATTGGGTACAAAATAACCCTGCGTGGAGATCAGATGCGCAACTTTATTGATAAGTTGATTCATCTTACGCTTCCACGTACCAAGGACTTTCGAGGAATCTCACGAGACACAATTGATGAGATGGGTAACATTACCATCGGCGTCTCTGAGCATACTGCTTTTCCAGAAACATCTGATGAAGAGCTGAAGAATGTCTTCGGTCTTGGAATTACAATTGTCACTACAGCCGATAACAAGGCTGCGGCTGAAGGGTATCTGGAACATATTGGTATTCCGTTTCAGAAGTTGGCTGAAAAGGAGGAATAGGCGCTGTATGTAGCGTCTATTTCGTTGACATTGCAACTGTCAGCTGTTACTCTAGCAGACGGTATGCAGGGCCTCTAGGCCTTTTTTGCATCAAACACGTAAATAAACATTATGGCTAAAACATCAGTAATAGAAAGAAATAAGAAGCGACGTCGCATGGTTGAAAAATACCGAGAAAAACGTGAACGTCTCAAGGAGGAAGGAAAGTGGGAGGAGCTTCAAAAGCTTCCACGCAACTCCTCACCAACGCGGGTAAACAACCGCAGCTTCTTGAGTGGTCGAGCCAAAGGTTTTATGCGTGATTTTGGAATTAATCGCATTGAGTTTCGGGAGCTTGCCAATGAGGGTAAGATTCCGGGTATCCGTAAATCATCATGGTAGACCCAATCGCAGACATGTTAACCCGAATCAGAAACGCCGGAGCTGCGCAGAAGCTTTCTATTTCACTACCTCACAGTAATCTACTGGAAGGTATTGCCAAGGCTTTGATGCGTGAGTCATATGTTGAATCTGTTTCTGTGGATGAGGAAGACAATAAAAAGAATCTTGTTATTGACCTTGCGTACGAAGATGACGGCACATCAAAGATTGAGCACGTACGTCGTCTGTCTGGTCCGTCACGGCGTAGTTACGTTGGGATAAAAGAGATTCCACAGGTTCGGGGTGGAGCTGGTGATGTAGTTCTCTCCACACCGGAAGGGATTTTGACTGGTGACAAGGCTCGCCAGCAGCATGTTGGAGGCGAGGTACTGTTTGAGATCTGGTAGTTTCTCGAAGTAGATAATAATCATGAGTAGAATCGGAAAAAAACCAATTGAAGTTCCTGAAAATGTCACTGTTTCAATAACAGATGGTGTATTCAAGGCTGAAGGCCCAAACGGAACGTTAGAACGAGAGCTACACAACATAGTTACTGTGGAGATTGCTGATGAAGAGATAACAGTAACACCAAACAAGAAGACTGTTTTTGCTCGCTCAATGTGGGGAACAGCAGCAGCACACATTAAGAATATGATTTCTGGTGTTACAGAGGACTTTCGGAAGAAGCTTACATTCTCAGGAATTGGTTACCGTGCAAATGTGTCTGGTAGCACACTGACACTTGAAATGGGGTACTCACACAATATCGAGCTTGATATTCCAGAAGGTCTGGAAATATCAGTCGAGAAGAACACAATCACTGTGAGTGGTCCTGACAAAGAGTTGGTTGGAGCGTTTGCTGCCAATATTCGCGACGTACGTACACCAGAGCCATACAAAGGATCTGGTATTAAGTATGCTGATGAGATTATTCGCCGCAAGGAAGGTAAGAAAGCAGTATAGATAATTTTAATATGGGTAATCTTAATCCAAAAACAGCTCGAAGACAGAAACGACACCGCCGCATCCGTGCGCAGGTTTCTGGTACTGCTGATAAGCCACGTCTTAGCGTTTACCGCTCGAACAAGCATATGTATGCGCAGCTTATTAATGATGTGACCGGAGAAACACTTGTTTCGGCTTCATCACTAGAGCTAAAGCTTGATGAGTCACTTATGGATTCAGCCAAGTCTGTTGGTAAGACGATCGCCGAACGTGGAAGCAAGGCCGGTATCGACAAGGTGGTTTTTGATCGAGGGGGGTACAACTATACCGGCCGGATTGAGACTTTGGCAGAAGCAGCTCGTGCTAACGGATTAACATTTTAAATATGTCAGAAGATACCAAAACAAAAGAAAACAAAACCGACGACACCAAAAAGACCGATGGCAAGTCATCAAAGAAGAAGGGTGATAGCCGTAGCGGCAAGAAGCAAAAGAAGCGAAAGCGTCGTCGCGGCGGTAGTCGTCGGGATGAATTTGATGCTGAAATTATTGACGTTCGTCGCGTAACCCGAGTTGTTGCTGGTGGTCGCCGTTTTTCCTTCCGAGTTTCAGCAGTGGCCGGAGATCACAAAGGAAAGGTTGGTGTAGGGCTCGGAAAAGCAAATGATATTTCTGACGCTATCGGAAAAGCTATCAATAATGCAAAGAAGAACTCTATTAAGATTGAGCTTACAGACGACAACACGATTCCGTATCCAATCTCTGCCAAGTTTAATGCTTCGGTAGTTGATATGCACCCAGCGCCTGGACGAGGACTTGTGTCCGGTTCATCAGTGCGTGATGTGGTACGATTGGCAGGGATCAAGGATGTTAGCACAAAGCTAATTAGTCGTTCGAAGAACAAGCTCAACAACGCTCGTGCAGCAGTTGAGGCTCTTAAAAAAATTGAGGCTAAAGAAGAATAATTATGCAGTTACATGACCTAAAACCAAAAAGTCGCGCCAGCAAGAAGCGTATTGGACGTGGGGGACCCCACGGAAAGCAGTCTGGTCGTGGACACAAAGGACAGCTCGCACGAGCTGGTGGTACGCCGCGCCCACAGATCCGCGATCGCATAAAGAAAATTCCAAAGCTTCGTGGGTACAAGCACAATCCTGTAAAAGAGAAAGCTGTGGCAGTTAATGTTGCACAGCTTGAGAGAGTGGCGACAAAGAATGACATCGTCTCTCCTCAGTATCTTGTGGAGCATGGGTTTGTACGTAAGTCTGGAGCGAAGACACCCAAGATAAAGATTCTTGGTAAAGGTGATATTTCTACAGCAGTATCAATTGTTCGTTGTCAGGTGTCAGACTCAGCCCGAGAAAAGATTGAGGCAGTCGGTGGTGAGGTGCGGTCATAAAAAAATATGCTTAATACATTTTTAAAAAAAGTAAAGATTGCCTTTTCTGATCCGGTTATTCGAAAGCGAATTTTCTATACACTAGGTGGGCTATTCCTGTTTCGTGTTCTTGCGACTGTTCCGGCACCAGGAATCGGCCAAGCCAACCTGGCTCCATTTTTTGCAGATAATCAGTTCCTGGGACTTTTAAATATTTTCACCGGTGGTGGTCTTTCCAGTATTTCTATTGTGATGCTTGGAATCGGTCCGTACATTACTGCTGCTATTACAATGCAGCTCCTGACGGTTATGAGCCCGAAACTGAAATCGCTCTACCATGATGAGGGGCAGGCAGGAAAACGGCAGTTTACACAGTACTCTCGACTACTGACAGTGCCGCTAGCCGCCGTGCAGTCATTTGGTTTTCTCACCCTGCTACAGCGACAGGATATTATCGGTAACCTGGACTGGTTCAGCCTCATGACTAACATCATTGTGATTGCCGCCGGTGCAGTACTGCTTATGTGGATCGGTGAGTTGATTACTGAGTTCGGGGTCGGAAACGGAATATCACTACTTATTTTTGCCGGTATTGTTGCTCAGCTACCAAGTACAATTGATCAGCTTGTTCTTAGTTACACACCAGATCAGCTCCCACTCTACCTTGGATTTGTGGCCATATCAGCCATTATTGTTTGGGGGATTGTGGTGGTGAGTGAGGCGGCACGACCGGTGCCGATTACGTATGCCAAGCAGCGTGGACAGGGAAGCGGAGAGGTTTCAACTTATCTTCCTTTAAAGGTTAATCAGGCTGGAGTAATGCCGATTATTTTTGCACTTTCAATTATGCTGTTTCCACAGATGATCATAAACTTTCTGGGTGTAGCTCCAAACGCTACAGGGTTTGCTGGGTTTCTGCAGGGTATATATGAAAGTGATCTTATCTATGCAGCGCTATACTTTGTACTTGTTTTCCTATTTACATTCTTCTACACAGCTATTACTTTCGAACCGGATTCAGTGGCTGAAAACCTGCAAAAATCCGGTGCCTTTATTCCTGGAATTCGACCAGGGGAATCCACTCGCGAATACATCACACATATTCTTACTCGCATCACCTTCTCTGGAGCGATATTCCTTGGACTTATCGCTATTCTACCAATTCTTATGCAGCAGGTAACTGGTGTCTCAACGTTAGCGATCGGAGGTACTGCACTGCTTATTGTTGTAGCGGTACTGGTTGATCTTATTAAGCGGTTAGATGGACAAATAGCCATGCGGCAGTATTAAAACTATCTATAACGTCTTTTAATACTTGAAAATTGATGTCCACTTGAGTGTATGGACCAATTAATAGCTGAAGAGATTGCTATCTAGACTTGGTGAGCCGTCAGCGCTCCGCCAGTCGGAGTACTGACTTTTACCGTGCTCACTTGAGTGTAGCGAGTAATTTGCTGTTGGGAGATTCCTGAAGTAATATAAAACAATATACTCATTCTGTCTATCGTTTGATTCAGCATCCATGATCAAACTTAGGTTGTGTTAGTATAAAAAATATGTTTACCCAATACCTCATAGCCTTTGCGATATTATTTATTTTTCTTCTGGTTCATGATTATGTAACTGATTCTCGAAGCAAGGGTGCTTGGGCCCGCGCCTTAGTATTATCTATTGTCTGGGTCGGTGTTGGTGCCGCTGCGCAAGAGTTCGGCATCATTGCATGGTTAATCGGATTTCCCTTGTTAATTATGGCTTTAAGGGGAGTGATGGGGTACTCAACAATTGGAGCATTCTTCTTTACTATTACGATATCACTCATCTTTCATGTATTAACAGTCTCCGGTCTCGGTATGCTACAGTAATTTTTAAGACTTTTTCCAGTTTTTGTACATAGAGATTACTTTCTTTGTTATCTCTTCAATACCCTTATCCGTTGTGTTGATGACAAGGTCATAATTACCATGATCAGTGTGGTCAACATCGTATAGTTTTTTGTATCGACGCTTTTCACCCGCAATCCGCTCCTTCATTTGATTTTTTGTCTCTTCTATCTCCGAGAGGTTTTCCCCTGATTTGAGACGGGTTTCTCGGTTATCCTCATGAATGCGGCGAGCACCCTCATCCAGAGAAACTACTAGGTAGACAGCAAAGCTGTCCGGGATAAAGTGGAAAGCTAAACGTGAATCAATAACAATATCCTCAGCGTTTACAAGGTTTCTATTTTTGGCGTCAATCGCTCGATCAATCTCAGGGTTATCCTCAGCCTGCTCTAAGAGTTTGGAAAGTGTTATTCCGCGCTCATGGGCAATCTCGCGAGTAAAATCTCCGGATGAGAATCTGTCCCAACTGAGCTCATTAGCCACGTTATCTGCAATGGTTGATTTACCGCTTCCAGGTAGCCCTCCAATAGTTATGATGGTTTTCTTCATTGCCACTAGCTTATCACAGTCATCGGTGGATGTAAGTTTTTTCTCTTATGCTATTGTATGGGCATGAAACCACAAACATTTGTATTTCTTGGCCCACAAGGTAGCGGTAAAGGTACGCAGGCTGACCAGATTGTAGAGTACCTGCACGGGGAATCAGACAGAGAGACGCTGTATTTCGAGACCGGAGCGGCGTTTCGCGAGCTTGCGGAGGGTAACAGCGAAACCAGCCTTCACGTTCGAGAATCGCTAAATAAAGGTGATATACAACCCTCTTTTCTAGCGTCTCGTCTCTGGGCGGATGGCTTTGCAAAGGATCTCCGTAAAGGCATGCATCTGGTGGTGGATGGATCCCCACGAACACTCTTGGAGGCCAGAATGCTCGATGAAGCCTTTGTTTTTTATGACCGAACACCAGTCAAGGTCATACATCTAACGCTTCCGGAATCAGTGACTTACGAACGCCTGGCTGAGAGAAGCCGAGATGACGACCATCGCGGGGCCATCAAACGCCGGCTTGAAGAGTACAACGCCAAGACAGTACCGGTGGTAGAATTTTATAAAGATTCTGATAACTATTCATATAATCAGATCGATGGAGAGGGGGCAATAGATGAGATTCAGCAGTCTATCAGAAGTACAATTAACCTACATGATTAAAACTAAAACAACACAAGAGATTGAAAAACTCGCAGAAGGAGGACGGCGTCTGTCTGGTATTCTTTCTGATCTTGCTAATGCCTGCAAGCCAGGCCTGGCGGTGAAGGATTTAAATAATTTGGTTCAGGGGATGATAGCAGATGAGGACGAAGCTGCTTTTTTTGATTACCAACCCAGCGGGGCTCCACGGCCGTATCCATCCCATGTCTGTGTTTCTGTTAATGATGCCATTGTTCATGGTATTCCTTCAGAGAGCGACTACGTACTTGCCGACGGTGATGTGGTGACAGTAGATATGGGGCTGCTTCATGATGGGCTTATTACTGACTCTGCTCAGACAATTGTGGTTGGTAAATCTACACAGGAGAAGGATGATCTTCTCGAAACCTGTCGAGCTGCACTGTATGCCGGCATTGATGCCATTACACCAGGCGGCCATGTGGGCGATATCTCAGAAGCAATCCAGAAACGAGTCGGTGATGACTACGCTATCTTTCGCGAACTTGTTGGTCATGGGGTTGGTTACAGCGTGCATGAGGATCCAGCCGTGCCAAATTATGGAAAAGCCGGTACCGGCCCAAAGCTACCAGTTGGGACTGTTATTGCTATTGAACCGATGATAGGGCTTGGTGGTTCTGAAGTTCTTGCTGACTCTGACGGCTACACCTACCGTACAAACGACGGTAGTTTATCGGCACATTTTGAGCATACGGTAGCTGTTACACCTGCCGGCACCAGAATTCTTACCGAGTCTCGGTAGGTTTTCTTACCTACCAAATTGTGCGTTATAATGAATCTAGTAACGCATCTATATGCCAGAAAACCTTACACCACAAAACGAAAGTGAAGCAGCTTCTTCTATTCAGGAGCAAATTGCAGAAGCAAAAGAGAATGGAGAAGCTGGATCTTTTTTTGATAATGCAAGGCTTGGTGAACTTAACAAAAAAGGTAAAGAAACCAGAAAATTAGATAAGAAAATTGATGATCAGGAAACTGATAGTAATGAAAGCAGAAGTCTCCCGAAACGACCAAGTCGAAAGAAACAATCAATCGAAGGTGAAGAGGATCGAAAAAAAGATGCAGTACCAACTCCTCCAAAAAACCATGATTCTAAAGGAGGAGAAGGCGGAAATATGGAGAGCGAATCAAAAGATACAAGCAAAAAGGAGCAACCCTCGAGCTCGAAATTGAATGAATATAATAATATAGAAAAAAAGCCTAGCCCTGACTCAAAAAAAGATTCACAAGAAATAGATAAGAAATTTGAATCAAAGACCAAAAAAAATGTTAACGAAGATGGGCAAACTAAATCACAAGAGGTATCTGACAACAGTAAAGAAAAGGAAGATCTCTTCACGTCAAAAGAGATTGAACCTGAATCAGCCCTTGATTCAGGCAGAGAGGCAAAACTTTCGGAAATTATCACCGCCGGAGACCCAGTGCTTTTAGACGGCGTGAACGATTTTGATACCCCTGGTGCCTGGTTTTATACCGGTGAATCTAAAATGGTTATGGATGATACTCGGCAAAAAAGCCAAGTAAAGATAGAGTTCAAGCAGCCCGATGGTACGGTCACCGAAGAAAAAGAGGTAACCTGGTCTGAAATAACACCTGCTTACAATAGTGATCAAGAATATACAAGTGCCTTAAAGAAGATACGAAAAATTTACGAGCAGGTAAAAGAAGATGGAGGCAATGAAGCCTACGAAAAGCATCTTGCAAATATCGGGTCTCAGCTAATGTATTTTTCAATCAAGCTTGATGAGAGACAGAAGGATAAAATCGCCAAATCAAAAGCCAAGACTAAAGGCAAGGAGTCATAATTTTAGTAATTATCATGAAATCTGAAAATCAACTTTTACATCAAAATATACGCAAAGAAACACCAACTGATCAGTCAGAGCGTCAGTCTGCTATGGAGTTCTTAAAGCATAAAACAGAGAAGATAGCTGAAATGAAAAAGTGGTACAAGATCTATGAGGAACAAAATTTAGATAAATTACCACTAGAGAAGATTAAACAAATGCAAGATGACGTAGAGCAAATTATGACTGATCAAAAAGAAGGAGAAGACCAAGATACATCAGAGATAATGGAGTATACGGAAGAAATCAAGCGTGATGAAGCAGGACAAGGAAAAGAATCTACACCTGAAAATGTTGCTGCAGAGAGGTCTGATGCAGGAAGTGATTTAGAAGATGCCGGGTCGAAGGTGTTAAAGACAGAGTCTACGCAGCCAAAGCCCAAATCTAATAAGAGGTCAAAAAAGAAGCAGACAAAAGAAAGGCAGTCAGAATCGTCACCCGAAACGATTGAAAAGCAGTCACGTCCAGAGAAATCTCTAGAGAAGAAGACCTTTGTAAATGATGTTGAGAAAAAGGACGATTATAATGATTTCACTCGTCATAATGTAGCTGAGATGATCAAGAGCGGAAAGACTGATGAAGAAATCTGGGAAGCCGCTAAAGAGCATGGTTTCTTCTTCAAGTTTGATGGTGCTAGCTACTATCTTGGTAAAAATGGTCAATGGCGAAACCGAAGTGCTAAAGGTAATACTAGTGGTGGGGTTAGCGAGCTAAAGATCAAGAAGCGAATTGGAAAGCAGATTGAAAATTACCGAAATTTAGATGAATGGTTTGATGACCCGGAGGATGCATTCGAGGCGGCTGACCTTTTGCATGCTAACAATGTTAAAGGTAGAGCGTATATGAATAAAATGGGACCGATGTCAAAGTACTGGGATAAGATTAAAAATTTTGATACATCTAACCCTGAAGATGAAAATTTGTCAGATGCTAATAAAAAAAATATGAATTCAGAACAACCATCAACGGAAGCGAGTGATGAGAATCCAGAAGAGATTGATAAGGCAGAAGAAGCCAAATCAGAAAAGCCAAAAGATGTATCTGAATCAATAGATGAGTCTGACACTACTAGCAAGGAATCGGTCGAGAATCAGGAGTCTACCGAGAAGATAAATGAAGGTGACAAGGTTTACTACATGGAAAAAGAATTACGTCGTTGGCCGGAACCAAAAGAGATAAAAAAAATCAAAATAGTAGACGGTGATCAGTATGCCAAGTTTGACGATGACGATAGTTTGTATCCGATAACGAAGCTTCAGAAATCTGAAAGTATAAATATTGATGAATCTGAATATAAGCCAGGACCCGGTGACGTAGCTCCATCATCTGAGGATTTAGAGTCTGCTCCGAACGCAAGTGAGGTTGTGCATGAGGCGGAAGAGGAAATACCTGAGGAGTTAGCTGATAATCCAGATGCACAAAAAAATGCCAATGAGACTGAGCAGATGGAAAAATTCAAGTCTCGGTTTGGTATCTCATACGAAGAATTAAAAAATATTAAAGACTTCCCACAGGACCCAGCTAAGCAGCGATGGGTGCTCGAAAATCTTACGCAGCTAACGATGGGGCGCATAGAATCAGAAGCAGAGAAACGACGAGAGAATGCACTGGATGCAACAATCCCAGATGAATGGAAATCTGATGCCGGTGGTCGATTAAAAAACTTTTTTAATAGTCTGAAAAGCAATGCTGTAAGATTTCAGGAAGGATTGGAGAAGGAAAATCATACTGCTACATTTAAGAAGCAAATAATTAAAGAGATTGAAGGCGGTGGAGTTGAAAAGCATGGTGCGGTCATAAAGCTATTGCTTGACAGCCTTAATCAGGCTGATTTCGAAATTAGAATTAACGAAGAAACAGATGAGCTAGAATTAGATTTTATTTCAGTTCCAGAAGGTGCTACTGAGGCGCAGGCAGAAATCATACAAAATTATAATGAAGCTGCCAGAATAATGGCTGATACTCCTCATGAATGGCAGCATGATTCAGCAACAAGATCTCAGCATAAGCAGCATGAAGAGAGCAAGGCTAATTATGACGAAATGCGTAAAAAGCTGACAGCATCAAAGCTTGATCACGGTGAACTCAAAGGTGATGACCTTGCTGTGTCAGAATATCTTTATGAGAAAGATTTTGCAGTAGAGATGAATCAGCTTCTCAACACTAACCCAGGGCTTAGTGATGAAATTGAAAAGATCAGCAATCAGTCTGTTTGGTGGCAAACCACAACAGGAGCATTTAATAAAAAGAACGCTATTAATATCGCCATAGGTGCAGGTGGTACCGCTACTCGATGGGCAACTGCCAGTGGAACATTTGGTTTTGGAGCTGCTGCATCCGGATTTGCAGTTGGGGCGTTACGTGGCAAGCGTGAGGCTGGGAGAAAAATACGCAAAAAGGAGGAGGGTGCAAGATATGGTGGAATCGATAACATGTCAGGGATTGGAGATTTGACCGAGATACGTGACCAAATATCTGACACTGAACAACAGATTGTTGATGGAGATGACGATGAACAGATTACTGAGTTAAAGAAAAAGAGAAAGCAGTTACTGGGAAGGCGTGATGAATTACTAAAACGTGATGATATTAGACAGAAATTGTATGAAGCCGGGGCGTTTGTGGATGCCAAAGGATTAATAGAAAGATTAGAACGCGATATCAGTTTGGTCGAAGATTCTGAATCTGAATCAAATCAGCGAAAAAATCGCCTAAGATCATTGGATTCTCGTATAGAGTATGCGGTAAATAAACTTGATCAAGGAATTGTGAACTTTGGTTCAGATCCGGCAGACATTGCTTTTGCAAAAATGAATCTTACAAAGTTCCTTGCTAAAGCTCAGGTGGTCATGGG